>Ga0180433_10004748_pt1 | contig 18848 bp, 14 predicted proteins | sample SS_ome_8_FD_132980 | JGI IMG/M metagenome (GOLD analysis project Ga0180433, IMG submission 132980) | Hypersaline lake sediment archaeal communities from the Salton Sea, California, USA - SS_1_D_1 metaG | ecosystem: Environmental > Aquatic > Non-marine Saline and Alkaline > Hypersaline >... | reverse complement strand
TTTTTTTTCTTTTTTTTCTTTTTTTTCTTTTTTATTATAAATTTCACATTTAAATCCATAATGATCAGATGCTATATTTTTATCATTAAATATTAATCCAGAATTATTATATTCTAGATTTTTAACGAAAATATAATCTATTTTTTCATCAAAAGGTTGACTTAATAAAGTTTTAGTTAAATAATTATTACTGTCCCAAGTAAATAAATTATCAATGGTATTAGTATCCTCTAATCTATATTTATCGAGAGTAAATTCATCGTATTTTTTAACAGAATTTAAATCTCCTAATAAAATTACTTTTTCTTTATCAATTGTTTCTGTAAATAATTCACTAATCTGTTTTTCTCTATGTATACATCTATTTTTAACACAATTTAAATGTGTATTATAAATGTAAATTTCTTCTTTATTAAATTTTATATTTATTTTTTGATACCCTCTTTTATTTATTAAATTTAAAAAATCTCCTTCTTGACATTTATACTCATTAAATATTAACTTAGAATCATTACTATTATTTATTAAATCTTTATTAATTAAAAGTAATAATCCACCTGAAACTTCTCCCATTAAAAAGTTATAAATTGTAGAGTTCTTGAATACAAAATTAATAAATAAAAAAGTAAAACAAATTGCTATTGTATCTCTTACAAAAAAATAAATCAAAAATAAAAATATTGCTAATATTATTTGTTGTAAATTTAAATTTTTTTCATTATAATAAAATATATATTTCTCACCACAATTCTTTTTTAACAAATTAATAAATGCTATATTATTCACTTCTTGTAGGGCTAAAATATCAAAATTACTATTTTTAATATTATCTATAATTTTTTTTAATCGATTTTGACTATATAATACAGAAAATCCATAAGGAAGACCATTAAATATATTCCAAGTACATACTGATAAATTATTATTCATTAGTATTTATGTTATATAAATTTATTTATTTAAACAAATAAATTTATTTCTTAGATTTTTTTGATTTTCTAGATTTTCTAGATTTTCTATATTTTTTAGTTTTTTTATTTTTCTTTTTTGATTTTTTTTTACCTCCAGAAACACTCTTAATATCTCTTGTTCTTGATAAACCAGGTGACATAATATATTCATCTAGATTTATGGTTTTCTCTCTAGACTTTTGAAGCTGTTCTCCTTGAGTTTTTAAAATATTAGATATTTCATCTTGTTCTTCAGCAACTTCATCAATTTCATTAGTTAATGCTTTTGTTGTAGTTTTTAATTTTGTTAATTCTTTAGTCAAAGGTTCTAGAAGAGCAGGTTTTGAAACATCTTGACTCTGTAATTTATCTTTCAAACTATTTATTTGTGTTTCCATTTTTTCATTAGTATCTTTACTTAAATCTCTTAATTGTTTACTACCTTTACCTAAATGTTCAGCTACTTTTGATGAAAAGTTAGAAAAATGTTTTCCAATATGAGTTTGAAAGCATTCTTGAAAAGTAGGCTCTCCTCCTCTTAATGATCTTTTTTTCTTTTTACTATATGATTTTTTTGTTCTCATTATATAATTTACAAATATTATTTATCTTTTTTTATTTTTTTTACTTTTTCTCTTTTTTTTTGTTTTTCTCTTTTTTTTACCTCCTTGTTTACCAGCATTTTTATACGCAGCTCTGCATTGACTTTTTGCCTCTTTAAATTGATCTTGTGCAGTTTTTTGACATTCTTCATAATCTAAATCTTTTTGCTCTTTGCAACCCGTTAAAAACCCAAATACACCACATTTTTTTTCACCTTGACTCGCTGGTTTAGCTACTGGTTCAGATTCTTCTTTAACACTTGATTCAGGTTCAACTCCTTGTTCAGACTCTTCATCAGCTTCAGGTTCAGCTTCAGGTTCAGCTTCAGGTTCAGCTTCAGGTTCAGCTTCAGGTTCAGCTTCAGTCATTTCTCCCATTTCTTGTTCTTCATTTTCAGTGTCAGCTCCACCATAACCGCCACCTCTTTTTCTAGTTTTTCTCCTTTTTTTCATTGATTTTCTTTTTCTTCTTCTACCTCCAGTTAATAATTCATTTAATGGTTTCGCTTCTTGCATTGGTGGTAAGTTAGAAGAATCATTAATCATTTGATTGACACCCCCTAAGGTACTATTTAAACTTTGTAATTGATCTCCAGTAGACTTAAGAGCAGATTGTACTTGATCCATAAATCCATTTGGTTTTGTCATTGTAGTTGTTAATTTATCTATAGATTGATTTAATCTTTCAACTTTTTGATCATTACTTGAATCATTTTCTCCACCTCTTTGATGTTTTCTACTTTTTCTATGTCTTCTTTTTTTCATTTTTCTAGTCTTTCTTTTTCTACCTCCTAATTTATTTTCAATATCCTGTACTCCCTCATCTGCACGAGATGTTAACTGACTTGCTTTTCCTTTTAATTTACTTCCCATTGAACTAAATGCATTGCCTACCGAGTGCGCTGCATTTCCAAGATGATTACCTGCCTGACCTGCTGCATTTTTTACCAAATTTACGCCTTGCCCAAATCCACTACGAGCCTTATTTCCAAGGTTTCCAATTTCATCTGTGATACCAGCACCTTTTTTTGATAATCTCCTTCTTCTATGTCTATTTATTTTTTTAGAATAACGCATATATATTATATTTATATAATTTAATTAAATTATATAATTATAAAATTATATATATATAATTATAAATGGAACAATCAACACAATCATCACCTCTAAATCCTGATGTATTAAAAAAAATTAAAATTGGACAAAATCCTATCAATAATATTCCCTACCAAAATACAAATACAGCTAAATTTTTGTTCAAAAATACAAATGGTTTATTTCCTAATACTTTAAATAGTGAGGCCGAGTCAAATGATTATATTCTATGTTTTTTAATTATTGCAGGAATTGTTGAGTTACTTTTAAATGATTCTATATTTCCTGATTATCCTTATTCAACCATTAATGTAAATGAAAATAACATATTTTTAGATGATACATTAAAACAACAATGGAATACTTTATCTTTTTCTTATAAACTTACTATTTTTAATCAAATATTTTTTTTTGATACAGATAATGATACATTAGATGAAGAGCTAACCAGTGTTGATACAAATATATATCTCGGTGGACAATCAAATAAATTTAGAGGAGGAGGCGTATCTGAAGATTTAAATAGTTTTATACAGCAAAAAGCACAATTAGAGAGAGAAGCTAGTGAATTAAATAAAGATATAGTATCAATAAAAAGTGAGATTTCTACTGCTAGAAATGAGAAAGCCACATCAGATTCTACTTATGAAGCAGCATTGAATGAATTAAAAATTAGAGAAACCACAGATCCATTAAACGAAAAATTAATTATTAAACAAGAAGAAATGGATAGATTAAACATTCAACAATTAAAAGAAATTGATGATTTCTTAAACAAATACCCACCAGATCAACCTTCAATTGATCCTATAATTCAAGCCTACTATATGGATAATAATTTAACTGCATTCAAAAATACTTTATTAGAAAAAATCCAAATTAATAAAGATGATGCTATGGAACTTTTATCAAAAGAATTAGAAAAAGGAGATGGAAAAGTTCCTAACATTGATCAAATAAAAAAATTAGTTTCCTTATTAAAAGCTTCTACTGAAAATCTCTCCGAATATACTCCCGAAATTCAAGAATTATTTGATAAAGCTAATTTATTAATAGCTAAATTTAATTCTGAACAACCTCTTGAGGTCGAAGAGGATGATAGTCCTTATGATGACATAGCGAGAGATTATCCAGAAGATATCCAAACAACTATAGATATTACTGATAAAGCTAATAGAGAAAATCCAAAATTTGCTGAAATTAAAGGATTTGATGATACAAAAACTAAAAGTTCAATTGAATCAATAGAGGAACAAGATAGATTTAAAGAAAATCTTGAAAAAGTTATTAATTCAAAAGATAAAAGTAATGGTTTAATTAATCCAGATATATATCCAGTAATCGAAGAAATGAAAAGTAGTGGTCTTTTGACAATTAAAAAAAATATAAATAAATTAACTAAATCAGAGATATTAAATAATATATTAACTTTTTTAGTTAGTACCCTAAAAACTGCAACAGACTTAAAACCCTCCGAAAAAAGTCTTTTTGAAAGTTCGATTAAAAAAATAGAAGATAGTGCTTTAATTAAGGTTAAAGATATCCAGCAAACTTATTTAAATTCAGAAATACCATCATATAGTGAAAGTCAAACTATCCAACAAGGAAAAGATAGACGTGAAGAATCTAGAAGATTAGGAAAAGAACAAAATCTAGAAGATATAAAACAAAAAATATTAGATTACAGAACAAGAAATAATGGAACTATTGTTTCAAATGATAACAACATTATGCAGAAAATAGATTTTAAAGATAGATACTCTTTACCTTTTAATTTTATAAAATTATTAAGTTTAGTTTTTAATATACCAGAAACAGTAATTGGATTACAAGAAATTTCACAAAAAAGACCGAATAATAATATAAATTATAATGAGTTATTTAGATTAATTCCTAGAATTACAAATACATTAGTATTAATTATAGCCAGATTTGAAGAAAATTCTGATTTAATTAATGAATTAATTGATCCTTCTATACAAGGTGATGATTATTTAAATTTACCACCAGTTAATCCAGTATTAGAAAGTCAACCCCCTGATGATTTATATGCTGAACTACATGAAAGAGTTGCTAAATTAAGAACAACAGGAGGAGGCCCTGGTGATAGAAGTGCAAATCAATTAGTATCTATTCAAAAAATATACACATTAATATATTATGTAAATTTTAAAATAAAGAATATCTTAATTAATAATCCAGAATTAAATACTGATATGGATAAAATAAATTACCAAAATATTAAAAGACAAAGGGTATTAATGGAAATTAGCAAAAATATTAATAAAGGTGGTAAAATTGAGATACCAAATATATTATTAGGTTTACCAAAAAATTTCATAGATGAAAAAGGAACTCTGAATGATGAACAAACCGAACAAGCGCTTAATGAAGATCTAGATAAACGCTTTCGAGATTTACAATCGGGAGGTACTCCAGAAGAAATTAATGATCTTGAAGATAAATTTACAGAAATTATGGAAAAAATAAATCCAAATTATTTAAATTTAATAATTAATGCTAATAATATTTTAACTAATAGATTAGATATAAAAATATGGCAATCAATTTATATGTCTTCTGAGATAATAGAAAAAATAAAAGAATTTCAAATATATCCACTTTCAAATTTTAACCAAGAATTACAGGGTATGATAAATGGTTCATATATGGAGGCAATTAAAAATAACTTATCAAAGCAATTATTTAGTATAGATATTCCAAACAATCCATTAAACATTAAGAAAGTATCAAATATTAAACAAAGATTATTTGGAATGAACGGGGGAAGTGATAAACAAATTGTTATGGAGGGAGGAGCTAACCAAATATCTGGAAAAGATTTAATTAATTATGTAACTGAAAAAATTAAAAATAATCCTCTTTTAGAAATGAAATGTATTTATACTATTTTTAAATTAATCTCTTCTTTTTATGATTATAAATGTACATTAATAGGAAATGTGTTTAATCTTAATACAGAACATTTATCTCACACTATACCTGATTTATATTATCAATCCCAAATAAATAAACCCTCACCAGCTGTCTCAAAAACTCCGCCAATACCAGTTACTCAGCCTGTGACTCAACCGATTCCTATTGCTCAACCTATTACTCAGCCTGTAGCCCTACCAGTGGCTTTTGCACAGCCCATCTCTCAACCATCTAAAACTGTTAAGGATAAACCAGGGTGGCGCAAACTAATGGAAGCAAGTGTTAAAGACATTCGTCCAAGAAGAAGAAGAAGATATGGAGGAGGTTTAGATGAGGAAAATCCAAATTCTTTTGAAACATTAGATTATATAAATTCTTCAATTGCTAATGATATATTAGAAATTTTAAAAGTATACTTTGAATATATATATTGTTTATACTTTCAAAATCCTAATAATGAATTGTTAAAAGATTTAATTAATATAGTATTGATTCAAAATTTAGAATTTGATGAGAATGAGATTAAATATTATTTATATAAACATACAGAGTTTAATTCATTACATTCTATTTATAATAATATAATTGAAAATACCAAAAATTCTGTAACTCTAGGTCAAAGAATATTTGGTATAAGTAAATTACCTAAGACAGGAGCTGCTCCTACATTATATATTTCGCCAGAGGACGATTATGTTCCACCAATTTCACCACCAGCCGCCTGGGCCCCAACACCAGAATCTCCACAACCTAGTGAGCAGGAGTATGAAGCAAGACGTTTTTGGGGGAAGGGTATGATGCAAGGTGGATCTAATATGAATAATAGATGGTTTGAAGCTGCATTAAATGAAACTAATAAAGTAAATGTAATACCTACTATACAAAAAATGTCAGGAGCACAGGGTGGTTTAGATTCAGAAGGAAGATTAGATGGTACTATAAATACTCTATCTAATAAAATACTTTCTAATTAATTTTCATTAAATTTTTATTAAAAATTAATTTGGTTAGAGATATATGATGACTCTAAAAAAATGGAAAGACATGCCACCATCTGATATATCATATTTCATAAATGAAAATAATTATAATATACAATGGGATCATACAAATGAAAATCAAAATGAAAGTATACTAGGTCGCCCCACCGACTGGGAAGATTTAGGATTAGATTCAAATTTTGGTCATGATGATTATTACTATACAGTAAATGTATTAATAAAAGATATTAATGATAATATATTATTCAATTGGCAAAATATTCACTTAGGAAAAGCCTCTGAAATTCAATCAATTAATGGAAAAATGACATATCAAATAAACATATCACAAGAAGGTATATATCAAATAAATGTAAATGCAAGAACTTCGAGTGAGAGTGATTCCCATCGGAGTGCATTTTCAGAAAATGTAATTATAACATATCCTAGTGTACCAACAGTAGCGACAGGTTGTTTTACAAAAGATGCAAAATTGGAAACAGATCAAGGATTAATAGAATTATATAAAGTAGATAGTAAAGTTCATACAGTAGATAATCGGAGAATAAAAGGAGTATCAAAGTGTATTTTTTCGATGGATAAAATAATAGTAATAGAAAAAGATGCATTTGAAAAAGATAAACCTTCTAAAAAAACAATAGTTTCACCATTTCATGTTTTTATAATAAATAATGAAGAAAAGGTAATTTGTGACTGTATTGATAATAAAAAAATATATTTGGAAAAATATAATACATATGACATCTTATATAATCCAATTTTAGAAAATGAAGAAGATATAAAAATTAATAATATGTTAGTAAAAAGTCTTACACATAATTGTTTATTGGCAAGAATGTATGATGGATCATCGTCACCAGAACAAATAAAAAAAATAGGAGATTTCTTAAATGATTATCATAGTAAATTAAAAAATAAACCAAATAAAACAATATTAGATTATAGAATGTAATTTTTTAAATATTTAATAAAACTATTTAAAAAATGTAATATTGTTCTTTAAGTCCTTTTTTAAAAATATATATTATAAATAGTAAAAAATATGATTTTAGAGCATAATGGTCTGTTTTTTAAAAAAAATAATAGGATTTTTAAAAAAATTTTGAAAAAAAATTTAGATTTTAAAATCCATTTTTCAAAAAAAAAGAGAGAAAATTTTTTAAAAATACAAAATAAAATCCTGAAAATTTCTTATTTTTTCATTTTAGACCATAATGCTTTAAAAATAAAAATAATTTAAAAAAATCTGTTACGATAAAAAAAATTTAAAAATTTGAAAAAAAATGAGGGACCTTTTTGGGTAAGTATTTTTGACTTACTAAAAAAGCCCCCCGATTTTTCATTGGAATTTTTAACCAAAATTAAGAGCAATATGATAATAAAAAAAACTCATTAAATAAAAATTATTGAGACTGGGGACTTTTTTACTTACTTTTGACTTACCCAAAAAGGTCCCTCAGTCAGAAGAAAAAAAAATATACTACAATATTTTAAATCATAAAAGGTAGTAAAAATTTAAAAATAATTATACATTTGAGACGTATTTTAAGAATGCTTAAAAATACTTAAAAATTTTTAGATATAAATATTATATTAATTATAATGTTTGATACAAATCTAAATCAATATACCTGTCGTATCTGTGATTTTAAATGTACAAAAAAAACAAAATTTGATCAACATATTCTAACTAAAAAACACAATCTTCGTTTAGAACAACATTATAGATTATTACAAGATTACCAAGAAGGAGAAACAGTAAAATTTATTTGTGAATGTGGGAAAGAATATAAGCATAAACAAAGCTTATACAATCATAAAAGAAAATGTAATAATAATCAAAAAAACGATTTAATTCAAGATTTAATAGATCAAAACAAAGATTTAATGAATCAAAATAAACAACTAATAAATCAAAATAAGGAGATAGTTGAGACAATTAAAAATCAAGAAAAAACTATAGATCAATTATCTCCCACAATAACCAATATTACAAATAATACTAATATAATTGTAATGTTAAATGATAAATTTAAGGATGCTATAAATTTAGATGATTTTTTAAAAACATTAACAATATCTTTAGAAGATTTAAATTTAATTAAAGATAAAGGAGTAGTAAATGGTATTACTAATACAGTTCTTACTAATTTAGAAAAGATAGACAAAGATAAAAGACCAGTATATTGTATATCTGACAAAAAAGATAGTTTTTATTTTAAAGATAAGGAACTGTGGGAGAAAGATAAAAATAATGAAAAAATAAAAGAAACAATAAACAAAGTAGCATTTGAACAAAGAAAATCTTTAGATAAATGGAAAGATGCAAATCCAGATTTTTTGCATAACGAAAATAAACAAGAAGAATATTTAAAATTAATTAATATAACGACTCAAGATATTGAAAATACAGAAAATGAGCACAAAATTATGCGTAAAATTTACAAAGGTATTCAAAATATTTAGGATTATTTTTTTATTAATTAATTTTTTATATATACTATTTATAAAAGAATGAGTCCCGTCCCTGTGCCTATGAACGCGAAGACTACTTTGATTTCTCAAGCAAAGAACGATTTTGATGCTTTAATTTCTGTTCAAAGTGTTCTAGACCTTGAGACCGATTTTTCTGCTGAAATGTTGGCTCCAGCTGATCTTTTTAATCGTCTTTTTTATTACAGATCTCAAAGTACTGTAGATATTGATGATGATTTACCTGATTTAGAATTTGCTATGGATCCAGAAGCGTGGAGAAACTTTCTTAAACTCGATGTTGGGACACCGCTGTTCGACGCGAGCGATAACTACTTTCTCCCAAAATTTGGAACTGTTCCTTTTTCGGAGGGTGATATGAAGAGTGGGTGGTTTAACAAAACACCAGAAGGTACTGATCCCACTGTAACAAATGACGATCAAGTCGGTACACATTATGCATATTGGATAATGTCAATTCTTTTTGGAGCAAATGGTATTGGTTTTACTGCTAATTTCGAGCAGCTAGTTGGATCTGTTGTTAATAAAAATGGTTCTTTTAATGACTCTTTGAAAAGGTTGGTTAATCTAAATGGAGGTCACCTTCCTAAAAACGATATAAATCGTACGGGTGACAATCCTCGGTACCAAACACCTGTAACGGAAGGTTTTGAGCCAAGAGAAGGCGGTCGCGTCACAACCGCACAAGGTCTGTATTCAAATAACCCAGGTCAACAAGTTATACACTCGATGGCTGAGGAAAATCGTGAGGAGACTATGAGACGTTTATTAGAGAGTCTCAAAAAAGTAAGTTATCCTCTTCGTCGTGAAGCAGCAATTGCAGAGAATAATGATAATTCCAAATTTATTACCGATTCAAGTGGTAACCTAGTTGAAGCTGGAACTGGCATACCGCAGATAGAGGAGTCACTAATGGCAGTTTTAGATTTAAATGGTTTAAATGATCCTAATATATTTACACAATTCTTGGCACCAGATCTAACAGCTTCTGGCAATGATGGATTACAATCGTATTCTGGTTTATATGTATTAAGCGATGCTGATTGGATCGCTTCCGGGGGAGACCTCGCGAATAAACCAACAGAATTTAGAATTCCTCAACTTGTTTACAATAAATTTTCATCTTCTGGTTGGAACACTACCAATTTTGTTCCTTTTACTGAATGGATTGATGGAGATACATTTTCTATGTTATTAGCTCTAGCATCTGTAAATCAAGCAGTTATAAACACTAGTGTATTAAATAGTGGTCAGGCCCCTAGCTCTGGTGGGACCAAGTTTGTTCCTAACCTTTCGACTAGAGGTCTATATCAATCGAAGAATGGATTTTTTACCGAAACGACAAATCCATGGGGGGAGGCGTTGAATTATCAAACCTCGCAGGGTGGTGGAGTAGGCACATCACATCCAGGAGGACTTTATGATAAAGAAGTTCAGATAACTAGTGGACTTTTAGGATGGCATTTAGCGAGCATGAAAATAAAATTAAGTAATAAACTTAGTCAAGAACAGTGTGCCCTATTGGCAGCTTGGGCAAAAGTTATCGCTGTTATCACTTATCTAGAAAAAAATGACTTAAAAAATACAGACCCAACCAACGAAACAGAGGAAATGAAAAATAAAATATCACAAGCGAAAGCGTTGTTATCCATAGAAAATTGGCGTGCCACATCGAATGCGATGGTTGCAAATCAATTTATAGAGATGGAATTATCGCGAAAATACCAAACTTTGTATAAATATATCATTAACGAAATCGAATTAGCTGAGAATCATACCCAGTCAGATATAGACGCTGGCTACACAGTTCCTACTTGGTACGCCTTCTTAGTTAGTGATGGTAGCAGGAATAAAGATAAAATGTCGTTGATTCTTAATACTTATTTAGCTGAAAATAATATATCAATAGCTAAGCTTCACACACACGGTGTTCTGGATGCCGACACAACTGAGACTGTAACAGATACAATTGCACTCCATAACTTTTTAATTAACTAAACTAATTTAGATTAAATAAATGACAAAATAATATTAAATTATATATAAATTTTTAATATTATTAAAATAAATTTATTCTAATATTCCATTTTCAATATCATAAATGCATTGTGCTAATAAATCAGGTTCAAATATATTATTTTCTGGCCAAGAATGTCGTAGAACATATAAATTATATTCAGGTTTTAAAGTAAGTGCAAAATTAGAAGCAATCATAGGATTCAAAGTAGTGTTTTGTTTCTTTTTGAGATTAATAAGATAGTCTTTAAGTAAATCTAAATCATTTAAAATTTCACAACATTTAGCTTTATCATCAAAATCTTTAAAAAAATTCAAGATATGTCTAATAGTATTTAAAATATTATAAATAGATTGAATATAATTATTTATAAAGATATCAATATAATAAAAGTTGTTATAATTATAATTATTAATCAAATTATTTTTAATAGTAAAAACTTCTAGAATTAAATTATTAAAAATTTCTTCATTATAAAGTAAATTAATTTCATAAATAGTTTTGGTTTGAAAAGCAGTAAATATATCATCGATATAATAAACGACATTATTATGTAGTAAGTAATAAGCATTCAGAATAATCTCAAATTTTAAACAGTTATTAATTGAAATATTTGGAGATCGTGAAGAAGTAAATACTTTTTTATTAGAAATTTTATTAAATTGAATAAGGTTATTTTTGTTATATTTATAACATGTATTATTTCTTTTAATAAGTGAGTTGGGCATTATATAGTAATAATATAAATAAAAAAATAAATACAAATTTTAAAATGGATTCTATAGATACAGACATTAATAATTATTCAATAAATGAGTTAAAAGAAATATTAAATTTAAATAATATTTTAATAGATAAGAATACATTAAAATCAGCGTATGAAAAAAAGATAGATATAAATAATGAAATAGATAATATAGAATTAAGAAAAAAATTAAATAGTTTTTTTAGAGAGGTGTATTTATTTTTAGAAGATCAAATAGAAGATAAGATAGAAAAAATTCAGGAGAAGAATTTAGAAAAAGATATTGAAAATTTGGAAAATAAGTTTAATTACTTAGTAGATTTTAATTTTAAAAGTAATCCGTCTATATTAGGAGATGTATTATCAACGGATCCGATAAATCAATCAAATATAAATTTAAATCCAAGAACATATAATTTAATTAAAAAGCAAATTTCAATAAATTCAGAATTTCGTAAAAAATCAGTACCTAAACCATATGTAAGACCAGGAACTCAAAAATCATATTATCCAATAAATGATTTATCATTAGCATTATTAGATGAGACATCAACAGATTTTACAATAGAGTTACCAGAACCAATAGATAATGTAATATCAGTGGAATTAGTTCATATAGAAATTCCAAATTTAATAAATACTTTTTCAGAAAGGAAAGGGAATAATAAATTTAGAATAGATTTAAGATTAGTAGATTTGGTAATAGAAGCAGGTGCAATAATGAGTATAGATATAAGGATACCAACAGGAATTTGGACATCGGGAAATTTGATAGATTATTTTTCAGAAAATTATTTTGATGTGGACATAATAGAAAATGGAATTTTAATAAATAGATATTTAAGATATTTAAAATTTGATATAGAAGAATTTTCAGCAAAAACAGTATTTAGATTAAAAACAGACGTGGAAATGGATAATTTTAATAAAGAACAAGAACAGATAGCATTATCATCAGGTACAACATATGATGCAAGTAAAAATTTAGTGCCAAATATACGAGATAGATTAGGTTATAGATTATCAAATATTTGGCAAGAATATCAATGTAAAAATTCAGAAAGAAAATTCAACAAATATAGAGGAGGAAATGAAGAAAAAATAAATTTTGGATTTACGACATTAGGCACGATGGGATTTGAATTAGAACAAATATATTATGAAGGAGAGATAGGAGAGCCAATATGGATAGATTATAGTAATATTAATTTTGATGCAAGTTTTAGTTTATTATTAGAATTCAATGGATTTATAAGATCATTAAGAGTATATGGTGCATTTCAAGAAACAGCATTATATGTAAGTGTAAATGATTTTGTAGGAAATCATGGACAACAAATATTATTATTAGGTTATAATAATAGTTTGATATCAGATGATATATTAGCGAGAGTTCCAGTAAAAATAGAACCTTTTCAACATTTATTATTTAATTCAGTAACAGATTATAATATAAAGAGAGAATATTATGGAGGAGTAAGAATAAGAAAGTTACATATACAAGTAATAGATAAATATGGTAGAATAGTAGATTTATCAGATTATCCAACAAATTTTGTATTTGAATTTACAATTCAATATAGTTCAGAAAGATTGGCAATTTTTAGAAATAGAATGTAATAAGATATAATTAAAATTATAATATATTTAAAAGAAATATAAATGTCAAGTGAAATTTCTTTAGAACCAATGGAAGAAAATGAAGAAATAGAAAAAGGTCTTGATAATTTAGAAGTAGATACATCGAGAGATAAATCAATAGCAATGATGAAACGAGATTTATCAGATTATAGAAAGAGAATGGGAAATAAAGGAACATATAAAGGTTGGCTAGCACATATAGTTCCAGAAAATTTGAAATTAGATAAAAGGTTAGAAAAACAGGATAGTGAATATAGTAAATTATGGGAAGAAAGCATAAGAAGATTAACAAGAAAAAGACAGTTGAGACATAAAAGAAATCAAACAGGTAAAAAAGAAAATACTATTGAAAAAGATGTAAAAGAGAATTAAAGATAAAAAAATATAGTATAAATATGAAGAGTGTTTTGTTATTTATACTATGTAATAATGTAGGAGGATATTTCTTAGGAAATATAGGTAAAAGCAAGATAAATATAAAAATGAATTTAGAAAGTCCAGTAAATATAGTAAACAAATTTGCGAATGGTAGAGCAGAAATAGGAGAACCATGGACAATTCAAGAATTAAGTGCTAGAGTAGATAAAGATAATATAGAAGGAGTAAGTTTAATAGTAAAAGATAATATAGTAAATGGATTAGTAGCTATAGACAAAAATTATAATGAAATAATAGATAGTAACAATTTACATTTAGTAAGAACAGGTATTCCAGAACTAACAAATAGAGTATTAGATATCTTAAATAGTCATAATATAAATTATGATATATTTTACCAACCAGGTAATTTCGATATAAGTTCAATTTTTCAAATAATTTTAAATATAGGATTTGCTTATTTATTATTAAGTATAGTTGGAACTTTAATAACAGGGAGAGGTGGAGGTGGATTGCCAGGGATGGGGCCAAATCCATTAAACAACAAAGTTGAATTGATAACAGTAGATACAAATATAAGTACAAAATTTAGCGATGTTGCAGGATGTGATGAAGCAAAATATGAATTAGAAGAAATAGTAGATTTTCTAAAAAATCCAATGTATTATGCGGAAGCAGGTGCAAAGGTTCCAAAAGGAGCATTATTAGAAGGACCTCCAGGAACAGGTAAAACTTTATTGGCTAGAGCAGTAGCAGGTGAAGCAGGAGTTTCTTTTATTCCAGCAACAGGATCAGAATTTATTGAAATGTTTGTAGGAGTAGGTGCAGCAAGAGTTAGAAAATTATTTGATTTAGCAAGAGAAAATAAACCAGCAGTTATTTTTATAGATGAAATAGATGCAATTGGTAGACAAAGAGGTACAGGTGTAAATTCAGGTAATGATGAACGAGAACAAACATTAAATCAAATATTAACAAATATGGATGGTTTTGGAAAAGAGGAAGGTATTATAATTTTAGGTGCAACAAATAGAGTAGATATTTTAGATTCGGCATTAGTAAGATCAGGTAGATTTGATAGAAAAGTAAAAGTAGGATTACCAGACGATAATGGAAGAGAGGAAATATTAAAAGTGCATTTAAGAAATAAAAAAATATCAGATGATGTAGATTTAAAAGAAATAGCACAATTAACGGGAGGGTTTTCAGGAGCAGATTTAGAAAATTTAGCGAATGAAGCAATAATTTTATCATTAAGAAATAATAGTACAATAATAACTAGAGATAGATTTTTAGATGCATTTGAAAAGACAACAATAGGTTTACCATCAAATAAAGAAACAAGAGATAATGAATTATTAGAACTAGTTGCATATCATGAGGCAGGTCATGCATTAATAGCTAGTTTATTTTCAGAATTTTATGATGTAAGAAAAGTGACAATAACTGCAAATAAAGGAGGGGCAGGAGGGTATACACTATTTACACCAAAAGATAGATATAATAGTTATCCAACAAAGAAATATTTATTGTCAAGATTATTAGTAAGTTTGGGAGGGAGAGCAGCAGAAATAGTTTTATATAATAAAAAAAGAATAATAGAAAATGATAATTATAGTGATCATAGATTATTTGGATCAACAGAAGATTTAGATATTACGACAGGAGCTTCAAATGATTTAAAACAAGCAGATGACCTAGCAAGAAATTATATAAAATTATTTGGATCAAGTGATGGAAGTTTAACAGTACAAACAGATGATAATGATCAACCATTTTTAGGAAGAAGTATGGCGATGTCAAGTCAAGGAATTTCAGAATATGCAAGAAGTCAAATAGATATGGGAGTTAAAGAATTATTAGACTTTGCTAAGAACATGGCAGTAGATATTTTAAGAGAAAATGAAGAAGCATTAGATTTAACAGCAAATAAATTATTGAAAGATATAACAATAGATAATAGTTATTTAGAGAGTTTAGATATATCTTATAATTAATAATTAAAAAAGAAAAAAGGTATAATATAATGAGGAAGTTATTATTAAGTTTATTATTATTGTTTGTAAATGTAGATAGTTTAGTACCAGAACCAGTAACAGCAGTGAAAAGTAAAGCATTTTGTTCAATAGCAAAAAATGTATTATGTGCATCAAAATCTCCTTTTATTTTAAATGAAATCCATAATGATATAAATAAATTTTGGATAAAAGAGGTGACAGGTTGGTTACCAGCAGCTGATATAGTTTCAAAAAAAGTATTAGAATGGAATGATATTTATATAACAAGAATAATAGATTCAAGAATTATTCCAGAAGATTTAAAAAAAACATTAATATTAGATTTAATAAATATAGTTCAGTGGGGTGATAGTACAGGGTCAGATTTGATAAATTGGTATTATGATTTTGTTAATTGTTTATTACCATGATGAGTTAAGTATTTAATTTTAAAATATTTTAAAAATTAAATGCACATATCTAGAATTCCATTTAGAAAAATAAATAATATAAAAATGCTAGTAAATCCTTTACCTGGAAGTGAAATAGGAATACCTTTATTTTTTTTGGAAAAAACATTCACAAATTTACATTATGGTATAGATATAAATACCAAAGAATTATTTTTTTTTCAAAGTTTAGTTGGGTTTTTTACATATGGAACAGATAGACTATTAGATTCAATAAACAATGATAATAATACAGAATTAAATATATATTTTAGAAATAATAAAGAAATTATGGGTATATTATTATTATTAGCATATTGTATTATAATAAAAGATCTAGTTTCTGTAGAGGAAACAAAATTATTAGTTTTACCTTTAACTTCCACACTTTATTATAAACAATTTAAAGAAAGATTTGGTGAATTGAAAGCAATATATATAAGTAGTTTCTGGGTTTTAACATCAATAATAATACCAAGTGTTTGGTATGAAGGAAATTATAATATTATAAATGATCCTTTAAATTATATTCCTTGTTTTTTGTCTATATTAGGAACAAGTAACTTAGCTGATATAAAAGACTTAGAAGAAGATAAAGAAGATGGAATAAATACTTGGCCAGTTATTTTTGGTAAAGAAAAAAGTGCAAAAATATCGATATTAATATTATTAATTAGTACATATCTAGTTGCAATAAATAATAACATATATAAATTTCCTATAGAGAGTTCATTATTCGAATTACAAAATATTGGATCTATTATTTATGCTAATAATATAACTCAAGAATAAAATAATATAAAAATAATTAAAAAAAAAATAATAATATGCAGGGAATTGCATTACAAGGATTACTTAGAATGAATAGAGCAATGATATTAAGTAGTTTATTTCCTGAAAATCAAGTAGGTGCTATTGCAGGATCAGAAATAATTAGTTTAATAGGACCATATCTTAATCCAAAAACCAGTAGTGATGCCTTGGGTTTAGCCTTTGCAATTTTATATACACCAGATTTTAGTAGCTATTTTTTGGATTTATATACAAAGAAAAATTTAATTTATTTACAGACAGAAATTTTAGTTACTTTATTGTTTATTTTTTTAAGTAATCTTCCTGAGATAGCTGAAAAATTAGCATTAATTAATTAAATTAATATTTTTATAAAATATAAAATGAAAGAAGCAAGTATATTTAATAATATAGAAATAATTAATAATGTAATAAATCAATATATTAAAAAAGGAAATCAAATATCTGGAATACAATTTATTTATAATCATGAAGAGACAACAAAACCAAGTGAAATATCAATTGGTTATTCATCAGAATTTCCTAAAGATATAAAAAAAAGATATTATAAGATACAAAAAAATAGATATGGAGGTATAACTAGTAGTATGAGATTAAATGAAAACAAAATTTTAAAATATATAAATAGTAAACATTTTAAAAAAAATGACAATCCAATACCTGTTTTAATTCAAATAAGGATTACAGATGATAATAAAATAGGATTTTTCATTGGTAAAACTATTGATAATGAAAAAACAGATTTTGGTAATAATGATTTTACATTAGGTGAAGGTGAATTATTTGACCCTCTAGAGTTAACTTCCATATCAGTAAATATTTGGAATTTACCCAAAACTTGGCAAGGAGAAATAAATAAATTATATTTTTATTTTGATAAAGGAGCTAAAGTAAGTGATTTTAAATGGATTGATAAAAATGGTAAAGTTTTAGATAAAAATCTCTTAATAATTGAAAATATAGAAAGATATTTGAATAATAAAAATGAAAAAAAAATTTTAAAAGATATAGCACTTAATAGTAGCGAAAATCTAAATAAAATTTTGGAAAATTTCTCTTTAAAAATTAATACAAATTTAAAAAATAATGAAAATGAAAATAAAAATAAAATATTAGATGAAATATATTTAAAAGAATTTATATCAAATATTTTGATAATAGAAAATGATAAGAAAAATATAGAAGATAATAAATATAAAAGTGAATTAGATGATTTAAATTTGAAAAATTTTATAAAAAAACAGATTATTGATTTAAATACAAATTTAATAATTGAAAATAATGAAAAATCTTGTATTACAATAAAAGATTTTATTAATAGCTTAAAAATCGAGGAAGAAGAAAAGAATATTGAGATAGAAAAAAAGAATATTAAAAAAAAAGAAGAAATAAATCAACATATTCAGAATATAGAAAATTTAATTTTGGAGAATGAAAGAAAGATTGAGAATCCAAAAGTTGAAATAAATAAAAAAAATAATGAGAATATAGAAAATTTAATTTTAGAGAATGATAAAAAAATTAAGAATCAATATGTTAGTGACAAGCAAAATATTAGAGATCATAATAATTTATTAGAACAGATAGAGGATATTACTGGAATAGAATTAACCTTAAAAAAAAAAAAAAAAAAAAAAATTAAAAATAAAAATAAAAAAAAAAATAAAAATCATACAGAAAACAAAATACTTAAAATTTCCAAAGAATTTCGCGAATATAAAGACGAA
>Ga0180433_10004746_pt1 | contig 18849 bp, 25 predicted proteins | sample SS_ome_8_FD_132980 | JGI IMG/M metagenome (GOLD analysis project Ga0180433, IMG submission 132980) | Hypersaline lake sediment archaeal communities from the Salton Sea, California, USA - SS_1_D_1 metaG | ecosystem: Environmental > Aquatic > Non-marine Saline and Alkaline > Hypersaline >... | reverse complement strand
TATATTAAATTCTTATTTAGAAAATAGAGTCTTTTCTTATTTAAAGTTTTATGTTTTATCTTCATATGATAAAAAAAAGCAATATTATGTATTCTCATCCTACTAAGCATATCATATTCAAGCGTTAAGTAAATCATTACTGATGGCAGAGAAAAGAGAATAAGTTTTATTAGTTTTCATAACTATTAATAAGATTAAAGGAATAGTTGTTAAAATGTCTAAAAAAATTTACTTTAGTTTTAACTTGAGAGAAGAAGACTTAGAATCTTTTTATTTCATCAAAGAAAAGATTATTGAGAGAGAACAAAAGTTGGGAAATCTAAAATCATATGAAGACCTCAATAATACAGATATTTGGAGAATAATGCTCAGAGAATATAGAGAAAAATTTGATAAAAATGAAGAAAAGAAGATTCAGAAAATCTTAGAGTTGAAGCGTTCTATCTTTCAAGAAAGAATTAATCTGAATGAATTTAGAAAATGGAGACAACAAGTATAGGTGTATAAGATAATGGGTTTTTTTGGTAAAAGAATAAATGGTGTTAAGATAGAATTAATCATAATTGGAAGAATAGATTCCGCACTCAAACCTCTTTATGAATGGAATCAGCCGATTAAATTTGAAGTGCCCGATCTAAGTGTTACCTCTTTAACAATTTCGATGGGAAATGATTCATTTTTATATTTAGATTGTAAAAATAGTAATGGGGATGTTACTCCCATATCATCCGCCTATTTGATGGGAGGGCATTTGATTGGAACATCTGTAAAAATGATCGATAGAGAGACAATTGAAAAAGATCAAGAAAGATTTAGGGAGAAAATGGTAGGAAAATCTGGAGAATATAGAGTTGGAGAAGTTGTCTTAGTTGATACAGAAGCATTAAGAGAAAAAGATCGTATTATGACAAGACTCTGGACTAAATATCAAGATAAATTAAGACAAGCCAGAGTAGATCACGATGAGATCTTTAAAGATTTTGAAGATAAAATGGAAGTAGAACGTAAGATGAATAAAATGATTAATCAAAGACTGAGGAAGAGAATTGAAGATTATGAGGAGCAATTATTAGTTTTGCCACACCTTATAAAAGAAGAGATTAGTAGAATATATACTAAAGCATTATTCACCAGATTTGAAAGTGATCCTACTACAACTCCCGAATTAAAACAAAAATTGAAAGAGTTCCGTGTAAATGCGAAAGAATATTTTAATGAAAAAAAGAAAGAAATGGAAGATAAAATAAGCCAACAGCAGAGAGATGATGAGGACTTTGAGGAAAAGATAAAGATGGTTAATAAAAAAGAGGCAGAATTAAAACAGAGAGAAGAGGAATTGAAGAGAAGGCAACAAGAGATACAAGAAGAGATGAAAAAAATAAATTCAGAAAAGAATGAAATAGAGGTTTAAAGATGTCCCACGAGATAAAGAGAAAGAGAGAGGAAGTTTCAGCATCTTCAAAAAGAAGAGTAAGGTTCTTTGATGGGGAAAGAGACATAAAAAAGCATAGGATCGATAGTATGGAGAAGATTATTGATTTCATTAATTTTATGATTTATGAGAAATTATCAACTGAGACAGAAATCTCAAAGAACTTGGATATGATCGTGAATGCTTTTCCAGAAAATCTACACGATGAGTTTAGAGGAAAGATCGCAGACTCAGATGATATGTTTAAATCAAATAAGTTTTTTCCCATCTCATTTAAATTTAAAGACGGAGACGCTCATTTGGTTCAATTAAAAATAAATGATTGTCTTTCATATTGTCAGAAATTATGGAATAAAGCAAAAGAAAAGGGAAAATTAAAAGGTTATACAAAGCAACATTTAGGAACACTAATGGGGGCATTAGAGTCACTACAATATATGATTGATCCTTTTCGGAATGAATTAACAAGTGTAAGTTCTGATGAGACTCATTTACTTAAGACTTGTATGAGTATATATACTAATGCGTCAAAACTTAGGGCTTTAGATGAGGAGATTAATGAAAAGATTCAGAAGACACCACAGCAAAGTTTAGAAGATGTTATTTTTGCCTTAGATGAAAATGATAGATTTGCGTTAATTCAAGATTTCTTACAAAAATTCTTTGAGGCAAAATGGGTGTTAAATATGGCAGATGAAGATGTTCAGAAGATTTTAGCAATAATTTTATCTGAGGAAAGTGGTTTTCAAATAACTTTAAAACCATCAATGTTGCTGGAACTTTGGCTTCGATTAAATTATGAGGAGAGGCAAGACTTTATGGCATATATAAAAAAACATTTGACGGGAAAAGAAAGATCTATTATAATGGGTGGTAAGGATGGAGACTGAAGAGAATTTCTTTAGAAAACAAGCCGAACAGAAAGTAAAAAACGAAAAAGCAAGAGCGGGGACTCATATAATTGGGGAAGAAAAAATGTTTGCTACTATTACGGATCTTTATAATGAAAAACTGAAAATAAAAGACACTTTACATCAAGAAGAGATTGATAAGTTAAAAAGTAAGATCGATAAATTAAATAATGATTTAAGGCGATTTAAACCTAGAGAATTAGATGTCGATTTTACAAAAGATTGGCATAAACATATAAAGCTAGTTCATTTTGAGTTTTTTACTATTGAATGTTTATGGGATAAGTATGCTTGTCCCTATTGTAATGCTTTTGAGTCAAATGGATTCTTAGATGAGTTTAGAAACATCAATCAAACTATTAATTTACCTCCGAAAAAGTTTCATTTCTCCGTTTTCAGATGTGATTATGCGGATAGATTTCTTTCCCATAAAGATTATGACGCTTATAGTTTAAAGATGAGTAAAAAGGGGGAGTTATATTTTTATGCTAGGGGGATAGGAGTCAATAAGTTCCCCGCATTCGATATGTGGGTATATTTCAAGAAAGGAAAAGTCAATATGGCAAATAATTTTGATTTTATTAGAAAGTTAGGATTAGGGATGGTAAAAAAGTTTGACAATGAGGGCGATCCGTTTATGGAAATTCAGTTTGGAGACTTTACAAAAAGCGTTATTAATTATTTTAAGGATTTTAATATTGAAAGTCTTGATATGAAACAACATAAGAATAATTATCAAGATAATGATCCTTTTGTCGATAAGGTAAGAAAAAAAAGATTTTCTTAGAACTTTTTTTAAAACTTTCCATTGCCAAAAATTACTAAAATTTATTGTCATTAATTACTAAAATATTTATATTAATTTTCAAATTTCTATGAATGATGGGAAGATTAATTAAGGAAAAAAAAGTAAAAGTAATGGATCAGATTTTAAGAATGAATATTGAGGCATATATCAAAAATAAACTTGAGGAACATCCTCTTACTTTTCAAGAGATCTTTTCTTTAGTAAAAGAAGAATTTGGAATTTGCGAGAAAGAATTAGATATGGTATTGAACTATATGGATGATGATCTTCTCTATAAAATAACTCTAAGAGATAAAGAAGAAGATAAACTAAAATTTTAGTATTCTAATATTTATTAATTAAAGAATTGCTCTTAACTCTACATCGTCAAGAGAAACTCCAATATCTTTAAGAGAGGTCTTGATTTTTTGAAAAAGTAGTTCTCTCTTACTTTTTCCATTATTTTCAGAACGAATTGATATTAGGTTTATCATAACACCATCAATGAATGGGTTTTCCTTTTCTGGACATTGATGTTTCTGAAAGTAGTCAAATTGGAGAAGAATATCAGAGATCTCATCTGAGGTTTTATATTTAAAGGTTTCTAAAGTTTTTTCTAAAAAAGATTCTTTATTGTTGAAGAAAAATGGAAAATTAAAGAAATCTCTTATCTTATTTAGTAATTCTTTTTCATTTTTTTTCATTTTAATATAACCACCCTTTTGCCTTTTTTTGCTTTTGTTTTTGTTATTTTATTTAACGGGGAAGAGTCTTCCGATGATTCAGATACCCCCTCATATATTTTTGGAATAAACATTTGATATACTACTAAAAAGTTCCACAAGAAGTGAAGAAACCACGCTGAAAGAATGCCCATCTGAATGAACGAGATCGCAAAAATTATTCCCGCCCAAGTTGAGTTAATACAGAAGATCCACCCTCCGTTGTTATAATGGGCTAAACCAAAAATAATAGCAGAAATAATAATGATAAGGATGATATTTAAACCCGTAACATCAAGAATATTTATGATGAGAAATCGAAATACTATCTCCTCAAAGATCGAAGCAACAGATAATAGAGCAAGAAGTAGAAAGACATTTATAATAGAAATGTCTTGTAGGAAATAATCCCAGATTCCATAACCTTTAGATTCTGGAATTGTATGTCTAGCAAAACGATAGAAAAGTGCGATGATAGTTTGGGAAATGATAGCACCAATGGTTAGCCAAAAATAGAAATAACCGAATAAAATAAAATCAAAATTAAACGATATACCTATTGCGTCATTGAAGAGAGGTTCTCCAATGAAAACATAGAATATGTTAAGGGGTAAAAAGATTAAAAGTAAAATACCTAAAAGAATAAAATAATATAGTAATTGTCCAAAATCAGAACGTCTTTTATACATTCTATAATAGAGATAAATGGAAATGGCAAAAATACCCACTAAGGAACTAATATAGACAATTCTATTCTCATAAAGAGAGATGAAGAATGATAGGACTATTAATGAATAGATAATGGTTTGATAGATAATGTGTTTGAATAATCTTTCTCGTTGTTTCAGAGTTAGTTCTTCCATATTTAGAAGAATATTGTTATTGAATTTAAAATTATTGATTGAAAGTTCATATGAATAAAAAAAAAAATTAAATCTTTTTAAGTATTAACCACCTAATAAAATTATGAATTTTCAAAAAAAACACTTGGAAAAAATCCTAGACTATATTTATAATAAGCCAAATTGTATTGTTTCGGTTAAAAGAATAAGAGAATATTATGATAGGGGTTCTGAGGAAAGATCTTTTATTAACTTTATATGGCGATGGTTAAGAAACCTAGAAAGTTCAAATGTATTAGTTTTAGTAAAAAATCATTCCGCAAATAGATATAAAGTAAGAGATGAAGTGCGGGATTTTCTAAAAAAAAATAAAGAGAAATTTAAAATAGAGCATTTTAAGGATGAGATCTTTAGAAAATTTGGATTTAAAGATTAGATTCAATCTCCTTAAGTCTCTGTTCTAAATATATTTTTATTGTGTTTATTGTTTTTGATTCTAATTCATCTAAATTAAGATTGTCTTCAGATACACATAGTTCTGGAAAGAGATTAATGAGTTCAATATATCCTCGCAAATAGTTTGTTTTTCCACCCGTAGATTTCTTGAGGATTCTTTTGTTGGAATCTGGATCGGTAGAAGAACTTTCAGTTAAGCCAAAATGTCTTCTCAAAACACTCTGTTGATATGGATCATATATCTCAACGCCATTGAATAGATATTTTACATTCTTAGCATCGTCACTAATGATGTCAAAATCTTTTCCACTTTTGAGGTTTTTTAGATCTGAACCCTTTAGCCCCCCAATCTCTACTTTTTCCTCCAAGAGTTTTATCACTTTTCCAAATTCAAGTTTAAAAATTTTGGATTGACTCCTCCACTCCTTGAATTTAGTCTTATATATTTCCTTTAATTCTTTATTGCTAACATCTAAGGATTTAATTACTTTATAGAGGATTAATAAAAGTTCATTAACATCTTTTTTAAGTTCTTGATCTTCTCGTAGGGTTTCATTCTCCTCTTCTAGCCTTGAAAGTCTATCTTTAAGTTGTTCTGCCTCTGATTCTTGTTTTTTGATCTTTTCCTTTAGGGTTTTTAGTTTATCTATATCGGTAGTAATCTCCTTGATTTTCTTTTCTACATCTGGAGATGGTTTCGTTTTTATGATTGTTTCCGCTTTTTCTTTTTTCCTCTGTTTTTCTCTCTCCTTTTGTGCTTTATACTCTTCTAAACACTTTTTGTGATAATCTTTACCATAGTAATCATCATAATCTTCTTCAGCAATCTTTTTACCACATTGAGAGCAATATCTGACTTTCTCCATCTCTTTCTCTTCTTCTTCCTCTTCATCCTCCCATCCAAAATCAAATGACTTAGACATTTTATCCACCTCGCACAGCATTTTTAAATTCTTTATCTGAGCCAACGGATCGATAAAACTCCATAAACATCTCAGTTTCCTCTTTATTAAAGCCTAAATATTTAGAATGCCAATCCTTATCTTCATACTTGCTCATATTTGCTTTCTCTAAAAACATTAATCTTGTAAGTTTAGTAATAATGCTCTCATATATTTCTTTGTTTTTAGAACTTGATTTGGGCTGTCCATATGGGATTGTAATGATGTCTGTTTTATTAAAGAACTTGGCAGTTTCCTTAATTAAGGAATCCATTTCTTCTGCCTTATCAAAATCAGAGATCTGCCACTCGTTATCTCCTTTTGGTTCTTTTGATTTCATTCGGACAAGAAGAATATCATCAGTCAAATGATAGAAAAATATAAAAGGTAAAGGTCTGGCAAGGGGGACATATTCTTCCTCATTTTCAGACTTAATATTGCTTTTTTTTATTTCTAAATATTGTTGAATTGTTTCTTCACCAATGATGTCAGTAGCTAGGTTTTTTGGAAGTGTAGTCCTTAACATAAAATATTTTGGATTGTTATGGGTTGTAGTGTCAATCGAAATTAGACGAATCTTTAAAGGATTTCCCAAAATTTACACCTTTTTTCTCTTGTAAAATAGTTTTTTTTTGTTGTATTTTTTAATTAATTGTTGTAAAAAAATAAGAGTTTGTTATATTTAATACTTTTTATTATGCGAAAATTAATAAATAGAAACACCATATTTTTTCATATGACTAGAGAAATAAATTTCTCTCCATTAGATTTCTCATTTCAAATGAATAATTTTAAATCTAGAATGAAGAATCTAGGCAGAAATATAAAGGAAAGTGTCGAAAATGTTTATGATGATGCCCGAACGCAGTTTGATATAAAGGACACTATTTTTGAACATAAAAAAACATTTAATATTGATTTAGAGAGTATAGCAAGATTAAGTGTAGATGATCCACAATTAAATCATTTAAATGGTTCTTTCATTCAGCGTTTAGCAACTCAATATGGAATGAAAGTAAAGCGTGATATGATCACGGATAAGAATCAGAATGTTGTCCAAGTAGGATTTCAATTCTCAAAATCAGTTGATTGGAAAGCACCCCTCTGGAAGATGGAGGAAAGTCATCCCCAAAAGAGTGTTGTAGAAAAAGCAAAAGAGAAGAAAAGTGTTGTAGAAAAAGCGAAAGAGAGAGAGACAATTGAGGAAAAATATGCTACAAAATCCCCCTATGAAAAAGCAAAAGAAAGAAAAAGTTTAGTAGAAGAGTATAAAGAGAGAAAATCATTAGAAGAACAATACCCAGAACGAAAAAACATTTTTGAAAGGAGAAAAGAAAAGAAAGAGAGGGAAAGAGAAGCGGAAAAACATAGAGCCATATCAAAGCCCCCTCAAGAACGGAGGAAAGGTCAGTATTGTCCTAGATGCGGGGCAAAACTTACAGCCGAAGAGCAAGATGAGGAGTATTGTAGATATTGTGGAGGGGTGTTAGATATTGTATTATTTTTAAACTTTTCTGGAGGTTATTATGGGATACAAAAAATCCAAGTATTTGGAAATATTTTATTTCGTATCAATTATGGGCAGAACAACATTCAACTCTCATTGGAGATGGATTGTGTAAAACCCGAATTGAAACAAGATTTAGAACCACTAGAAGATAGTCTAATTAAGATCAGTAGGAATTATGTGTCTCAATTAAAAACAATTATAAAGGAAATAGGATAATTATAAAATATAAAAATAAATTTAATTCATATGAAAAAAAAAAAGTGAATTTCAAATGCCTAAGAAAAATAACGATTTTTTTAAAGGTTTAATTGATCTCATCCAAGTAACTGCGGATGATTTGAAAGGGGAGATTCAAGATTTTATGGATAAATATGAATCTAAAGATGAAATCCTCTATTCAGATTTGATGGAGATTCTCAATCGCATTGCTTATTACTATAAGAACACGGATGATGAGCTAGACGATGATGAGGCAGACGCATTAGGTGAGATTGTGGAGAGTGTCTATAAAGAGAAATCTAAGGAACTTTCTGGTGATGAACTAAAGGGGCTTCAGAAAGCCCTCAATGTTATTCTCTTTGCTCTTGGTTTTACACCCCTAGATGATAAGGGGAAAACGCTAGAAGATTGGGAAGCCTTTGAAAAAAATGTTTATGAAAACTTTGCTATCTAAAGAAACTTTTTAAAAATAAATGGGTTATTTTTTTACATTCTTTTTTTATTTTACATACTTTTTTTAACATTATGAACATATTTTGATATATGGCTTTTTCAGATGTTTTAGAAGATACTCTTTTAAAAAATAAAACACATTTTAAAAAAATAATATCTCATTTTGAAAATATTATCGAAATAATAGGATTGGGATTAAAAGAGGAGATGGTTATTTTTCTTCTGAGAAATCATCCTAAATATGAGAAATATTTCTTACTCATTAAAGTCCTAGAAAGAAAAGGATTGAAAATACATCTTAAATATGAATTTTCAAAAAGAAAAAGATTTTCAAAAAATAACGTGTCTTTTTTTAGTTATTTTCTTTCATTTGAGGAATTTTTTTCAGATTTTCTAAGAAATCTGAGAAACAACTTAGAGAATCTCATCACAGAGACAATATCCCTTAAGAGAAGAAAAGACACAAAAAAGAAAGTGAGAAAGGAACTAGATCTTATGGAAAACTTGATGAGAGAATTAGAATGGAGGAGTAAGATAAATCTCAAAGAGAGGGGTTTATTGGGATTAGAGAGAGATTTATATGATTTTGAAGAAATAGGGGGGTTGGAGGGATATGAACCAAAAGTTATGTTTCAAGATGAATTTGTTGAAAACATTATCCTCAAAGTTGAAAAGAATGATTATTTAATACAAATAGGAGATTCCCTAAGAGAAAATGTCTTACTAAGGAGGTTCTTACCTAAGATTAAAAATGGAGATAATGATGCAAGATGTGGATATTATGTGGAGAATATTAAACTTGAGCGTTCTAGTGAGGATATTAAGGAAGTATATATCAATTTAGTTGTAAATCGTTATCTTGATCAGTTTTCCCTTATAGAGTTATATGAGATGTATAGAGCAGATAATAATTTAGATGATACAACAAAGACAAGAGATAAATTTGATTATCCGACACGAAAAGAATATAGAAAAAAAAACCTAAAGAAAAATGATTTAATCGAAAAATACGGGGAAACAATCATCATAAAGGTAAAGAAAGGGGAAAGTTTGGAGGGAATTAAAATTAAAGACATTTATGAACCCGAAATAAGAGAGATAAAGGGTTTTTATCTTACCTTATATACTATTAGTGAGGAGATGAAGTTCGCAGAATATAGAGTTGAATTGAAAGATATTTTCGACTTGCTAAGCGAGTCCATTTTTGCTTATGATTTACTCAGTTATGGGAATTTTGAAAGCATTTCAATAATAGAAGAACCCGAATTAGTGATCTTCTTCAATGTTAAGGGAAAGAGAGATTACCTCCATAACCCTCTTGGCTTAAAGATAGTATTAAGAGAAGTGCAAGATTTGGAACGGATTAGATATAAGTTTTTAGTGCGAAACAAGAGGAAAATTGATTTTGAGCATATTGAGAATATTGAAGAATATTGGAAAATGTTTCGATTTCAATATGATGAAGAGTTAATTGAGCGTGAAATATTTAATAAAATTGAGAGGAGTTCATTTTATGGAGATCCTCCAAAAAAACCAAAGCAAATGCGGGAGAAATTGTATTATCTTTTTGCTTCTAAGTCTAATGCGGTAAGTAAATTAAATAATGCTCAATCCCCCATTTATATTGATTCCTTTCAACCCATCTATATCATTCGGGATCATATTATATTTCCGTTTGATTTTCAATTTTTTATAAGTGAATATAGTCCAAATATACTCTTGAAAATCAAGCGAAAAGATAAATTTGAATTTACTAAAAATAATAAGCATATTCTTTCTAAGTTTTTAGAAATATTAATAAAAAAAGGTTTAGGGGTTTTCATTTTGAAGACTAATATTAATTATGTCATAGATTATGATAATAAGGTAACTGAATTAGTTATTCTCTTAGAAAAATCGGAAAACATTGATGAAGAAAACTATCGAAAAGTATTGGGAGAACTATATGAAAGTGAAAGAGAGAGAGAAGATATACGATTTGAGATTGAAACACAGATTCAAACAATCTTCTTAGAGGCAGAGTATGAGAATAAAACAAAGGTTTTTGAAGATGTAAAGACAGAAATAATAAAGCAAACCAAATATGATTTTAAAATAATTGTTTCGTTTGAATTTAAAGCACTTGAGAGTTTGAATGAGAGTTTTATTATAGATTATCGAATTGGAACGAAATTCTTCACCATCTTCTTTAAGACATCAAGCAAGAAAAGGGAAAGGATCTTTTCACATTTAAGAAATACAGCGTCACTTCTGAGTATAAGTCAAGTTTTTAAAAAGATTATAAAGAATTTATATAAGTTTAGAGAAAAGGGAAATTTAATAACAATTAATGCTGATCCCGTGAAAGTATATTACAATAATTTATGGAAAGAAGAAAGTGAGATGGTATCCTCTGAAATACATAACGGAGAGAAAGTTACGAATCATAGAAAACTGATTCGAGAAATAGGGGATGAGGATGAAATAATTGAAGAGATATTTATAGATATACAATTGTCAGATAAAGGGCTTGAGCATTTAAAGGAGATAGTGGGAGTGACACTCCTTACTGATAAGGATAATAGTTATGAACTGAAAACGGGGGATGTTATAGTTGATCCTAAAACGGAAACAAGAGAATGGGAAATAATAAAGTTTGAAGTAGTTGAAGAGGATTCCAAGAAAATTGATTTAATCAATTATTATCAAGAATATAATTCTATATATGTGAGAATAAGAGATTCATATGAGAAGAGGAAAACTTTCCAATTGGAAAAAGGGAAGAATATAGATGGAGTGATTAAGTTTTTAGATGAGAAGAGGGTGATTTGGGAGGGTAAAAGAATCACAAAAATCACGATGAATACAGATAATTCAAAAGCATTAGTAGAGTTAGATAAGGAGAAGATTATTTTTAATGTGAAAGATAAGATAATGTTTCTTGAGAAAGATGTGGAGATAAATTTGTCGGAGAACTTTGAATGCGTGGGATTGTATCAATATGATCCCGATGCGATGGAGTCTCTTGAGTCAGTATTGTTAATCTTCTGGTATGAGGATGATGAGAGAGGGGAAGAGATTCAAGCAGATTTTATTAGAGGGGAAGCGAATAGAAATAGAAACTCACCCATCAGATCGAAAGAAGAGGTGATAGAAATAATATCAGATCAGAATTATACATCTGTGATCGTCAAGATAAAAGATCAGTCTCACGAATTTAGGGTTGATGAAGAATATATCCTTTATGTAGATAATGATAAACAATTTAAAGCAATATTAGAAGATATATATCCCGATCAAACTATAATAGAGAAAGGAAAAATAGTATTAGATAAAGATAAGGATATAAATTTAAGAAAGGTTAAAGTAGGTGTTAGACACCTTAATAAAAGGATATTGAAGAAAGAAGAGATTTTAAAGGAATGGGGAAAGATCAAGAAGAGAACAAAAAGAATGGGGGAAATACAGAAAGATATTGAGGAGAAAAATAAGAGTTATATAGGAGGTTATATCATAGATCTCTTAGAGGCTATTCAAAAGAAAGAGATTGAAACCATTAATAAGGTGGAAAAAATCAAAAAAACAGATAAAGTTAGAAGCATCATAAATAATCTCAAGCCCTCCGATGTTAAGCAATTATTGAAATTCCTAGAAATTGAGGATTATTTGATGTTTTTTTTGGATGAGAATGGAGATGTAGTAAGTTGGGAAAATCTCGAAGAAGAGATTAGAGATTTCTTATTAGAGAATGAAAAAAGCATAGTAGAATATGAGTGGAGAGAGGAAATCAAAAAAGCGAAGAAAACTGAGAAAGCAAAGAGCCAGAGTCCGAAGAAAGTGCCAAAAAAGAGGGAGATGATAAAACCAAAGAAGAAGATAATTTCGGGGGACACACAATTATATAGAATTGATGATTTAGTGGAATCTAACTTTCAATTTATTGTAAGAGGTATTTTTGATGAGGATGAACGCAAATTTACCGCAATAGAAAAGAAAATGTTCAGACTATTAAAAAAGGATTATGATTTAGAACTTGAAATGAAGGAAACGGAAGCAAGATATTATTTGATGGGCGTGAATAATAAGGAAGAGGCAAAAAAAGAATTATTAAGGGAAATAAATGCTTTTTATGAAGATTTTAGAGAAAAAATAATAAAGGAGATGAATATATAAATGAGCAAAGAAAAGAATAAATGGGTTAAGGTTGAGGGACATCCAATGGATATGATGGAGGAAGATATGAAGAAACATTTTTCATCAACTCTTTTTGTTTCAGAGTTAGTAGATATGTTATTTTCATATTTAATTGTATTGGCAATTGAGCAACCTTTATTGGCATTAGCACATCTAATACGCACTTTAGAAATAGGATATGAGTTTAATATTCTAGTTTATGCTTTGTTTCTTCTTATGATCTCAATGGGTTTATTAGTTTTATATAGTCTCTCACGAAAGTTGCGTAAAACCATAGAACTTAGTATAGAGCATAGTAGAAGATCATTTGTATCAAATTTACTTTCCTATGTATTCGGTATTTTTTTTCTTGATATAATTATTGAACCCATTTTTGCTCTATCTAATTTTATCATCTTAGGGGATTTTGTCTTAGATGTAGGGTTCTTAGTTGATAAAATTATGAGCGGTGTGTTACTTATAGGGATATATTTCGTGATCGTAGGAATCAGAAAAGTGATATATGAAAAAACAAGTTTGTAAATGAAAAAGATTTTAAAATAAAAAGTTTAATTATAAAATAGTGATTATTAAAATGACAGAATATGTCAAAATATCAGAAAGAGTAGATTCTTATTCTATAAAAAAAATAATGTGTAGTATGATAGTGCCTTTTATGGCATTGTTTCTTATAGTTTTATGGATTGTCTATAAAGATCCTTATAAGATCGTGGAGATCATAGTTTTTACATTATTATCTCTGATTGTTCTTGCCCCATATCTCTTGATCCCATTTGGAAATATCATCTTATTATTGATAGGAGATAGGTTTGAGATGTTTCTTCTTAATTCAGTTGGGATTGAGAGCGACATTTTTACTCAGATTTGGGTTTGGGGCGTGATCTTCTTTTATATTACTATAAACTTGTTTGTGATGACATCTAGCTTTATTGTAATATATGGATTGGCGAAAGGAATAATCACGGAAAAAGATATAGAGGAGATTGGAAAAAAATGGGGAAAAACTGCTAAAAAGAAACTTAAAATAGCGGAGAAGATGTCACTCAAGAAGATAAGAGACATACAGAGGGAAAAACTGAGGAATATAATTCTTATCATATTGATAGTAGGTTGTGTAATATCTATTATTTTTTCAATCGTTTTAACACTTAAATTAATTTAAGAAGTAGGAATAATCCCTAATTCTTTTTTTTTTGCTTCTTCTTGGATTCATAAAAAAATTAGGGTAAAAAAACCAAGCGAGAGTCAATGTGATCAAAAGTTCTTCCCATCATAATTATAATAGGAGAAAAGAGATATTTAAACTTTTTGATAAAATGAAATGTTTTATAAAAAAGAGATCCGTTTTATTGGTTTTTTTTAGATGGTTTTTTTATCTTTTTTAGAGATGAACCATAAGTTCCTTATTTCCTCTTCTGTGAGAGGTTTGGGGTTTGATCTCTGTAAGATTGGCACGGGAGATAATCCATTATGATTATTTTTTAATATTACAGAAAAAGAGTTCTTATTATCATTAACATCTTCCATTTTTGGCACGGGTGTTAATTGATGTTTTCTTTTAAAAGGGGATTTTGGCACGGGTGTTAAAGCGAACTCTTTTTTATTTTTCATATATTCTTTATAATCTGCTTTTTTTTAAAGGTTATGAAAAGAATGATGAAAGGTAAAAAGATTAAAGAACTTATGGATCGGTAGAATGGGGAAATCGGTCATATGAAGATTAAATCTTGGAACGATTAATAGATATAATTTATAAAGAGGAATGAATAATTTTTTAATATGGTGATAGAATGGATAAAGAAACTTTTTAACTCTTTAAAGCAAAAAGACTTTCTATTTCTTAATAAAGGTATCACATACCAATGGGAAGAATCCTTAAATGAATGGCATAGATTTCTAGACTTTTTGAAAGTGAGTGAAAACATTATAATTGACGATGAAATGTTAGAAGAGCAATTAGAATATGGCGGAGATGGTAGTGTAAGAGTTTGGATTGCGGAAATAATGTGTGATGTTTGGTTTGAAAACCAGACATTCTATGTAGAGATTCAGCATTATTATTATGATGATATGGATTCGGAAGAACCAGATGTGAGGTTAAGAGAAGACATACTCAAAATATTATTGGAACTACCAAAAAAGAGAGAATATGTGATTGGTTCTTCTGATTCGGAAATGAGGAAAATGCGACTTTCTAAGGTTAAATATTATGAGGGAGGACTTGGAAGCATTTTTTAGTAATTAAGAGAGTAAGAAAAGCCCACATTTTTTCTTTATGAGATCATATGTATATCCAAAATCCCATCGTTTTATTTCAGCAATTTTGCTTATGCCCAATTTTCCTTTCTTATAATAGTAAAAAACAAAATGATTTGGTAATATTCTAAGGATGAAAAACCAGATTTGGTATAATTTGAATAGAATTATATGTTTTATCATTAAAGTCATATTTTATGATTTATTAAAGTCATATTTATGTTTAAATATATAGTTTTAATATCTCTTTTCTTATACTCTTCAATCAATCGTTTATGGTCTTCAACAGCAACAATATTTCCGTCAAATCGTTTATGAAGTTTCTCTACATTGGTTATTTTATATTGATAATAACTCTTTTTTGGTTTAAAAGGATGAAAAATAGTCTTTAGTTTGTCAGAGATGTTTCGGAAGATTACTTCTGAAAATTTAAATCCTTTTAAATTAAGTAAAGAAAGGAATTGTTCTTTCTGATTTGAACTACGCCCCGTAAGAAGAATGTCCTCCTCTTTGATGGGAATACCTAGAGTTTTAAGTGATTCAGTATTTATGAGTCTATTCTTTTCAAAACTTTCTCCAATATGAAAGGGAGTAATACATAATTTCCTATCATAAAGCACTTTGTCAAGATCCCAAACAAAGATGTTATTGTTTCTTAAACGCCTTAAAGAGTTAGTTAGAAAGAGATAATCACCTTCTCCTAATACCATTTTGTTTTGAGAGAGTTCAATGATGTTAGATGGACATCCCTCTTCATTCAAATGAAACTTTCCATTAGTAAGTTTTATTTTTTTCATCTTATTAATATATTAGTTGTCTTTTTTTATATTATATTCGTGATGGAGTTTTGATACTTTTGAGGGGTAGGATAATCCATAATCAAAAGTAGTAAATCCTTTCTCCCCAAATTCATCATATCCCGCATATCCTTTTTCATATATCTTGACTCTAGCGTGGAATTGAACTCTATCGCCCTCTATAAGATTAATCTTATCAAACTGCTTTCCGCAATCAAGCCAGATGTGAGACGCAACAAGAAAATGTCTCTGATCCACAATATCAATTAAAAGGATAGTTCTTACTTCGCCTTTATATCCCGATCTAGTTCCAAATCGTTTGAAAGTTGCCTTATATTTTTCCCTCTTATTACCATTATCATATTTCTTCTTCAGTCTTTCTCTAATCATATGATTGAAATAGTAAGCACTTAATATTAAGTAACATAGAATATATCCTTATTTTTAAATAAAAGTAAATCCATTATGATTTTTTATCGAAAATGAATCGAATAAGAAAAAATATTCATATGAACATCAAATAATTTTACTAATTGGTTATTAAAAGATTTATATGTTATGCCGACATAATCTTAATATGGAGATCATTGAGCCATATGAGGATGGTTATTCATCGGAACACTCTCTATTCTTACAAGATCATTTTGATATATCTAATAGAGGAGTTGATTTTTATAATTCCCTAAATGTCTCTTTTGAGTTTAAAGAATGTTGGGCAAAACCAAAGTATAGGGAATTTAAGATTTCTCAGAAACAACTTGAAGAGTCTGATTTTACAATCTTCTGTGTTTATCATAATCAAAATAAGAAAGGAAAGGTTCGATTGAGAGATTTAAAGAAAAGTTTTTATGTGGTTGAGAATCTCTTTCTTTTAGAATCATATTCTTTTAATACTTTTGGGAAGAGAGTTAATTTGAGAGTAACAACAATAGAAAAGATATGTTCCTTTGAAACAAAGAATATCGAAGATTTAAAAAAATATGTATTAAAATTGGAATATTGATTTATTTATTTCTTGTTCTATGCCAGAACTTGAATGCTCTTATTTGAAATTCAGAAAATATTATGTTTTCTTCATTTTCGATTTTTTTAGCTAGCTCTTTTGATGTTAAGAGAGGATACTTTTCAATATATTGATACGCTACTTCTTTATCAGTCATAATGAATCTCTCTTAGGATTAATCCGCGATTTTCTCCCTAACTTTAGAGATGTCTTTGTTTGTAAGTTCTCCCTCATCTTTTTTTACATTAAGGAGTGCTTTCATAACATCAACTTCAATTTGGCGTTCGGCTTCTAATTCCTCTCTCTTTTTTTTGGTTGCTTTTAAGTCTTCTTTCATAATCTCAAGCCTAGAGCCATAACGCTCTTTCTCCTTATTTGTAATTAATTCATTCAAGATATAATTTACTAATTGATGTAGGACAATCTCGCTTTTGAAATCGTGATAAGGATTCTCAAAAATCTGAGCCACCTTTTCAGAGAGCCATTCAATTAACTTTTTGACTTTCATATTAGAAGAAATGAATGAGAATATTAAAACTTATCTCTCATAAGTTAATGTTTCTGGTTCATATGAGGGATCTTTTTATGGAATGTATTTTGATCACATACAGAGCAATAATAAATCTTGAAGATTTGAGAGTTATTATCCTTTTTTAGACATCCGCATTCACAACATTTCCTTAGTTGATATTGAACTGCCATAAGGAGTATAAAAAAAGTAATTTTTTAAAGATATTTATTGCTTAGATATTAATCATCTGTGTATATTAAAATAATAATTTATAATTGTTTTGGAATTAACTTTTTTTGTTTAGAGAATTTTAAATCCTTATCTGAGCAGAGCAGACAGATTAATAGGATCTTCGTTCTTGGTTTCAGTTCAAAATCTATATTTATTTGAAAGCCATTATTCATTAGAGTTCCAAAAACATAGATACCCGCAGATTCCATACTTAGATAGTTGTCTTGTCTTAGGTTTAGAGATTTATAGTAGTTTCCCGAACCCGAACATAAGAGATAGATTTTATTCTTAGGATTTGATGAAATTATAAAGGATAATTCATTTCGGAGTAAATTTATTACAGAACTTTGCCAATACAACAATGATTTTATCCTATCTTCAGTCCAATATTCCATATTATCTTTATTTTCTTCTCTCCTAAGATGACAATACTTTTTGAAATCGAAATCAGCATATATTAAAAAGAAATGATTATAAGAGTATAGTCTTTCTTTATTAAAATGACATTTAGGGGGACAATTCGGATTAGAATTATAGTTAGGACATTTTTTATTGTTTTTGTAGGGTAATTGACACCATTTTCTTGTTTTAGATGTAAAGACAATACTAGAAAAGTCAATCTTTTTCCTCTTAATCTGGATTAACTTCTCAAATTCCATATTGATTTTAAGGATGATAGATATTTAAGTTCTTTTTAATAATAAATTTAGCAACAATTAATAATTTAATAGCAACAAAATTTTCCATTCTTATTATATAAATGGCAAACATTACAACATAATAATTAAGAAACTAACATCATTAATTGGTATTACAAACAATTTTAAATTAAAATAAGAGATAAATAATTATGAGAGAAATATTTAATTTTTTATCGCTGGTTCTTGGAAAACAAATTAAATCTAACTATTTTATCCAATTCTTTAAAATGATAAAGGTTAAAGACTTAACAGAGAGAATGGGGGAGAGATATAGGGGAAAGACTAAAAAAGAGTTGCTTAAAATAGCCAAGCAAAATGGTGTAATTCATAGAAAGAGAATGGATAAAGAAGAGTTGATAAGAAACATCATAGATTATAAGAAACGCATTGAAAGAGGGGATATTAGTTTTTATATGATTGCGGTTCAAGAGGGTTTCTTTTCTTATGCGGGGAGTAGGAAAGGAGATCATTTCAGAAAGCACGGATTAGACGGGATAAGGCTCACTTTTGCGGGATCTAAAGCAATGATTGAAGTTAGAGAGAAGTATTTTGGTAAAATGGAATGGCTTGGAAAGAAATCCTATTTTGACTTTGATGATGAAAAAGCAGTTGAATATTATTTAGGAATGGAAGAAATGACAATGGAAGAAATGAAGAAAATGTTCGGAACAAAAAAAGATTTTCGGAAGGAATTAAAATATATAAAGAAAAATAAGAAGATCTCTTAAATTTATTTTTTCTATTAAAAACGAAGTTTGGAAAAGGATTTATATGAGAAGAAGTTATGACACTATATGTTAGCAGAATTTCGTTTTGAAGATAAATATTTAGTGAAATGTCCTTATTGTAAGGCGGAACATTCACTTGTGTATCAGATAAGGAATTTTGGTTCGGTATTGATTTA
>Ga0180433_10004745_pt1 | contig 18854 bp, 33 predicted proteins | sample SS_ome_8_FD_132980 | JGI IMG/M metagenome (GOLD analysis project Ga0180433, IMG submission 132980) | Hypersaline lake sediment archaeal communities from the Salton Sea, California, USA - SS_1_D_1 metaG | ecosystem: Environmental > Aquatic > Non-marine Saline and Alkaline > Hypersaline >... | reverse complement strand
CTGGCTATTCTCTTACCTGCTTTGCCGACAGCTCTTTCTATTCCTCGGTAGGCTGACAACGCGGAAGCATATTTACCAAGCTCGCTACTAAAACCTTGCATAATTTGATCATTCATAATACCCTCACTAATATGTAATAATTAATAATATTCTCTCGAATGAATCATAGAATATTCAGATGGGGCGTTCCCCCATCCTCTCTGGATATTAAGTGTCTTTTTAATTTCAAGCTTTTTCAGTTCGTAATTCCTTGCGAACATATTGATCCACTGGGAGTATTCCGAGGCCTTATCAGAGACTTGAACACTTATGCCTCCGTCATTATAGCTGAGCCTATTGCGGGACATCAGTATGCCAGCAGACATCAATATTTCTATGACAGCCCCTTTGATTAAGAGGTTTCTGCTTGGATGGGTATCAAAGCTTACAGGAGGTATCGGCGGAGGGGAAATATTCCAATCATCAAGTGAGTCTTCAAGTGCCATACGAAGCTGCGAAGGTGAAGACTCTTTCCCGTCAAGAAGCTGGTTGACCGAAGGATCATCCCTAAGGAACTTGTTCAACCTTTGGATGAGGGAATTCGGAACCTGCGGTATATCTTGAGGAGATCTTGGGCAGTCATTATCGCTCACGCTGACATAATCCTTTCAACTTTGTCCGCAATCATTGATACGCCTTTTTTGCGACTCTTAACCTCAACACCTACTTTTTCACCAATTATCTTCAGTTCATTGAGATTCATAGTGTCGAGATTGTTCTTGTCAAAGAATCCAGCTGGCTGATTGGCAATATATTCCATAGCCTCGTCAGGTCTCCCCTCTTCATCTCCCTGACAGAAAGGAACTTGTTCAACCTTTGCCTGATCATCTTGAGGATCATTTTCTCCAGCATCAGACTCTGGAGCATTATCTTCTGTATCTTCTGGTCCTTTCGATGGATGGTCGCTAGCATCTTCCTCTTTAACAAGGTCTGGTATACCGTCCCTTGATATCACTTCCTGCTCATCTTGTTTGTCATCTTTGTTTTCTTCTAATTCCTTATCGACTTCGTTCTTTTCTTTATCCCCGTCTTCACCCTTATCTGGATCTGATCCATCTGCGTCTGACGGTCTTGATTCTACCTCAGGCTTCTTGGGAACGGCTTCGGTTGTGCCGTCTGACGAGATAGGTTCTTCATACATTTTGTCATCGATTTTTATTGCTTTCGAGCGCCAAAGGCGAAGGACTCCTTCATCAATTTCTCCCTCGTCCATATCTATTGACCGTCCTTTTCTGAGCATTCTCCATTTTGCCGATCCAACATTTGTCAGAGCTGTGATTTTTTTCATTGCCATCAGATGAATCCTTTCGAAATTAATCATTAAAAAGATGGGGGAGAGGAATTACCCCCCCCCCATTAATTCGCCATGATATGCTTACGGACTCGTGAGAACGATTTCCGCAGCAGCATTCACATTTCCGATGCCCATCGCGATATCTTCCCAACTCTGGAAGCTGATGAGATTCGCAACTTTGTCGACCCAGAACTTCGTCTGGTTCAGGATAAAGAAGTTGCCCAGGAACTGCGGGGCGGCGAAGCCGTAGAACTTTCCTTCGTCTACGATATCGCCCTTGATGGTGGTGACAAGCTTGTAACCCAGAAGGGTATCGTACTTGTAACCATCGATCACAACTTCACTTGCGACCTTGTCGCCAAACGAATTGGCATCCCAGGCCAGGATGTCGCTGAAGTCATGCTGAGTCATCAGAATGACATCAAGTTTGAGCTGCGCAGTTGTGAGGACACGGGAAAGTGCCGCAATACCAGTCTTCTCGACAGTGGTGTCAGAAATGGTCTGCGTCTGACCGCTGCTAGTGATAGCAAGGGACAGGTAGTCCATAAATCTACCATCTTCGATCTTCTGGATGTCCTTCACCGAGTTCTCTTCGATGATCTTGGTGATCGGCATTTCATAAGACAGAAGCTCCTGCTCGGTCTTCTGAAATTTTTCCGAAGAAATAGTGAAGAAATACACCGTATACCGCTCGCCGTCGATATACTTCGCTTCAGGCTGACCTCTGAAAGAGATCGGAATCGCTTTGCTGTCTGGTTCTTTATCGATGATTTTTACCAGCCCATCGTGATCCTCTGAGCGCTGACAATCATCTTTTGTAACCATGACAGGGGGCATAATGCGTCGCGCAAAGGAAAGCTCACGAAGCTTCTGGCGCACAAAGGCACCGCCAGCTTCTGCGAGTTTTGTCCGTTCCTCTGGCTGATCCAGAGAAGCGCGGAAAAGGTCGTTAAGGATTGATGCGTTTTCCATCGACAAACCTCCTTGGGTTCAAAAGGTTAAAGTTTAGACGCCAGCGACCACAACAGGTACGTCAACGGCATATTTGAGTTTGCTGTCTGCGACAGCGCCAAGGCACCGACCCACTATGATATCAGAGCCGTCCGTACCATTCACAACCTTCCCGTTCTCGATCTTGAGCGCAGTGTCAAGGGCGTAAGTTCCGCCTACATCGTAGCCGTCAACACCAACTTCGACAATAAGCTTTCCATATACACCCGTAACTGAACCCGTAACAAGGCTCGCACTGGGATCATACACACTCGGAGCTTCCATGCCGAGAAAGCACAGAAAGACGAGCCGATGTGCGTTGGTAGCTACGATCGCCTTGCCGTTCGAATCAAGAGAAAACCACATGCTGGTGTTTATGGTAACACCAGTCGCAGGCTCCCTGTTGATGACGCCAGCCTTTTCGTAGCCAGTTTCAATATTGATGTACTTTTTAGCCATTTATTAGCCTCCTTGAGACATCAAAAATTCGGTTAACGGATCAGACTCTCCCATTTCAACACCAGCCTGTTTTATATTTCCAAGGCCACTGTTGACCAAGCGAGCGAGCTCCAACTCCTCCTTGGGTTTTTCTTCGCCCATCTTGATTATCGACTCGACCTTCTCTGAAATATCAGTCGAATCAATTTCGCCCTCAGCTGCCAACTTACAGGCGAGTTCGTAGGCGCGGATCTTGCTTTTAAGACCTTCATTTTCTTCCGCAGTCTTTTTGAGTTCTTTTTCCTTTTCGTCTCTCTCGGCGGTTGTGTCTCGTAGAATGACCGCCGCTTTTTTCATAACCTCTGTTGTATCCATATCTTTTATGGACTTTTCATTGTCAGACATCTTCAGCTCTCCCGAAAATAATTACGATAACATTGGGTAGAGATGCCAGACGAATCCATCTTTGACAGGGTATCAATGATAGTCGCTCCGACTGCCATCTTTTTCAGCTCATTGTTGCTTGCCGTTTTTTCTGTTTGTGTATGATGTGTTCGATGTATATTATCTGCAAGATGGTCAAGTATTTGAGCCATCTTTTCCTGCTCAGACATCTCTTGGTCCTGTGGTTTTTCAGCGCGAGCTACCTTTTCGGGATCAACAGAGCTGATTGCCTTTCCTTCAAGAATTGAATCAACTATAGATTCTATTGTAGGCATATCAACCTCCCTGAGACATCGTTCTTTTTCGCTGCCTTGTAAATGCATTACGCAAAGCTGCATTCCTGCGCACCAACGCACGGATTAGTCTTTGCTGGCCCTGAATGGCTCTTCCTGCTTTATGAGCAAGAGCTTTCGTGCGCTTTTTCTGCCGCGATTTACCGATAGCATATCCACCAGCACCAGCGGCACCACCTGCACCAAGAGCGCCAAGTATTGAACCAATAGGAATTTTCCTTGCCATTTAACGCTCCTTAAAAAATATCCTGACCTCCCCACGAAGAGGAGGTCAGGGATTTTTCTATGTTATTTTCCGTATGACCTTGCTTTTTCTGCTTGACCCTGCGTTGCCCCTGCCTGTAAACGACCAACACCACGCCCAAGAGCAGCACCACCAAGTATACCAGCAAGGATCTTAGCGAGCCTAGCTTTTCTACTACCGCCGCCGATCGATGATCCAAAAGCGCCGCCATAAGCACCACCTAGAGCAGTGCCGACAGCTGGAGTATGCCTTCCCAAAGCCCTTCCAGCCCTAACAGTCAATGGGGCCTTCTTATCATTGTCCTTGGACGCAGCCAGCTTCTCAGTCAGCGACGCAGGCTCATCAGTCGAAAGCTCATCGATGAAACCGCGAGCCATAATACGTCCAGCAGCATCAAATTCTTCGGCTGTCTTCTCGTCTTCGCCCTCAATCTCGAGCTGACCACTCTCGACAAGGTCAACGAGCTCAGCTGCCGCCGCAAGCTTCTCCTCTGCAGACTCGAATTCGAGGCCGTCTTCGTCCATAAGTTCGCAAGCTTCAGCGAGCTTTGTGCATTCCTCGTCATCGAGATCAGCATTATCGATCATCTCGGCAACCTTTTCTACTTCCTGCTCAGCGATCTTTTCGTACTCGCCTGCAGTTTTCGAAGATTCGTCGCCATACATCTCTTTGTACAGATTTGCAAGACTCATTTTGTTTTTCTCCTACAGTAAAGAGGTTTTTGGATTACAACACTGCTTACGCAACGTTGTTGGGCTGGCTACCTTTGTTGCCAGAAGTTGCCGTCTCTTTCACGCTCAGGTTATTCGGAACCTCCTGGGGATCCTGACCCTTTGAGGCCACGTTTGCGGCCTGGACAATGCTCTTTACCACCTGAACAACGTCCTGTGATGCAGTTGGGCTCTGGGGAGACTTACTGGCATCTTCTTTCTTTGCCTGAGACATCGCCTTCGATCCATCCTGCACAATATCATTTTTCGGAGTGGGAACATTCGCTCCGCCAGCCGCTTCAGCAGCATCGAAATCTGCAAGCTCAAGAGATTCGTCATATCCGCCTTCGGCGGAGAGCTTATTCAGCTCTTCGATAAAGCCGCGAGCCATAAACCGACCAGTCGCCTTCGCTTCTTCGGCCTCTTTCTCGAGCTCGGCGCGTTTTTCCTGCGCCTCCATATCTTCTACCCACGAAGACAGAGCTTTGATCTGATCAAGATTCATGGAAGCAGCGATCTTTGAAAGCGCTTCGGCTGCCTCTTTATTTTCTCCTTCACCAGAAGCGGCAGAGCTTTCGCCCTTTCCAGAATCCTGCTCTCCCTCGTTTCCTTTTCCGTTATCACCAGCGGTTTCTTCGTCGCCAGCGAGTTTTGTGCCTTCTTCGCCCATAAGTGCTGCGAAGAGCTCATCGACAGTCTGGGTGTTCTCGTTACCCATCGCATAATCTCCTTACAGATTATTAAAACCATTTACAATTGCTAAATCAACCAAATCCGATGGCGCATCATGGATCAACGGCCATGTGACCACCTTCCTCATCCTAACTTCATCATTGACCGTGGAGCTAGGCTGATAAGACGCTTTTTTCAATAGCTTTGCCGCGCCTAAAAAAGAAGCTAAGCCTAATGTTCCAGGATGTTTGACAAACTGCATTCCGATGTCTCCTGGCACTTTACCCTTGGTCCTAAACTGATGCTCCTTATGCGCTTTCACGAAATAAGGAAGCATGGCAGCACCAAGGAGAGCCGTTGCTTTTTTGCCAGGGGTCAAGCTGAGTTTGGCAGTTTTCTCAAGCTGATTCCTGACGGCACCGACTCCCGCAGCTGCAGCAGCCCCAAGAAGCGCAGCTAAAACTGGCTTCTTAGATGCAGCTTCTGCGATAAAGCTTCCTGGCAGCTTAAGGATCTTCGACCTGTAGAGATCGGAGAGAGCGGCTATAGTAGCGACGGTCGGAAGACCTTTGGAGACCAAATCCTGTTGGAGAGTCTGATCCTCAGAATTGATTACAGGATCTTGGCTCGCTAGTTTCACCACTCGCATCCGAAGGGCAGGTCTAAAGGAGCTTCTATCCACAATATGAGGCTTGAGGATATTTATGATATCGTCACGAATCGAATTGGCGTCAATAGCGGGATCTGTATTTTCGCCTTTATTCGATTTAATAACGATTATCTTTTGAAACTCCCTCGGCTTAAGCACCATACCCAAGCCAGTAACGGTCGAAAGGATATCGCGTAGCGGGAAGGACGCCATACCATTCAACGTGCTATCTGGCAAGCTGGGCTCCAAAGAACATATCTTTGGAATAAGAGACACGAACGCCTTAATAACATCTTGGTTCGGCTTTTCGGTCTTCACCTCTTCGACTGGGATTTCTTTCTTAATCTCAGCCGCTTTTTCTTCTGATTGTTTGGGTTCTTCAAGACCAAGAGCATCAGCGATAAAAGCTGACGGGACAACCACATTCGAGCTGGCAACCTTTTCCATCACATAAGACGCCGTCTCTGCGGGTATCGTCACGAATGATATATCGAAGAATCTCGGATATCTATTCATGGCATATACCTTCCTGCCGTCTGGAAGAACCTGATTCATTGCATATTTCAAATGGTCGCAATAATACTCTTTTGTCTTTGCCTTGTTTTGGCATATCGAGCATTCGTCCCAGAGAACCTTTACCCCCATGGAAACCGGTATTGCAGTTCCGATCTCGGCTTTTTTAACAAGTTCAGGATCTTTTTCTCTGGAAATAAAAGCTATTAACTGAACACGGTCCATTCTATTATTATATGTAGAGAACGCGACCTTTTCTCCTACTGATAACTTCGGATCTTTGTTGATATGGTGTCGATATGGATACGCATACTTCATGAACGTATTATGTCCATAATCCTGAATCCTCGGTGTATTTTCATCGAGAGGTGCCTCATGCGCAAGCTCTTCCGAAATAAACGCATCACCGTTGTTATTTGCACCCCAATGCTGGCCACCCAATGCATTTATGTGAATATAAACCCCGTCTTCGCGAGACTTTAGCGTGCTTGCGAACTTTACAATCTCGTCGTTAACCGATGCTTTTTTGTACATCAATCCGTCGTTGAGATCAAGCACGGATACGAGAGGCTCGCTTCCAAAGAAGTCAGATGGTGTTGTGATCAGTTTATACATTTCTTGCTTTCTTAAAAACCCCTTGCTTCGAGGCGTCTTATTTCTGGAGTATCCCATGGACCAGTAGGAGGCTTTGGCTTCTTTGCAGAGATAAGTTTCTTTGGCGTTATTGACTTGCGAGCACCTTTAGCAGTCGATGTAACCATGGTACGCGGGTCTGTTACCGACATAACCTTAGCTCTTAACGGCTTTTTTCTGAGCAGACCAGAGACTGTTTTCCATGCCCTTCCACCAAACGCCGCGTCTTTTACAAGCTCAGGATTCAGAGCTATCATAAGACGGACTCTGGGGTCTTGATCGTAAGCAACCTTTAGCATCTCGTCCATGAATGCATGCATTATATTATCATTCATCATGTCACAATCTCCGTTGTCTCTGGAGCGAGTCCTGTCATGGTTTTGGCAACATCGCCAACAATCTTAGCTGTCGCCGATGGCCTTTGAGGTGGCCCTATGACTCCAGACTGTATCTGTATTAAATCTTTAAGGAGAGGATATTCGAGTCGACCAAACTCGTGGGCATGCTGCAAAGCATTCTCGAGAACGTTCTCATCACCAGCAACAGTAGGCGTAAAGTATTTTATGGTCTTAAAATAGCTGTCTACGTTCGGGTCTTTTCTCAATTCTGGATTTTTGTTGAGAACCTTTTTATATGTCATATTGGCCCGAACGTTAGCAACTCCTTTTTGTATTGCATTCGATGCAGAAGACATGGCAATAAGACCTGTTGCTGCAGCAAGGCCACCCACGATAGGATTGTTTTTAATGCTCGACCCGAGAAACGAAACCGTTTTTTTCGTAATTTTCTTGCCTGGGACTGCCGCATTCTTTTGAATCTCTTTGATATCATCTGATTTTCTGATAAGAGACGCCATTTTATCGCACTCTTCAGATGAGAAGTCGTTTTTTATCAAAACGAATTGTATATAATTTGAAAGCTCACCAGGCCCCTCGGCAACCTTTTCCATCATCTGAGATCTAATGTCGTCAAGCTCATCCTTAAATTCATTAGGTATAAGCATTTATGTCTCCCTATCTTGGAACTGGTATCCTGCTCGCCAAGTTCCTCAATTGCACTTTGCCCCTCATTGGAGCTGACCTCTTAAAAGCCTTTCCGAGATCGGACGCAAAGAATCCGCCAGTGAGAGCCGCGCCAGCGGTGGTTCCTGGACGCCTTATGGCGAATCTTCCAGCCTTAGAAGCTGCCCTGCCAGCCATAGGAAGGCCCTTCTTCGCGGCTCCAAGCAATGCCTTACCACCAAACCGTAAGGCATGGCCCATCCAAGCCACCTTTTCATTATCCTGGCGTATGCACAGCGCTCTGATAAGATTTAGTTGGGCTGTCGTCCTCATTCAGCATATTCTTTACGTAATCGTCTCGTTGCATAGACCCGCTAATGTCCTCGATCTTTCCCTTAATGACATTAGCTGAATTATCCATCATCCACGTAGCTCGACGAAGCTTATCCTCTGAGTCCAGCTTATCACCAAGGGTATCGACGGCCTGCATAAGTGGATGCCTGTTGTTCACAACAACTGTATTCTTCCCTACAGGAGAAAGCTTATCAGACTCCATGGCCTGATCTATCACATTTGTCGGATCTCCTTGGGCTAATTTCTCGTGAACACCAAACACTCCCTCATCCCTTAATTTTCTGTAAGTATCTATCATTAGAGGTTTAATGTCGTGCTTGGAGTAATTCATTACAACAGAAGCTATCTTATTGAAATCTTCGCCAGAAAGAACCATTTGCTCTACCGCATAATAAATATCCCTCTCCGCCGCTTGCTTCTCCACTGTATTCTCATACATCCGATACCTGAGCTCTTGCTTGACGTCATTAACCTGACGGCCAAACCTTTCTGCGACCTTAACCCTCTCATGGACATCAGGCTCGTTTGATATGCTTCTGACACCAAAAATGGCGTTGATCTGATCATCAGATGCTTTCTTTTTCATTTGAGGGGTTGTCTTATAATCGAGATGAGGCCTTTCGACTGAGAGGTTTTCGAGTTCGGAGGCAACCTTCTCTGGGGTAGCGATATCAAAGTCTAAAGCCTTGTCTCGATTGGAAGGAAAGAGAGAATTGTAAGTTGCGAGGTTTGCGACTTCACATACTCTTTTTATCTGAGCTGGGTTAAGATCATTAGCTACAGCAACCTTAGCTATTTCTTTATTTAACCCAGACCCCTTGGTTAGATATGAAGTTGCTGCCTGCTTACCCCATTCTCCAAAGTACGAAGGTTGAATTGCTGGCATTTCCGTCCTCCATTATTAAGCCATTGATATAGAAGGCGTTATTGAATAAAATTATAATATATGTTGTCTTTTTGTCAATATAATTTTTCGTAAAAAAAAGATTACTTTTTTTGGTATAATAAAAGTGTTGTAGAATATTAGATCTGATACAGGTCTGTCGATTTTTAATTAATGACATATCCTCACTACTGGGAGCCCCAGCACTTCGTTGTGGATTTAAGTGCAGCATTGTCGGTATCGATTAAATAGTCGCTACGACTATAAAGATTGTAAGCCACACCATTCAAATGACTTCAGGTGGAGCAGACTCGGTGCTTCTCAGGCGAAGCCCAGGGTCTCCTCCAGTATCCGAAGCAATTTGATCACATTCTGGATATCGAATTAATATTGTGGATGCTACATCCACGAAGAGAAGTGTTGCGTAGATAACCTGGGAATCGAATATGTCATATTCGACTCCCTTTGATAGATACCTGATCTCAATTGCCGATCGAAGCATGTATCTGCTCCGATGCGGAATTGCGACATCTATCATAAAACCGTTATTTATTTGGATATCATCGATTTAATAGCTGTTACAGCTATAACGAGATTTGCAGGGGAGATCCAACTCCAGTATCCTACCGCCGCAGTTACGCGGCGGAATGATCCTCTCCTTTTCCGCCTTCTGGATGATCGAATAATATAGTCTGATACAGACTAATAGCGAAAATTGCTAGATGTTTATCTTCACATCTCTGCCCGCCAAAGGCTGGGAGTGAGATGTGAAGATTGTTTAATTAGGATCTTGACTATGGAGGCGATTGATACAATCACACTGGATTCACGCTTCAGCGATTCCGCTGAGTAACTGGCAACAAACGGGAGGTGCTACGCAACATCCCGCAATGTTGCCTGCACGTACCATTATTCACTTTTGATGATCCGAACATATGGCTGATAGAGCCATGCAGAATTACAGAGTTGGCAATGATTGTCAACGCGGGCTCTCAGCCATTCATGAGTTCCCGCGTGCCTTCATTCCTGACTATAGGGGTCCCAAAATCGAGGTGGTGACTGGTACAGTCACATAGAATTTCAGCTTCGCGTGATATTCGTTACCTGGTTTCACACGCTCCGCAGCTCAACCAGGTAAAGCGATTATATTATATGCTTGGATTTTGGATATCTCTCCGATCGGACTGAATATCGCATCTGCTACAGATGCATAGAAAAACTATTTTTCTCATAACTCGAAAGAGCCCGACGCAGCGCCTGGCGCTGCGAAGTGCCTTTCAAGATATCTTGGATCGGAATTTAATGTGGAAATGATGGAGCTGCTACAGCTTCACAGCCTTTTAGAACATGCGTTATCTGGACAGCGCACACCTGTGCGCTGCGCCCAGATATTGCATTCAGCACATTATGGAATATCAAAAGTGATACACTTTTGTTGTTTTACTACCAAGTATATTAAACAAAGAATCTTTCAGAGAGGGGCTTTACGCCCCAGGGGGAAAGATCTTTAAGTTTAATATATTCTGTGCATGTGTGCTTAAAAACTGGTATAATAATAATAGAGAATGAACAATCGTTTTCATTGGAGAGGAGGTGAGGAATATAAAATAATGCGTGCGGTTCTTTATGTGTTTGAGTGGTTGCAAAAATTATAATCAAATATATTGAAAAGACAAGGAGAGTATATGCCATATGATATTGCCAGCGTTCTTCATTAAGGTTGATCGTGATATTGACATGATCGAAAAAAAGCTTGATAAAAAAATCAACTGGATATATTATAGAGGAACGCGCCCGAAAACAAAGTGCTACTCCATGATGGTGTACTTAAATAGATTCGACAGCAAAAACAGGCTCACGAAAGATCGCCTCAATATGCTCGATGGAAGTGAATTCCTCGCCTCCGTAAGAAAGCAGACCAACAAGGTTCTTTGGCAAAGCTACATAAAGCTCAAGGTAGAAACAGTCGTTTTCGGAGATTTGATGTCTGCCCGAACAATACCCGCAAGAGATGACAGGGGTGAATACGATACATCAAGAAAATTCCTCCAGTGGTTCCTTTCCACTCATTCTCTGGGAAGGATTAAGGGTTCAAGTAAATCGGACAGATTTGAGAAGATCATGAGGATGTATGACGAAAACATCAGGCTCATGCTTCCGATGGAGGCGGAGGATTAATCAGGAAGGAGGCAAAAGCGGGGTTTTAATTAACCCCGCTTTTTTTATCTATGAAAATCTTTTCTCTTGTGTATCAGGAAGAACCAGAAGCCATCATTTTACACTCAAGGTCATCGTACAAGATATTCATTTTATGGATCAAAGGGAAGGTTATATTATGGGATCCACTAGAAAGCAAGATGGAGATATTTAGATGAGATGTTATAAATTATCACACACAATTAACACACGATTTGATCAAGAAAAAAACATAATTTACAATAAAGAGGTAATATATATGAAAGACACTATTTCGAAAGAGCCCGACGATAAGGTTGCGATTAAAGAAATGACTATTGCTCTTGGAAAGAATGTTGAGGAATTTGAATGGAGGGTAAACAGTGTCAAATCTTGATGTGGAACCGATAATCAGAAACAACCTCTGCCTCAGATTGAAGTTCTTCAAGTGCCCCAGATCTAAAAAAACGGTACATGCAAAAACCTGCATAAACACATGCGAAATATATCCAATCTGCGAAAAACTTCTCGAGGTTGTTAATAATTATACTCAAGGAGAGCGTAATGCAGTTTATAGGAAAAATAAAGGAAGTTAAGGGAAACTCCATAACGATATTAATCGATAATAGCGAGAACTCAGAGGTTGTCACGTCACACGCAAGACGATTAATGAATAAACTTGTCACCGTGTTTGCTGATCACGAACACAAAGCAACCTTCTTGCAGAGAGCCAAGCTCCAGGGCATAATAAATGAGATGGCTTCCAAGATGGACATAGAAACAAATCTTCTGAAGATAGAAGTCGTCGAGGAGTTTATAAGGCGTAAATATGGAATTGAAGGAATGTTTGAGGGGACGAAGGAAGAAACATCGATTCTAATTAATGCTCTGCATGAGTTCTGCGACGATCAAGATATAGAGATTAAATCAAAGGCGGAGGCTGACAAAGAGATAGACAAGCTTATTAGCGGATCCAACCGACACAAGACTTGCGCCATCTGCGGCAGCCCAGGGGAGACAATAGAGCTGAAGGAGATGAACTCTAAATACATTAAAGAATGGAAGATGGGATACTCTCACATCACACTATGTGACAAACATTACATGGAAGCTATCAATACTGGCGTGGAGTTTTTTAAAAAGAACCTTATAATAAAAAAGAGGTGAAGATTGAAGATATATTCCTTGAGAAATCTTGTGCTTCAGCTGGCATCTGAGATAACGAGCGATCTTATTGTGTTTATCGAAGATTGTGATCTCGAAGAACTTTCTATGATTAGTAATTATACTCTCGATCCAGAAAGTTCAAAGCTTAAGCAATATAAAACATTCCTTCGTTTCTTTGGGATGATTTCTATGGAGCACGATAAAGTTTAATATCCACATTAAAGGACATTGTGAACATGAAGATTGAGCGAATTGATGATATTGTAGACGCATTGTCATTACAAGTTTCTGAACATATTACTAATCGCATGTCTAATTTTGACCTATACGATCTTATCGAGGCGGGAAAATTGATTCTTAGCGAAGATTGCAAAGACCTGAAACACCTTGAATTTTTTGTAGATAAATCTCATTTAATATAATGAATGGTCCTCCTCCAAAGATGAGAAAGAAATATTATCGCCTGATTTATTCAAGGAGAAAAAAGATTGAAAATATTCAATAATCGTCAATTAATGATCATTTACAGCACCCATCTACTAAGAAGCTGGTTAGCTGATGAGCTTATTAGATTCCTAGAAAACTCAAGTCATGCGGATTGGTTTGAGGCGAAACTATTCGATCTTATATGCAAGGCCGATTTTTCGAATCGACAAAAAATAATGAAGGGGTTTCCTCATCATATATTTATTTATAATCAATATATCAAAAAAGGAGAGCGCTGGATGAGAAAAGCATACAGGGTGACACGTTGAAATTCTATAAAAGAAAACCGACAAAAAAATCTCCTTGAATATGGTATAAAATAAGTAAAGAGATATAAACCGAATTAAGAAAGGAGAAAGTGATGGAAACATTATTTTCATACATTCTACCCCTATACATTTTGTCAGGATTGATAGTGGCGGGAATCTGCGCCCCGATCTATCACGAGGAAATATTCGAAGAAGAAGACGCTGATGACAATTGGCCCACTTTTATAACTGCGGTCGTGCTCGCTTTCGCCTTATGGCCATACGTCATCTACAGAGACATCGTTCTTGAAAAAAAAATCGCAGAAGAAAATAACCTCCTCTGATAACAGCAGGGCTGAAACCGCGAGCAAACTACAACAATGACGAGGTTGTGCTCCACGGTTTTGGCTCTGCCTTATCATCCAGATTAATAACTTCCCAGTTATTAATTGTTAACATAGTGGAGCTATGCTCCAAAAGGCCGCTGCGTAGGTGGCCTTTTTTTAGTTACTTACAGCGAAAATAATTTTTCCCTTGACTTACAATTATAATATTTTACAATTTACGGTTCGTCTCATCGGGTTCGCACCTCAGGGTAAGTCGTTTTTCATCTTGTGGTTAGGACAATCTACACCACAAAATATGGTATAAGAAACTAAAGAGCTTTATGTCAAATCAAATTCACACTCAGAAGGAGGTGGCCAATGCCCCAAAATCCAACATGGGAGAACATGGTTCCCGTCTCAGCTGGCTTGAAAGATCATCATGCCGAAATGGGCGCATACGCTGCCTTCGTGTATCACCATCTTCTTTTGTCGGCTCGACAAATCGGAGAGAACAAAGGTAGGGTGTTCATGACGATGGGGGACCTGGCAAATGAACTCGGTATTTCGAAGAACACAGTAGCGACAGCATGCAAGAAATTGAATGGTGAATATATCGAATATCAACCCGCAAAGAATAGACACGGAGTTACCATATTCACGATATTGAAGTTCAAAACCATGAGAGACTTCATGAAACTCAACAAATCTAGCAACTCATCTCCAGGACGCTGCGAGTACGGTAAAAGGACAGTAGAAGGACGCAAGGAGGATGGTACGGAGACGGTAGAAGGACAGAAGGAGGACGCTACTTCTTCTAAACCAGATGACATCAAGGCATTACATCCACACTATAAAGAAGGGAGTAAGGGAGATAATGGAGATATAGCAGTAGAGAGTAATATACCATATGAAGAGATCAAAGATTCATGGAATTATCTCTGTCCAATGAATCCAAAGCCAAGGGTGCTGACTGCCAAGCGACGAAGTAAGATTAAATCGAGATGGACGGAGATTAAAAAGGCGTTCCCAGAAAAGGATCCACTCGAGTTTATCCACAACATCTTCAAAACAATCACAGAAACACCATTCCTAATAGGTGACAACAAGTCAAAATGGCAGGCCGACTTCGATTGGGTGTTTAAGAACCAAGAAAATATAATGAGGATCGCAGAAGGCAAATACAAAGGAAAAACATTTCACGACGAGGCTCGACGGATCGACTCTCGGGACATGAGCCACATATTCGATGAGGAGGATAAGTCATGAAAGAAGAAACATTTAAGAAAGGTCTCAAAATGCTGTACTTCAACTTTCAGCGTCATGAAGACCAGAAAACAGATGAGTTTGAGGATTATTTGGCGCTGGAGCTCAAGGACGTATCAGACGAAGCATTCTTTGAGGGTGTCAGGGTAATTGTAAACACAAGGAAATACCCGTCTTTCCCAACTGTTGGAGAGATAAAAGACGCATGTATTGGTCTCTCAGTAGATCCTCATATGGCTATAATAGAGATATTCAGAAGGGTTTATGATGGGTCAAAAGAAGCAATATCTCCTGATGGATATTCTCACCCAATCGTGGAAATGACAGTTCAGGCCATTGGCGGAATGCGATTTCTTAAAGATTGCAGCCACTCTGAATTGAATTACATTAAGAGGGATATCGTATCTACGTTCAACGGACTGAAGCAATCGTTTACAAACAACCCAGAAAGATTCAAGAACAACCTTAAAATTATAAAGGATACTCCTGGACCTCTGACATTCAAAGATGGAAAGCTTTTAGATAGAACGAAAGAGATTGGTGATGTAATGCCTAAGATTCAAACAGACGCACAAGGAGATGTGAGTTGACAGAAAAAACAAAAGAGATGATAGATGAAATATCCAGATTCTTTATTGGATCATACGACAAAGCATCAAAAAAAGATTGGGACTGTTGTATGCGCTTCCACGATGATCTTGTTGAGCACCTTCGAAAAAGATACGAGTCGGAGAATGAATGCAGACATCTCCTTGTCCCAATTTCAAACGAGAAGATCGACAAAGGATTCATGTGTATTAACTGCAGAAAGCTTTTCGACGAATACGATGGGCCGAAGATTAAACTGGCACCGTGGTCCAGCGAGGACATAATAAAGCTCACACAAAGACAGGCAAATCCAACCATGCATGAATATACATGTGGTGGAAATCACTGCAGCGAGATACTGATCCCAACAAAAGAAGGGTGGTCATGTCCAAAGTGTGATTATACCCAAGATTGGTGCTATGCCAGCGATTTAAAATGAGTTTTAATCTCAACATTTTCTTTGGAGTTTAGACATGAACGACTTCGAACTAATAACAAAATCGGCGATGTTTTCAGCGCAAGCGCACAAGGATCAGCAAAGGGCGTCTATGGATCCTTACTTCCTTCACCCCGCAAGGGTGGCTCACAAAGTATCAAATTACACATCTGACGCTGATATTATTTCAGCAGCATATCTTCATGACGTTGTGGAGGACACAGAAGTATCCATAGAACAAATAGAGACAGAATTCGGAATGGCTGTCTCTTCTCTCGTAGAAATGGTCACAAATCCATCAGAAAAAAATGAACACAGATACAAGTCAAGAGAGGAAAGAAAAGAGATCGACAGGAACCATATCAGGCGTGCATCCAAAGATGCAAAACTTATAAAACTTGCAGACAGAATAGATAATCTTCAAGAAATTGGTGAGGAGACTAGCTCATTCGCCGAGGTTTATATCAAGGAGTCTATGAAGCTGGCGAATGTCCTTTCTGGTGTTAATAAAGAATTGCACCACGAACTTACCAGCACAATAAATGATCTTCGGAGGAAAGAAAAAGAATGGGACAACCAACACTAGAAGATTTTCTCGATGTAGCAAAAGATCTCAAGATGAACATTGTCACGGATAACGGACTGACGAGGCATATTAAATACGCAAAACCTGAGTCCTGCCTCGGGTGGTTTGATCTCGTCACATGGAAGGGATGTCTTTGTATCCATGGCGATTACGGTTCATTTGCATTCTCTAGGACTGAGGACATGTTTCGCTTCTTCAGGAGCGGATTAAGAGAAGATGGCATAAAGATTAATCCTGGTTACTGGAGCGAAAAATGTGTCGCAGCCAGCACTCACGATGGCGTCAAGGTTTATTCTCCCAAAGTGTTAAGAGAGAAAGTCCTCTATGAATTTAACAATTGGTGGGAATACGAGAAAGGCAGGGCTGAGGCAAGAAAAGAAGAGTATCTCCAGCAAATAGAAGATAACCTTCTCTCTGAGGAGGGCGGTATCCGTGGAGAAATCGAAGCGTATGACCGAGCTCTTTCTTTCGAATTTAAAGGCTTCAGTCTTCCTGACTTTTGGGAGTATGACCTCAAAGAATATACCTACCGCTATATCTGGAGCCTGTACGCAATCGTATGGGGCATACAACAGTACGACGAATGCAAGGAGGAGTACAATGGGCGACAAGGCGATTCAGCTAACTCAGCATAATGTCCGCGTTAAGGCTGGAAGGCTCATCCCAGTTTACAACAAGGGGCGAAAACCCACAGCCAAGATGGCATACAAGGCCGTTTGGGTTGAAGATGCAGATGGTGGAAATGAGCGATGCCTACTTTTCACTGACCACGCAATTAAGGAGGCAGAAAGACGTGCGGAGAAAAACAAAGAGGATCTCCCGAAAAAGGGATTCCTCGCAAACCTCTTCGATTGACACAAACTGCATCGACAGAGGAATATGGCATTGGTGGACCCAGAACCGAAAGCATGGAGGGGGATGGGTATCATATGAATGCGCACGATGCAGAAAAGTAGTTAAGTCTAGAACTGGAGTTCCGACACCATCATTTAACGGAGAAACGTTTCATGGGAAGACCAAAGCACGTAGATAAGTGCAGCTGGCCAAAATGCGAGTCAAGATCTGATGTGATATGGCTTGGAAGGGGCCTGTGTGAAAAGCACTGGGGGAAAATAAGCGAAATGGATATAGAGAAGGCAAAAATAAAACTTGGAATGAAGAAGGAAAAAAATGTTGATTGATATCAAGAATTTGCTTGCCTTCTTCAGTGGGATCCTAATTCTCATTGTTCTTTTCTATTTAATGTCACTTATTCCTATTCTCATACCAGCAATGGCCTTGGTTATTATATTAATAATCATTGACAACAGGCCAATGACAGATAAGGAGAAATATAATGGCAAAAGATCCGAAAAAATACAACAGGAAAAATGTTGAGTTTGCCGAGCATCTGCAGAGAAACGAAGAGTACCATGACCATGTAAGGAAACATGGTGATGTTGGTCTTATCAAGGCAGCAGAGCTTGCGATGAAATACTTCAAAAACGAGTACAGGGATCTATCAGACGAAGACATTGATCAATTTATGTCGGCATATCATAGCATGAGAGATAGAGGGATAAAGCTTGAATCGGTTACTCGATTCTGCAGATCCGTATTCCAGGATCACCCGTACATACTTCCTGCTGACGTAGAAGCAAGAAGGAAAAAGAAAGAAAAAGAACACAAAGAATTTCACAGGAAAAGAAAAGAAGACCCGTCGTCCATGACGATGAAGCAGGGAGAACTTTTCTCATAAGAGGGCTAACAGCCCTCTTTTTTTAGATATTTTCTGGTATAACATAAAGAAGGTAGATATACCTGGCAGCATAATTTTACACTTCGAGAAAGGAAAGCGTCTCCACTTGCTCAGAAGCACAAATTAATTTAATAGCGCCACATTGGAGGTATCGTGATATGTTTCAGAAAAAGAAGATTAAGAGTGCTATCAGGGGCTTGATGGCCGACTCTTTGAAGGGAAAATTTAAACCAGAATCTGATCCGCATCCTATTCTGAAAGTTGCAGCGGGAAAAGCGGATATTTTCATCAACAATCTAATAAAGGCGGATACAGAGAATAAGCAGATGTATTATGATGCTGGCCTTGAGGTAGGGCGGGAGTTTCTTGATAAGCTCGGGATAAAACACCAGGATAAGCCATGAGAAATGTCTTTTTAATAACCAAGCGTGTATTCAGAAGGTTGCGCTACTTTCTGTCGATGAAGAATCTCTTTTGGGATTATGAGTCATGTTGGAATTGTGGAAGATCATTCAGGATTATGTGGAGCGTAAGAGATGATATCTGGAAGAAAGTTGTTGGCGTCAATGATGACGGTGGCGGATCATTGTGTGTTGACTGCTTTGTCGAAATGGCCAATAACAAAGACATTTTAATACGAAACGATGACTTTCAATTAGAAATATTTAATCCAGCATAGGAGGG
>Ga0180433_10004744_pt1 | contig 18859 bp, 9 predicted proteins | sample SS_ome_8_FD_132980 | JGI IMG/M metagenome (GOLD analysis project Ga0180433, IMG submission 132980) | Hypersaline lake sediment archaeal communities from the Salton Sea, California, USA - SS_1_D_1 metaG | ecosystem: Environmental > Aquatic > Non-marine Saline and Alkaline > Hypersaline > Sediment... | reverse complement strand
TTGACACACATGGCGACCAGGTCGATGCCTATGGTGTCATGCTTTCCCATCATGGAAGCGATCTTCACTTTGGTGCCCACCCCGTCCGTGGAGGTGGCCAGCACCGGGTCTTCATACCGACTGGCATCAAGGGAGTAAAGGCCACTGAACCCACCTATGCCGGCAATCACGCCCGACCGAGGCGCCTGCTTTGTGATTTGTTGGATCCTTTTGATAAAGCGGTTGGCTTTATCTATATGGACGCCAGCATCTTCATAGGTCAGAGACTCGTTCACGCCACACCCCCATAAGCCTTTATTTTTTTAGAGCAATTATGAGGAAAAGTCAAAAGATTTTTTTGACAACATGCTAGCTGTAGTATAATAAAATGAGACCTTTGAAAAACTCCTTTGAAGACCATCATGGATTTTTTGGGGTACCCGTCTCTCCGAGCCGTCGGCTTCCCGAGCCAGAGGCCGGGCGAGGCGAACGTGCCCACTTTAGTGGGTAAATCATGAACTGTGTGAGGCCTTTAGGCCGAGTTTTCATGATTTAGTGAGCAAGCCCGTAGATGGGTCAAAAAGTCCGTGTAAATAAGGGAAAAGGAGTTTTTCAAAGGTCTCAAAACACCCGGAGATAAATAGACTTAACCCTTACGAAAGGCTTGCGCCATGAAAGAGTTTGCCAGGTTGGACCGGCTTCCGCCCTATGTGTTTACCACGGTGAATCAGATCAAGATGGATGCCCGCCATGCAGGAGAGGACATTGTGGATCTCGGCATGGGGAATCCCGATATGCCTACGCCCAAGCACATCGTGGACAAGCTGATAGAGGCGGCTAGAAAAGGGCACAATCACCGATATTCGGCGTCCATGGGGATCACCAAGCTCAGGATGGCCATTTCCGATTGGTATAAACGCCGGTTTGATGTGGATATTGATCCGGCAACAGAGGCCATTGTGACCATTGGCGCCAAGGAAGGAATTTCACACCTTGTCCTGGTCACCATACGGCCGGGGGATGTGGTCCTGTCTCCGGATCCAACGTACCCTATTCACCCCTACTCGGCCATCATAGCGGGAGGAGACGTGCGGGGGGTGCCCCTGGGTCCGGATGAGGACTTTTTTGAGAACTTGATCGCCGCCACAAAACAGACATGGCCGAAACCCAAGATGCTCATTATCTCTTTTCCTCACAACCCCACAACGGAAGTGATAGACTTGGGTTTCTTTGAGAAGATTGTGGATTACGCCAAAGAGCACGACATCATGATCATTCATGATTTGGCCTATGCGGATCTGGTGTTTGACGGATACAAGCCGCCCAGCTTTCTTCAGGTGCCCGGGGCCAAGGATGTGGGGGTAGAGTTCTTCTCCCTTTCCAAAAGCTATAGTATGCCCGGATGGCGGGTGGGCTTTTGTGTTGGGAACCCCGAGATCGTAGGTGCGCTGCGTCGTATTAAGAGCTACCTGGATTACGGTATCTTTCAGCCGATTCAGATTGCATCGATCATCGCCCTGAACGGGCCGCAAGACGGCGTGAAAAAGATTGTAGACACCTACAAGGCAAGACGTGACACCCTTATAAAAGGGCTGAATCGGGTTGGATGGCGGGTGAAAAGTCCGAAGGCGACCATGTTTGTGTGGGCAAAGATCCCGGAGCCCTACCTGAAGATGGGCTCTGTGGAGTTTTCCAAGATGTTGATCCAGAAAGCGAAGGTCGCTGTTTCTCCAGGGCTCGGTTTCGGGGCCTATGGCGATGACTATGTCAGGTTTGCCCTCATAGAAAATGAAATGCGCACCAATCAGGCGATTAGGGGAATTCGAAAAATCCTGTAATATTTTGGGTTGCAAAGATGAATACAATACGAATTGGGTTGCTGGGCTTTGGCACAGTCGGTTCGGGCACCGTGAAGATTTTGCTGGAAAACCGAGACGTCATTGAGGCGCGTCTGGGAGCCAGCTTGGAAGTGAAATGGATCGCAGACCTCGACATCAAGACAGATCGGGGCGTGTCCGTGGACAGGGGGATTCTTACCACAGACGCCAACATGGTGATCGATGACCCTGAAGTCGACATCGTGGTGGAGCTCATCGGTGGTTATGAACCGGCAAAGACCTTCATTTTGCACGCCATTGAAAAGGGCAAACAGGTGGTCACAGCCAACAAGGCCCTTCTGGCTGCACACGGAGGTGAGATCTTTTCTGCCGCCTCCCGCCAAGGCGTGGAGCTGGGCTTTGAGGCCAGCGTAGGCGGCGGCATTCCCCTGATTCGATCCATCAAGGAAGGGCTCGTTGCCAACCGGATCCAAGGCCTTTTCGGGATCTTGAACGGCACGGCCAATTATATTCTGACCAAGATGACGGACGAGGGAAGCCCCTTCTCAGAGGTGCTGAAAGAAGCGCAGGCCCTGGGCTATGCGGAGGCAGACCCCACCTTTGATGTTGAAGGCATTGATGCGACCCATAAACTCACCATCCTTCTTTCCATCGCCTACGGCGTGCCCATCGATTCCGACGCCGTGTGGACCGAAGGGATTTCAAGAATAACTCCCCTGGACATAAAATTCATGAAGGAATTTGGTTATCGGATCAAGCTTCTGGCGATCTCCAAAGATGATGGCGAGGCCATCGAGGCGCGGGTGCACCCCACCCTCATACCCGAAGACAGCCTCCTGGCCAATGTGAATGAGGCCTACAATGCCCTTTACCTGCGGGGTGATGCAGTGGGCAATATCATGCTCTATGGACCCGGTGCCGGCATGATGCCCACCGGAAGCGCTGTGGTGAGCGACCTGGTGGATGTGGCCAGAAATGCCCTGAACGATTCCATCGGCAGGGTTCCCATGGTGGGCTATCAGCCTGGCTCTGTGAAAGCCAGGCGGATCAAGGCGATCGAAGAGCTGGACACTCAGTACTATTTTCGGTTCTCTGCGGATGACAGACCGGGTGTGCTCTCCAAGATTGCCGGCATTCTGGGAAAGCATGGGATCAGTATTGAATCGGTTCATCAGAAGGGCAGGGATCTCCTAGGGGCCGTGCCGATTGTGATGATCACCCACGAGGCCAGGGAGGCCTCGGTGAAGACGGCGCTGGCTGAAATAGATCAACTGGACGTTGTCAGGGATAAGACCATGCTGATTCGAATTGAGGATTGGAAATGAAATACATCGTTTTGGTGGGCGACGGCATGGGCGACTATCCCCTCGCCGAACTGGACGGCAAGACGGTGCTTGCGGCAGCACACACCCCATATATGGACTGGATTGCAGATCACGGGGAATTGGGACTGGCAACGACCATTCCCCATGGGTGTGAGACTGGAAGTGACACGGCCAATTTGAGCCTCCTGGGCTATGATCCAAGAACGGCCAAAACCCGACGGGCGCCCTTGGAGGCGGCCAGCCTTGGGGTCCATTTGATGCCCAGTGATGTCGCCTTTCGCTGCAACCTGGTCACCCTTTCGGAGCAGGACGGCGCGTTGCTGATGGATGATTACAGTGCCGGGCACATCAGCACAGATGAAGCTCGACACCTCATAAAGGACTTAGACAAAGGCTTGGGCAACGAGAGGTTTCGGTTCTATCCAGGCGTGAGTTATCGTCACCTCATGGTGTGGCACGGTAGGATTCAGGACGTTAACACCACGCCGCCCCATGATATTTCAGGACAGGCGGTCCAGCCCTCCTTGGATCGGATGGCGCCCCACAGCGCTTTGATCGAGCTTATGGATGGGGCCCATGCCATCCTGAAAGACCATCCCATCAACCAGACCCGGGTCGAAAAGGGCTTGAAGCCAGCCAGCCATATCTGGTTCTGGGGACAAGGGCATGCGCCGACACTGGAAGCTTTTATAGAGCGGACAGGCTTGACCGGGGCCATCATTTCAGCGGTGGATCTCCTGAGGGGCATTGGTGTATACATCGGTCTCCATGTCATTCGGGTGCCGGGGGCCACGGGGTATTTTGATACGGATTATGAGGCCAAGGCACGCTATGCCCTGTCGGCCCTCAAAGAGGTGGACCTCGTTTATGTTCACGTGGAGGCACCGGATGAAGCCGGGCATGCCGGCCTGTTAAGGGAAAAAATGGCGGCCATCGAGGCCTTTGATGCCAAGGTCGTGGGAAAGGTGCTGGAGGGCGCACAGGACTTGGGGGAACACCGGATCATGGTGACAACGGATCACTATACTCCTATTTCGGTAAAGACACACACGACGGAGCCCGTGCCATTTGCCATTTGCGGCACGGGTATTTCGTCGCCCTCGGATAAAGCCGGCGGCTTCAGCGAGTTAGAAGCCGAGGGCCGGGGACTCTTCATTGCCGATGGTCATCGCCTCATGGAACGATTCATCGGGCTTCACAAATAGAAGAGCTTTGAAGAACTCGTTTGAAAGACCATTATGGGCTTTTTGGGGTACCCATCTGGGTGAAGCGAACGTGCCCACTTTGGTGGGCAAATCCTAAACTGCCTGAGGCCTTTAGGCCGAGTTTTTAGGATTTAGTGAGAAAGCCCCTAGATGGGTCAAAAAGCTCATAGGAATCAGTGAAAACGAGTTTTTGAAAGGTCTCAAATAGGTCTTGACAGGAAAGCAGGAACGATCTAGCGTACATTTATCCATATTGCGGGGTGGAGCAGTCTGGTAGCTCGTCGGGCTCATAACCCGAAGGTCCCAAGTTCAAATCTTGGCCCCGCTACCAAGAAAATCAAGGGGTTGCAGCTACGCGCTGTCAGCCCCTTTTTTGTGGTGTGTCGTTTTTGTGTCATGTGGGCGTTTGCCTTAGAGGCAAGCACCACTTGATTTAGCGTCCAAAATCGAAATAGAAAAAGCCTCACAGATTAAAGCTATTAGTTTATAGCATTAATGTAAAACTTGGGGTGATGGCAAGCCTAAGGGAGGCTGAATCGGCCGGAAGGACTGAGGGGCAGGGCAGGGGGAATTGAGTTACGAAGGGGTGGTGGGGTTTGAAATCAGTCAGCGGTGGTCCATTGGCTGCGTCCGGCGTTGTTATATCGGTCTGAAGGCTTTGCAAGGCTCCGAGTCTCTATGTTGGTAAGCGACCTTTAACCGGCTTCAAGGGCCTTTTCCCTCCAGATATCATCCGGAGATCCGAAAAGGGTCAGAGTCCGTTCTCGAAGCTGCCCTGACAGTTATCTAGGAATAAACCAGTTGGTTCACGATCCTCCTTGACAAGGGATCTCTGGGCTGGCTGCTCCGTCCAAGGGATTTGACTGCATACCAACATCCGTTGGCCTCTCCTATGCTAAGCACTTTACCGAGGGAATTTTCAAATAGATCGCCGTTGTCGATATCCTTGTGATCATGTCATCTCATTATGTCAAGTATTGCTGCTGGGGAGGTCCACACTTGCGCAGTCCCAATCACACACACTGCGTTTTTGTCCTCACCCCTGAGCAGGAAATCGATGCAGCCTATTTCCTGCCATCCTTTCCCTATCATGCCGGGTCATTCCATTTTCAAATCCTCTAAGCGCCCTGTTTGCTGTGAATGTGAACTGTTCCCCTGGATGAGGTTACATGACCAGATTCGTTAGGTGATATTAGAGCATTAGGAGCTAAGAGGCGATCAATACAGGCAAAGTCCTTGACATTGAAATGTCAATATGTTAAGGAGGTTGCGCTTTTTCCTTCCAATACCATTCCCCATGTAGAATTTACCCCGACCTGGAGGCGGGTAATAGATGAAGCTCAAATTCCTTGTGTGACCGAAAAAATGCCAAGGCTTCACCTGTCGTGAATGGGATTTAAAACCCAGCGAGTGGACAAGCCCTCTCCCTAGCTGGTTTGGTCTCGTCTCCGTCTGGATGATTGCCAATGCCCAAGCGTAACCGATTTCAAGGGAACTGCAGCCTTGTGCCTCACTTCAGATCGTTATTAGGCGGCGGACTCGGTTGGGAAATGCCAAGTTGGGCAGACTTGACGAACGATACTTTTGGGGGGTCTGTGTTCTAGGGATGATTGGTGTGATTTGTGAGGTTTTAATTATATTGTTAACTTGTGCTTTCCTTGTTTTGGAGACGAGATTGTCGGCTTTTTTGGTTACAAGTGATAGCAGTTTCAAAATGCAACGAATCCGGGTTGCCAGCTCAGCGAACAAATGGATATGCCAACCCAATAGCTTTTTGTTTCAATATCTACCCAAAACGTTTGCCATTTTGTGAGAGAGAAACGGGTTATTAACTACTTATTGCTTTAGGACATTATCTCATATGAAAAACAAAAAACTGTTAATGACATTTGTATTTTGCAGCCAAGTCTTATTACAGATTGTTTTATCCCAACCATCAGTGGCGGCCGTTCCAGCCCTTTCGTTGGGAGAAAATCATACTTTGGCTTTGCATGAAAACGGCACCGTCTGGGGTTGGGGCGCAAATTCACAAGGACAACTGGCAAACGCTGGCGGTCCGACACCTACCCAGGTCATGGATGTCTCGGATGTAGTGAAAGTGTCCGCTGGTTCAGACCATTCCCTCGTTGTCAAAGCAGATGGAAGTATCTGGGCATGGGGAGACAATGACCAGGGTCAATTAGGTGATGGTACGAAAACGGATTATCGTGATTACCCTGTCCAGGTCACTAGTATCTCATCGGTAATTGTTGTCGCTGCTGGGTATAATCATAGTATTGCGTTAAAAAGTGATGGTACTGTTTGGGCCTGGGGGAATAATGCTCGGGGACAATTGGGCGACGGGGGGTTTGCTGAAAGCAGTTTCCCTGTGCAAGTTGTGGGGTTAACGAACGTCATAAGTATTGCGGCGGGAAGATATTGCAGCATAGCGCTTAAAACGGACGGAACCGTTTGGGCGTGGGGAGAAAATGGTTCGGGGCAATTGGGCACAGGCAACCTTTCCGATTCAAACGTACCGGTACAAGTTCTGGTATCGAATATTGTTGCGATAAGTTGTAACCGATACCATTCCCTTGCTATTGATAGCTCAGGAAATATTTTTGGGTGGGGAGATAATTACTCCGGTCAACTTGGTGACGGGACTCTTGACGACAGGTCGACTCCGATACAAGTCTCGGGCTTAACCAACGTGGTTGAAGTTGACGCTGGTTATTACCATTCTATGGCTCGATTGGCCGATAATACAGTTTTTTCCTGGGGAAGTAATTCTTTTGGTGAACTTGGGGACGGAACCGATATAGCGTCATTAGTGCCAACAATAGTACCCGGGCTAACAGGTTGTGGAGCCATATTCGCAGGCGAACACTATTCAGGAGCTCTGAAAAACGATGGCTCGGTTTGGATGTGGGGCCAAAACTCTTCGGGACAAATGGGTACCGGTCAAACCTCGGTTCAATTCACTCCCAAACAGCTGGGTACAATTAGTGACGTTTCCGACGTGGCCGCTGGGTATAATCATAGTATTGCGTTAAAAAGTGATGGTACTGTTTGGGCCTGGGGGAACAATTTCTACGGTCAATTAGGTGATGGAACAAGTGCCGGCAGTCGCAATCCCGTTCAGGTCAGTGGCTTAACCTCAGTTGTAAAAGCATCGTGCGGAGTGGGATTTTCTACGGCCTTAAAAGCTGATGGAACTGTTTGGGCCTGGGGTAGTAATACTTCTGGTCAATTGGGAGACGGTACAACGTCTGACAAAACTACACCTGTTCAAGTTAGTGGGCTATCGGACGTTAGTGCTGTATCAAGTGGCGGTTACCACACACTGGTGTTGAAAAATGACAATACTGTTTGGGCCTGGGGACAAAACGGCTCTGGACAACTGGGTAATGGTACGACAACCGGTACCTCGGTACCAATTCAGGTTTCTACCTTGTCAAATGTAATCGCGGTCTCGGCTGGATTTTACCACTCTTTAGCATTAAAATCCGATGGGACATTATGGGCCTGGGGACGCAATGATGAAGGGCAACTGGGAGAGGGAACTCGCACAAACCGAACTACCCCTGTACAAATTTCAACACTTTTGAACGCGGCAAAGATATCCGCTGGATACGATCATTCAATGGCTGTGAAAGACGATGGTTCCGTTTGGGCTTGGGGCAATAATTCCCGGGGGCAGTTGGGAGACGGGACAGTTGAGAGGCGGGAAACGCCTGTCCAGGTTATAAATCTGCCACACTCTAACGACCTTGCAGTAGGTTGGTGGGCCTCTATTGCCATCACTGAGAATGGTTTTGTTAAATCCTGGGGCGACAATACAAATGGGATGTTGGGGATAGGTTCTCGGCTAACAGAGACGCCATCGCCTGTGTGGTTAAGCTTATCAAATATTGCGAAAGTGTCTAGCAAAGACGATCATACAATATTTTTGGCGACTGATGGCACGATCTATACCTCTGGTTTTAATGGGAATGGTCAATTAGGCGACGGTGGCGCAACTTGGTCGCCCGTTCCGACAATAGGACCTTTCAACTATGGCTGGCTGGATCTCTTTGGTAATAGCCCCATTGTCAACATAGCCCCTATAGATAGCTCCAATTTGGATGAAAATAGCGTTCATTTCAAATGGACATATTTAGATGGCGCTGACAATTATGAGTTACAGGTTGATGACGACAATAGTTTTTCATCGCCAGACATTTCTGAAACAGGCATTCTACCAAATGAATACGTAAACAAAACCCTTTCTTCGGGACAGTACTATTGGAGGGTAAGAGGCCATTTCCCTGATTCGACCTATTCTGATTGGTCCGAGACATGGTCGTTTAATTACTCGAAGCCGCCGCTTGACGAGAATTTCGTAATCGTTGAGCAAGTAGATAGAGTGTATAGTAATTTGTCAGAATATAGCGGTCTTGTCCGAGCAGATGCTGCTGCGTTCAGTCCAGATAACAGCTATTTTGTGTATTTACATGCCGGGTTTAGAAGTGACCCTACTACTATCATTACAGATTATGAAGTCCGATTAGGCAGTAACGTTCTGTTTTCTGGAAAGGTCGAGGCCGATAATGGTTTTCAGATCGCTTGGTTTGATATTATTTCCCAACCTTCTATATCGGAGGATTTAGAATTACTTTTTAAACCACAGACTGGAGGTTCTAGTGGATTCAATGCGCAAATAATCGCAATAAACTTGAATAAATTAGACAGCAGTGACTGGAAATATTCAGTAAATACAAACTTACAGCAGCATACAACTGCTATGACAGAGACCGCAAGTATAATGTTGGACTCTGCAGACGGTAATAAAGATTGGATGTTCTTTGCCATGGAGGAACTGGAGGTGGACAGCACCTCGGTGAATTATCAGGGAGAGATATTCGACGGTACCACCTCGTATCTGTCATACAGCATGGAAGGTGAAGACCTTACCGAAAGGCTGACATATGCTTTATTCAGAAGTTTCCCCGATGTTCCCCAGAATACGCAGTTTGGAATAAGGGTCAGAGATGACTCGACCGGTATTAACCAGCATTTGAAAAGTAGGATTTTTGCCCTGAACCTGGACAGTTTTGATGCGCATGAAATTTTGAATTCACAAACTGACCAGGAATTGATGCCCTTTTGGAAGGACATCGGGAATCTCAATGCTGGTGGTTTTTTTATCCCAAATAAACCAGGTAAACATATCGTTTTTGCCAGCTTTATAGATGCTACAGGTTCTTCCTCGGCAACGACAGATTACAGGTTGTGGATTCCGCCAAATGGTGTATCCCCGAATGGGTGGTCTTGGAGCCAATTTAGTAAGAGCGGGCATGATAGCACAGACGAAAGCTTCAATAACGTTGCGGCTCTTGTGGATATCCCGTCATCGGGTTATTCTATCAATCTGGAGGCAATGGAAACAAATGGAGAAACACAATTAGCTGACGAGGTAACTCTAACGGTCTTTTCTGCAACGTATCCAGAAATCGTTTACCCGAATCCCGACCCTGTGAATCCTCAACAAGATTCATCCGTGAGTGATAAATACCTCACCTTTGAGTGGTCTGCTGTCAGCGGTGCTGTGGGCTATGAAATAAGGGTTGATAATGATTCCGCGTTTGGATCTCCGGAAATAAATAATTACTATATCGATGGTGAATCGACTACAAGCTTGGTATTTAAGAATCACCTCCCAGGCAATACCTATTACTGGCAGATCAGGGCAAAATTCGGGGAAGGAGAATACAGTCCCTGGTCTGACAATACGTCATTCAATTACGACATACCTGTAGCACCAGAACCTGTTTGGGTCCCTCTTTACCGGTATTACAAGGGGGGACTCAAAAAGACCACTTTTACACAACGTCTCCAACACAGGGTGAGCACGCGATACTTGATGGCTATGTTTACGAGGGAATGGAATATTACGTATCTGATCGGAACTTTTCCAGCGGCACACCGCTCTTACGTCTCTATAACCCGACTATCAACAGCCATTATTATACGATCGATGAAACAGACAAAGACAACAAAATTGCCCAATCAGGTTACGACTATGAAGGGATTCAAGGCTGGGCGTTTTCAGATAGTAGCTCGGGCGGTGTTGTCCTTCACCGGTTAAAGCAAACCAAAGATACGGACCACCATTATTTCTTATGTGCCAGAGAAACAGAATACACAAATGTGCTTAGTAATCCGATATGGCAGTTTGAAGACGATGGAAACGCCGGATATGTTCTTCCTGCAGGGCTCAGAGAGCCGGATGCCCATCGAAAACCGCAAGGGAATTTCGGTGGCGTGGACATGGCTACAAGAGCCTTCCGAAAGGCGCATCCGAATCCTGACCTCGCGTTATATGGTGTCGGTCCGGCCATGGGATTTAAGCATTATTATAATTCCTTTGGCAGTTTTAGAGTTCCCATGGGACCGGGGTGGTGTCACAGCTATTTTAGTTACGTTCTGGATCATGGAGACCACAGTTTTGTGGTAGTACGGTTTGGTGATGGGACGGAGATATATTTTACCTTTGATGAAGGACAGCAGAAGTACATACCAGAGCCAGGCAGTTACGCTACACTCACTCGAATAGACGATGGCGTGAATGAAGGATACGACCTGAAAACGAAAGATCAGGTTTTGTACAAGTTCCGTCTGCTTTCTGTTCACGCGACATCGCCCATCCCAGGGATTTACCTCATAGAAGTTGTGGACAGGAATGGAAATGAGTTGTCACTCAACTGGCAGGCTAGCCACGGGCTTCTCCTTGATGTGACGGATACCTCTGGCCGTCAGTTCAACTTTGCCTATAATGATCCCAACGATCCGTTGATGCTTACCCAGGTTACGGAAACGGCACTGAATCGTTCCGTTCATTTCGCCTATGATCAGAAGGGGCGTCTGGTGTCTTTCATAGATGCTCGAGGACAGACAACAATCTACGAGTACGATGGTTTCAGAATGACAAATATTATACGCCCTGAGGGAAACAACTACCAGATTGGCTATAATCCTGACGGTAGGGTGAATTCCCTGCAAAATGGAACAAGCCAACCTGCGGTCATAGAAGCCATTACGGGTGGCGTCCAGGTGACCACGCCAGAGGACAATTTGCTGAAATTTGAAACATCGAACTATGTATTGACGAGGTTGATCGACGGGCACCTGAGTCCGACGGTCTTTGATTATAACGACCCCTTACATCCGACTTTACCTACCAAGGTGACAGATCGTCGTGGGCACGAGACGCAATACGTATACGACGAAAGGGGTAATGTGACGAAACTTAAAAATCATTTGCTTAACGAAGCTGACTTTTCATACGACCTAAAAAACGATCTTGAAAGCAGTTCTGATTTTCATCTGGCCGGTCAAACAGGAAATGTCACCAACTATACATACGATGCCAATGGAAACCTGACGGATATCGACAATCCCCTTAATGAAAACACGCATTTTACCTACGATGCTAAAGGTCTTGTAAACTCGCTGAGAGACGGACGGTTGAAAACAACGAATTACACATACAATGCGTACGGTAATTTAACCCACATCACCAATCCAGAGCAAAACATCACAGAATACAGCTATGATGGTGCAGGACGCCTTCTTTGGAGAAAAGATGGAGAAAACAAGTATACCTATTATGACTATGATAATAACGATGGCGTGACGGAAATAAAAAATCACAATCAGTTTCCTGTAACGATTAACTACGATCTGAATGGAAATCTGGACCTTGTCCGCTGGACACACGCAGGCCAAACATCCGATACGACGTATCAGTATGATGCCCTAGATCGGTTGCAGAATGTCACCAGTCCTCTAAATAAGGTAACCCTTTTCAACTACAATGATGATAACACGTTGAGTTCAAAAACGGACCCCAAGCAACAAAGCATTACGTATGATTATGACAGTAATGCCCTGGTGCAAAACGTCCATTATCCAAACCACACCCGCGTCATCACGCGGTATCCCAATGGGCTGATCAACACCATTAGCTCGCCGGAGGGAACAACAACCTTTCAGTATGACGTCCTTGACCGTCTTGAACAGGTAGAGGACCCATACGGAAAGATAGTTCAATATGTCTATAATGAGAGAAACAACCTGGAAAAAATTATTTACCCCGGTGGTAAAGAGGTTTTATACGCCTATGACAACCTGAATAGATTGATTTCGGTTACTGACTGGGTCGGTGGCGCAACCGAGTATGAATATGATCCATCAGGAAACCTTACGAGAATTGGAAGGCCCAATAACACAGAGGCCATATATACCTATGACGACGCCTCCAGGTTGACTTCCATAACCGAACAGAAGATTGGAGGGGGGGACATTTGTACCTATACCTATAATCTGAATCCTGTGGGCAATATTATGTCAACAGCGGCGACAGAGCCACTTACCGGTTCTGTTACGGCCAGGGATGTTTCTTACACATATGACAAGGCGAACCGTTTGTTGACCGCCGGGACTGTCACTTACACCTACGACGACAATGGAAACAGACGGACGAGCAGTGATGCCGGAGGGACGACCTATACATGGGATTACGAGAACCTGTTAACCGGCTTGACCCAAAACAGTCCGTCCCGGACTGTTCAGCATTACTATGATGGGATGAATAATAGAATAGCCAGGGTTGAAGGAGGGGTGACAAAGAGATACGTTCTGGATCTCAATGCGGACATGAGCCGGATACTGGCTGAAACCAACGCGAACGGTACGGTTACGGGGTATTATGTCTACGGTATCGGTTTAATCAGTCGTATTGAAACGGATGACACCAGGCATTTTTATCATTTCAATAATAGAGGGGACACCGTGGCCTTGACGGACGCATCTGGCGACATCACAGATTCGTACGCCTATGACGAATACGGCCAATTGCTGGCGACAACCGGTACTACTGATAATCCATTCAAATTTGTTGGCCGGTTTGGTGTGATGGAGGAAGGCAGCAATCTCTACTCTATGCGGGCGAGAATCTATGATGGTGAAGAGGGAAGGTTCTTGAGTGAAGATCCACTTGGATTTAAGGGGGGAGATTGGAATATTTATGCTTATGTATTGGCAAATCCAATCGTTGACATTGATCCCAGTGGGTTGGCTGGGACAGAAAGTTGGTGGTATAAAAACACGGGATGGGCTGATGATCAAAAAACAGTGATAACAGGTATTTGGATAGGGTGTGGAAGTCTAGCGATAGCTGGAGGAGTAGCGCTAACTGTTGCAACTGCGCCAAGTATAGCATGGGGGATTGCCAAATGGCTTGGGGGAGGAGCGGTCGTGAGTTGGGCTTTTGATGAGTTTCATGAAGAAAAAGAAGGCAGTAGGGGGGAAAAAGCTCCTTTTATTTATGACAGACAGCCAAAATATGGACCATTTTTTAACAATGCGTTCCCAACTGGTGGGAATCCAAATGATTTGTCCTCTTCTATGCCACCCAAACCAGAAAATAGATTGATCAGATCTTCTGGTGGTGATTTGGATCCATATGATCCGGTAGATATTCAATTATATCGACAGTATAGGTAACCTGAATCTGTTGAATATAATTGATCGCAGCCTTAGCTCTCTACAAATCGTTTTTCAGTTTTTATAAAGGTGAGGTTAAAAAATTAGAAACTTAAAAATTTTGATATATAAAATCCGTTCAATAACTACATGCCGGTTGGAGCGAATTATGGATAGGATAAATGTTACTATGAGTAAATTACTTATAATGTTATCAGCGCTCGTTTTTTGTCAGCTTTTTAATATAAATGCTTATGGCGCTGCTACTCAATACAGCTATGATGATCTCCACCGCCTGACCCGCGTGGAGCGGGACGATGGGTCTGTGACCGTGTATGAATACGACGACCTGGGAAACAGAACCTCGATGCTCGTGGCTTCTAGTCCCGCTGCACCAACGGCACTGTTTACCGCTGACGAAACATCAGGCATTGCACCTCTGCCCGTCACGTTTACCGACCAATCCATTGGTGAGATCACGTCCTGGTTATGGGATTTTGGTGATAATGAAACAAGCACCGAACAGAGTCCGAGTCACACTTATAATGCTGCCGGTCTCTATACGGTCATCCTGACTGTGACAGGCCCCGGAGGATCGGACGCCGAAACCAAGCCGGATCACGTCTGGGTCTGGCAGGATTCAGATAGCGATGGTTTGCCTGACAGCCTTGAAGACACGACTTGCACCAATCCTAATGAACCCGACACTGACAATGACGGGATCATAGACGGTATTGAGGATGCCAATCATGACGGCGTCGTCGATCCTACTGAGACAGATCCTTGCAACAATGACACCGATGGAGACGGCATGCCGGATGGCTGGGAGGTTGATAACAACCTGAACCCATTGGTGAATGATGCTTTTGATGATGCTGATGGGGATGAATTCTGTAATTGGAGAGAATTTCTGGCTGGGACTGATCCAAACCTCATTGGAGACACACCGTTGACAATCACGATTTACGTAGATGATGACAATACTTCTGGTATTGAAGACGGAAGTGCGGGGAATCCTTTTAACACCGTTCAGGAGGGGGTGGATTTCGGAGGTCCTGGAGATACGGTTTCTGTCGCAGCAGGAAACTATGTGGACAACCTGCTGATTGGCGAAGACATCTTCCTGGTTGGACAGGGTGCAGATGTCACTGTTATCGACGGAACTGGTGCAAGCCTGCCAGTGATCGGTTGTAACAACATGGCTGGCGGAAGGATCGAGGGATTCCACATCCAAAATGGTACAGACGCTGGCATACAGTCCGAGCAGTCTACACTATCCATAGAAAGAAACGTGATTTCCAATACAGCCAATGGCGTTGGCATTCAGGTCGGTACAGGCTCATCTTTGACAATAACGAACAACGTTATTTATGAAAACGACCTTGATGGCATTGGGTTTAATGGAGTCGCAGTCACCGCGCTTAATAACACCATTGTGTCCAATGGTGGTGATGGGGTCAATTGTGCCCATGGTGATGGCGTGGTGATTGAGAATAACATCATCGTCAGTCAAGGAGGCTATGGGATTTACTGCGACCAGGCGCCAGAGCCACAAATTTCATGCAACGATGTGTGGGCCAACACAGTTGATGATTATTCGGGCTGCACGCCAGGGGCAGGCGATATATCGGGGGATCCGCTGTTTGAGAATTCTACCTACCACGATTACCATCTAACATCAGGTTCGCCGTGCATCGATGCGGGCATGAGTAATGGTGCACCCGAGTTTGATTTTGATGGGTTCAGCCGTTACGATGACCCCGATACCGAGCCGAACACAGGTACAGGAGCTTACACCTTTTACGACATCGGAGCTTATGAATACCTCCTTTTCTGCAAAGGTGACTTTGATGGCGACGGGGATGTTGATGAAAGTGATTTGGCGACTTTCGCTGCAGACTTCGGAAGAACCGATTGTGATACCGGAGAACCGTGTGAAGGCGACTTTGACAATGACAATGACGTGGACGGAAGCGATGTTGCTGTTTTTGCTGCTGACTTTGGAAGAACAGATTGTCCCTAATGATCAGTGAAACTGGGCAAGGCAGGATCGAACATAGCCTTGCCTTCAAACTCTCAAGTCCACATTTTGTATATGAATGCCGGGCTCTCTACTGGGATGTTCAAATCGTTGATGACAGTAGGCAGTGATCCAGATTCTCGGACCTGCTCTACCACATCTTGTGCACTTCCTGTTACAGTTTGACCTTAACCCCGATTCAGGCATCCGTCCTTTTTGGCGTGGTTGTGTTACTTTCAATACTCTAAGTTGGCATCTATTTTCTCACGATTGCCACTGAGTTGACCAGTTACACACGCTAAGCTATTGAAATGACACCCCTTGGTCATTGGTATGGTTTTCGCAGAACATAGTTCAACGTTTCTGGCTGCTTCTTAATCCTTTACTCATTCATCCTGGACATGGAGAAACCTCTCAAAATGGGCTGACGTGCTTCCTGACAGGGGTGTGTGGTCTGGCTGTTTATCAATGAGGAAAGGAGGGTATCATTCATGATTGAACGACAAAAAAGGAATTACAAGACAATGATATCACTATTAGCAATCTTCGTTGCTATAATAGCCTTTTGCTCCCTGGGCAAATCCAATGCTCAAGCAGCCGTTTTGCTCTTTGATGAGGGGACCAACCTTCGCAACAATGGGTCCGGTAATTGGGGGGGCACTGTGGGCGTCCGGTTCACCGTGGGGGATGCGCCCATACAGGTGACAAGTCTAGGCCTCTGGGATGGACCAAACCCCGGCGGCAGTGAAGGGGATGGGCTAGAAGTTGGGACAGAGGTGGGTCTCTGGAACGACAGCCAAGTCTTGTTAGCCAGCGTATCCATCGCGCAAGGTACTGCGGGTTCTCAGGTAGATGGGTCGAGTGCATATTGCGCCTTCGAATCACTCACAACACCCGTAACCCTCAGTGCAAACACAAATTACAGGGTTGGAGCTTTGTACAGCGAAAATGGTAACGCGTTTATGAATAATGGTGGGTCGTTCGACACCTCGGTGAACGTATTTCAGGGCGTGTATAATTCTTTTGATTCTTACTTGGATTGGCCAGGCTCACAAGATGGCAATAATCGCTTTGGCTCAGCGACGATGCAGTTCTCAGAGGTCCCTATCCCCGCTGCCGTCTGGCTACTCGGCTCTGGGCTAATCGGTCTTGTGGGAATCAGAAGGAAGTTTAAGGGCTAAATCCATATTCAATTGTCAAAGAGAAAGGCATCTTAAGCAACCAAACCGTATCTTTGAAAACTGCCCTTTCCCCTGGCCACTGTTGACACTATTTTCGATCTCCATTAGAAACCTATCAGCCAACCCACTGATTTGACAATTAAAGAACGTGGCAAGAGATTGTCACTCCCGGCTGACTGAGTTGACCCACCATATCTTGTAGGCTTTCCCTTCCTCGACTCCGACTGGGGATTGTGTCTATTGTGGTCCTGTTTCTTTGCGTGCTCTTAATTGGTATTTACTTGCCCATTGCTGGGGCTGGCACATCCGTTTTTCTGGGACAGGTTTCGCTCCAATTCCGCTCAAGTGGTTGAATCCAATGCCAAATACTCCCAGCGCTCTTGGTTTGCATGCTTCTTGCTTGTAAAGAATGAAGTGTGTTTCTCGTACCATTCAACTCTTGCCATTGTTCCTTAACATTATTGTGTTGTTTCTTGGAAGGTGGTGTCATGAAACCACGATTCAATATCGGCCTTACGTGCCTGGTTACCTGGTTATCCCTGTGTGCATCGGTCCCGTCCCCTTCGATGGCGGCAGCTGTGACTATTGACTTTGACTATGCACCTAATGGAGACCCCATTGGTCACAATACGCCCATAACGGACGCATATTATGCTGAGTGGGGGGGTAACACTCAATTGTTTCGGCATGTACCCAGAGTCTTACCCAAACTACAATGCCTACGCCTATAACGACACTCAGGCCCACTCGGGCAACAACGTTATGGGAGGCAGGATCATCGGGGATATTTATCATTGGCTGAATTTCTCTTTGTGTTATGGGAGTGCAGAGTTTGAAGACCCAGTCGATATGTTCAGAATCTATGGCGCAGGCGATAGCTTCGAGCTGGTTTACTACAATCAAGACGGCGTGAGGAGAGGTCTGGGTGATTCCGTCGTAGGCCATATTGTTTCCTCAGGTGACAGTTTCTTGGAAATCTCCGCTGAAAGTGGCTACCTGATAAGTGGTGACGTAATAAAGAGAGTTGAATTCGGGAGCATTACAGGAGACCACTACACGTATTTTGATGACCTTACATTCTGCCATACGCCCACGCCCAATCCCTGTGCAGACTTTGGCAGGACCGATTGCAGCGAGGACTGCGAAGGCGACTTTGACAATGACAATGACGTGGACGGAAGCGATCTTGCTGTTTTTGCTGCTGACTTTGGAAGAACAATTTGTCCCTAATGATCAGTGAAACTGGGCAAGGCAGGATCGAGCGTAGCCTTGCCTTCTCACTCTCAAGACCCACATCTTGTATATGAGCTGCCCAGCCTGAGATTTTTGATCTCGGCTATCACAGACAACTATTTGAGATTAAACATTTTTGCGGTTTCCAAAAGGTATCTTTGAAAACTGCCGTTTTTTCGTCCCTGGATTGACATTTTCTTCGATCTCCCTTAGAAACCTATCAGCTAACCCACTGACTTCAATATTGAAAAACGTGGCCAGGAATCAGTCATCAAGGCTCTCTGAACTGACCTATCTCTATGTTGTGGTTTTCTCCCCTCCGTTAGCAGCCTACTAGGCATCCCTCCTTGTTGGTGTAGTCCTGTTACTTTTGATGCTCTAAGTTGGCATTTGTTTACCCAATCGATAGCCCGAAATACCACTCATGTAACCTATAGATTTTTTTGCTATATTTAACCCTACAACGATACTTAATGCTCTTTGACAAGGTCATGTATGCGCCTTTTTCTGTGTGACAGGTAAGCGCGATGGTTCCTCGCCTGTATCCAGGCGATCTGCTCGATCAGGCTTTCAA
>Ga0180433_10004741_pt1 | contig 18868 bp, 14 predicted proteins | sample SS_ome_8_FD_132980 | JGI IMG/M metagenome (GOLD analysis project Ga0180433, IMG submission 132980) | Hypersaline lake sediment archaeal communities from the Salton Sea, California, USA - SS_1_D_1 metaG | ecosystem: Environmental > Aquatic > Non-marine Saline and Alkaline > Hypersaline >... | reverse complement strand
GGCCAATACCTTTGTCCCGAAAACGTTGTTCTTGATCGCCTCCATGGAATTGATCTCCATGAGGGGAACGTGCTTATGCGCCGCGGCGTGAAAGATGATATCCGGCCTGTGCCCCGAAAGGACCTCCCTTACCCTCTTCCTGTCGCATACATCCCCGATGACCGGCACCTTCTTTAGGTCCCTGAAAAACAGCCCCAGTTCCATATCTATGTAAAATAAGGCGTTCTCCGACTTTTCAAAAAGGACTAGTTCCTTCGGCGCGAACCTTGCTACCTGCCGGCACAGCTCAGACCCGATCGAGCCCCCCGCTCCGGTAATAAGCACACTTTTCCCCGCGATATAACTGTTCAGTCTTTGCTTATCCAGGGACGTCTCATCCCTCTTAAGAAGGTCCTCAAGCTTTACCTCCCTCAGCTCTTTTACCTTCACCGTCCCGTTGACCACATCGGAAATATTAGGCAGCGTCCTGTATTTCGCCCCGCTCTTTATGCAGTGATCCACGATATCACGCATGTGATCCGGTTTAAGCGTGGGGATAGCGATAATGATCTCATCGACGTCCTTTTCCCTGACGATATCGGGGATATCCGATCTTGTCCCCAGGACCGTGACACCGTGAATATGTCTTCTGTATTTCCTGGGGTCATCATCTATGAATCCAACGATCTCATAATTAAGTCCGTAGCGGTAGAGCATCTCCCTTACCATCATCTCGCCGGCATCACCCGCGCCTACGATAAGGACCTTCTTCGGGCGGCCGTTTTCGCTCCTCAGGCGCCGCCTGAAGGGCCTTGTAAGGCGTATGGCGAATCTTACCCCGCTCAGGCCTATAATAAGCAATAGCCAGTCGATTATGAATATGGACCTCGGATGCCCGATATGAAGCGCCATCCCCGCCGCCACGATGAACACGGAACTGGCGCTCACGGCCTTGATTATCTGGATCAGGTCCTTTATGCTCGCGTAATGCCAAATACTGCTATTCAGCTTGAAGTAGAACAAAGCCGTCACTCTCGCGGCCAGCACCACCGGCAGCATCATCGCTATCATGCCGAAGTATTTCTCGGGCGGCACCCCGTCAAACCTGATGAAATAAGCGGCTATATAGCAGAATATTATAACAAGTACATCTATTACTAAAACCAGATTTTCCTGCCAACTCCTTCTGTATATGTTCATTCTATTTTCTCCATTTAAGGTGTAAATGTAACTTTCGAATTATGCCAATCAATTCTTATTCCTTTTTACATATCCCCAATAAATCCAACTCGTCCCCTATACATTTATCAGAAACAAAAAAACTCTCTATCTTATATTGATTTGCAAAATCAAGTTGATTCTCAACAAATCTATTTCTATTGGCAATTTCTTTGCTTATTTTTATCCTTAAACGATGCCATAATAAAGCCATAGCTCTTCTTAAAGGTGTTACAAAGGGAATATCTGCATATATATATGATTTCACTCTATCTAATTCGATTTTTTTAATATTGTTTTCGGCTGAGATACCTTTTATTTCTACATTTGTAAAACACCTCTTTAAAACAGTTTTTAACTCCTTAAAATTATACTCACGCTTGTGAAAAATATTCCAAGGTTTTTGCCTAAAACCTAAACGATTTCTCTTATTAGGTGTAGTAATTATGAACAGTCCCTTATTCTTTAAGATGCGGTAAATCTCACTAATAAATCTTTTATCATCTTCAACATGTTCGATTACTTGGAATGAAATAATTGCATCAAAGGATTCATTCGCAAAAGGCAAATTTATTCCATCATATACCATAAAATTAACACTGCGATTAGCATATTTTATTCTAGCACGTTTTATTATCTCTTTATTAACATCTACCGCCATGACCCTTAAGGTATCCGAAATATAACTTGCCCCATATCCCTCACCACAACCTACATCTAGAACTAATAAATTTTCATTTAGATATTGTTTCGCAAATTCATAGGCAAACAAATGTTTTAAATATATTATATAATCTTCCTTTGTATGAAAATTATTTATCGCAATAATTCTTTCACCTGTTTGTTCTATATATTTTGACATTTATTCCTCATGCTACCCCGAAAAGAGCCCTTCTATCTTCTTTCTGCCGCGTATACCCACGATGACCGGTACTTTCTTCAGGTTCTTGAAAAACAGCCTCAATTCTATGTTTATGCAAAACAAGAGGTTTTCCTGCCAACTTTTTCTGCCTATATTCATCTTACTCCTCTGTCAAGATTTGCATGCTGCACTTCTGATTGTCCTAATTACCCTATCCAGATCTTCACTTGTCATTGCCGTCCCGGACGGCAGGCAAAGCCCCCGCCTGAATATATCTTCACATACACTGCCTCCGCGCATCGCACATTCTAAAAATACCGGCTGCATGTGCATGGGCTTCCAGACGGGGCGTGATTCGATATTTTCCTTCTCAAGCGCTACGCGGATCTTTTCTCTATCAGCTCCAAACTCTTTAGGGCTGACCAAAATAATACTTAACCATCTGTTTGAACTGCCGTAAGGTGCCTCCGGCATGAATTTGATACCGGGCATATCAGATAAAGCTTTTCTATAATACTCAAATATTTTACGTTTTGCCTCTACTCGTTTATCAAGTATCTTTAGCTGTCCGCGGCCGATAGCCGCAAGAATATTACTCATCCTGTAGTTATACCCTATTTGCGAATGTTCATAGTGTGGGGCATCATCGCGAGCCTGGCGGGAAAGAAACTTCGCCTGCGTAATTACGTCTTTATCATGAGAAGCCAGCATGCCGCCTCCCGAAGTAGTGATGATCTTATTCCCGTTGAAGGAATAGATTGCCATTTTTGCGCCCACTCCGGCCGGACGCCCTTTATAGATCGCCCCAAGGGCCTCCGCGGAATCGGATATAACGGGAATATCATATAGGGAACAAATATCTATTATCCGGTCCAGATCTGCGCATTGACCGAAAATATCTGTAGAAATAACAGCTTTTGGCACGCACCCCTGTTTCAGTTTTAGGTCGATCTCTTCTCTTAACAATTCAGGATCCATGTTCCATGAGACGTGGTCAGAATCAATAAAAGTAAGCTTCGCCCCTTGAAACACTGCAGGGCTTACGCCTCCTATAAATGTCAGAGAAGGAGCGATAACCTCATCACCTGGTCCTATATCCAGAATACGCATGGCAAGATGCATGGCTGCGGTCCCGCTCGAAAGAGCAAGGACATATGGGATCTCTACTCTTCCGGCAAATTCCCGCTCAAACTCATCCACCTGTGGACCCAAGGGAGCAATATAATTGCTCTCGAATGCTTCCCTGATAAACCTTTCTTCATATCCGCTCATATGCGGCGGGGAAAGAAAAATCCGCTTATTCATCTAACCTCTTACTTTCTGGATACCGTTTTCCATATATACCCCATATCCTTCCAGAAGCTCCAATTCTCCACGTATTCCCGATTTAACCTAACCTTATCCGGAAAAATCACTTCCGCGTTATACTTCTCCGGGTCATCCTGCCGTGCCAGGATCTCTTCTTCTTCCTTATATTTCAGCGTCGCGGGTCCGGTGATGCCCGGCTTAACCGTTAAAATTACTCTATCATCCCCCTCCAGCTTATCTGCAAACCCGGGAACATCAGGCCGCGGCCCGACAAAGCTCATATATCCCAAAAATACGTTTATAAGCTGCGGAAATTCATCAATTTTAGTTTTCCGGAAAAACCGCCCCAATCTGGTTATCCGGGGATCATTATCTGTTGTCACATCCGTATTGACCGACGGATCGATCCGCATGGTCCTTATTTTTATCGCCTTGAAAAGTTTGCCATCTCTCCCCACCCTCGTCTGAGTAAAAAAACCATTCTTTCCAGTGTCAATAGATGCAGCGATGTAAGCCAGCAAAATAACCGCCCCCGCAAAAAGCAGTCCAATTGCTGAAATGCATATATCGAAACTACGTTTAAAAACCATTTGATATCCCTTTATTTTCTTAAGATTAGGCCTGACACTGACTACATTCATTCTTTTATGTATCCCAATTCAAGCATCAAATTTTTAATATGAGGTATTAATTTATCAAGATCTGTTTGACTAAACTCTTCTTGCCACTTTTGATTTTTGTCAGATTGAATATTTCGTTTGAGCCATTCTTCTAGTTGAGAGTCAAGGGAACAGTTAAGGTAATCAAATATTTTATTAAAACTATGAACGGGATTCTGTATTATTTCCTCGTATTTTATCTCTAGGTAACGGTCTCTAGGTATTTCGCGGCTATCCTCTAAACATTTTTCCACTGTTTTGGTCCATTGAATTCCACAAACTTCTATCAGGCTATGATTTTTTATTGTTCTTTCAAAATCTGGAAAGATTGGTCCCCACATAACACGGTGTTGTTTATTATGTATTTTTCTCACAGCTTTATTTTTAATATAACGCCAAGCATACTTGAACAAATCTCTTCTTGGAATAGTAATTGCTTTTTTAAAAAGATAAGGAGAACTGTCATTTGATCTCCAGCGTTTTAAAGCCGAAGCAACGACCCCCCTGCCGTCACGAACAATATGCACAAACTGGCAGTCTGGAAATATTCTTTCTACATATTTAATCCTCAAACTATTAGCGCAAGTTTTTTCAACCAACCTTTCACTATTGTTAGTCTGAAGTATTTTATTAAAGTGTTTCCGAATATATTTCTTGGCATCTGCCGAAAGAAGATCAGGCGGTAAAGCGTCGTTGGGATAGTTAGAATTTCCGTATCTCCAAAGATAATTCATTTCTGTAAGGCAACTATGGAATTTATTATGGACGCCCAGAGCTGTTCTTAACATAGTGGTTCCAGATCGCGCAGCCCCTACAATAATAATCGGTTTCTCTATTTTTTTATCCACTTTTCTATTAATTTTTATGATTTAGTTTCACAAGGGTAAATACGCCGACTAAAGAGCCTAATCCATAACTAAGATGCAAAACTAGAAAGACTAATGGGATAATAAAGAAATATGTAAACCCATTTTTTATTGCCAGCTCCAAACTAAAAAATAAATTGCACAAAACATAACTTGCAACTACTGCCATCCACAATGGTTTAATAATCCAAGTTGTTAATAATGCTGCGACAAAAAGCAGTGGTACAAAATGTCTTATTGATAAACTACCCGGCGCTATTTTTGTCGTCTTAATATTCCAAAATCCATTTCTGAAATTCTGAAGCCATAAATCTTTTAAATTTGACCGGCAATGATAATACAACTTGATTTCAGGAGTTAAAAATACCTCCCCTCCGCCTTTTCTGATTCTTGAGTTGAACTCTATATCCTGATTGCGTATTAATTTTTCATCAAAATACCCGTATTTATCAAAAACTTTTCTGGGCCAACATCCAGGGAATACTGTATCTACATACTGCTCTTTTTTTGCAGAACGAAACTTTGCACCTCCCAGTCCAAATTTACATTTTTGTGCCAAAGCTATTGCTTTCCCCATAAAACCGCTTCCCATATGTTCAATTACTCCTCCAACATTATCGGCACCTGTTTTATTCAAGTATTTAACACAGCTTGATATGTAATTATCTTTGCACGTTGCATGCGCATCCATGCGCATAATAATCTTGCCTCTTGCCTTTTTTATGCCTATATTCAATGCAGTTGGCACGTTTTTACTTGCATTATGTAAAAGCTTAATAAATGAATATTGTTTTATATATCTTTCCAGTGCATTTCTTGTACCGTCATTACTCATACCATCCACAATTAAAATCTCGATTCTATGCTTCGGATAATTATTTGAAATAATTGAATCAAGACATTTTACGATGGGTTTTTCTTCATTCCGACAGGGAACTATTATAGTAATTAATTTATTTTTTTCGTCCATTTCTAAACTCAATTCCTAAAATTAGTAATTCTACTTACAATCCTTTCTGCTGTTTTACCGTCCCATAATTCCGGAATCTTTCCTTGTTTCCATTTTCCAGACAAAATTTGATCTATTTTTTCACTAATATTCCCTATATGTACTAATTCATTTGTCCCATCCATAATTGTAATAGGTCTCTCGGTATTAGACCTTACAGTAAGGCAGGGAGTATTTAAATATGTCGTTTCCTCTTGAATCCCACCTGAATCCGTTAACACAAAACTAGCATTTTTTTCAAGTAATATAAATTCTTTATACTTCATTGGCTCTATAATATTAAAATTCGTACCAAACTTAATATCGATTCCAAATTCGCATATATTCTTTCTTGTCCTTGGGTGCATTGGAAAAATAATCGGTGTTTCCCGAGAGAGATAATTTAGGAATTTCAGGATTACCTCGAGAGTGTCTTTATTGTCCACATTGGATGGACGATGAAACGTAACTAAAGCATATCTTTTTTTCTGAAGATTAAACTTTTTTAAAGTTTGATCCTCATGACATTTATCCAACCTACTAATAGCTTCAACTAAAGAATCTATCATTATATTCCCCACAAAATGCACCTTAGAATCCTTAATACCTTCTTTCGCCAAATTCTCATTCGCATCTACAGAGGGAGTAAACAAAAAATCTGCCATAGAATCGGTAAGTTTCCTATTTGTTTCTTCAGGCATTGAGATATCAAAACTTCGTAATCCCGCTTCCACATGAGCAAGCGGGATAAACAGTTTTTTGGGGACAACACTACAAGCAAGTGTTGAATTTACATCGCCGAATGTTATAACCAAATCAGGATTTTCCTTTAAAAGTACTTTTTCAAACTCTATCATTATTTTAGCCGTTTGTTCTATATGCGTCCCAGTTTTCACACCAAGAAAATAATGCGGGTTTGGTAAATCAAGATTCTCGAAAAATGCCTGTGACATTCTATAGTCATAATGCTGTCCTGTATGCACAATTACAGATTCAATGTTCTTTTTCTTAATAAGCTCAAAATATAGCGGAGCCATTTTTATAAAATTAGGCCTTGCTCCTACACTAAGAATAATCTTCATTATCCGCTTACGCCCCTTGCTAATGTATCCTCATAAACCTTAAGAAAAACTTGTTCTTCCTTTTCCCAGTTAAATTCATTCAAACAGGAACTTATACACTGCTGCCCCATTTTAGTTCTTAATTGTGGATTATCTATTAACCTTTTCATGCCATTCGCAATATCCTTAGGATCCAAAGGATCAACCACAACGCCATATCCTCTATCCTCTATCGCTTTTCTCCAACCCCTAAGATCAGAAGCCACGATAGGTAATCCTGTAGCCATATATTCAAAAATTTTACGATTCCTTCCTTTAATGGCTTCGATATTATTGGGTATAGCATGGAAAAGGATCAAGCCAATATCAGCGCCCCTTAAATACTCAAATACCCTTCCATACGACACTTGCCCAACAAATTCGACTCTTCTATCTGATATCCCTTTTATATGTTCATAAAAACCTGCATCATCAAAATCGCCTACCAATACAAGCTTAATATCATCTTTAATAAGGCGAACCGCTTCGACCATTTGTTGTATCCCCCTATCCTGGGTCATAAGTCCTATGTAAATAAGTCTTATTTGTCTCTTTTCTTTCCCCCTTTTCCTCCAAGTGTTTCTTTTTATTTCTTCTAAAGGGGGGAAATTTCTTACTACTTTGATTTTTTCATGATAAAGAAGGTTTTCGGCAATATCATCCCCCGCTACAATTATCGCATCAAAAAATAGAAAACATATTTTTTGAATACAATTGAATAAATTACTTATGACCGTTCTTATATAAAAAGGTATCCATTTTTTTGCTAAAATTTGTGCTGGAATATTTTCATGAACATCATAAATAACTTGTGAACGAGTAAGCAATTTAAGGAGTATGCCCACTGGAATAATCTCGGGGTCATGAAAATGATAAATATCAGATTTTTCTTTCAATGCTAATCTAAATAATCTCCATGCACCTCTCGTCATTCTACTAAATCTATTATTTGGCTTAGGTAAGGGAATAATCCTCACCCCCTCAATAATTTCTTCTTTATCATGTGGGACAATAAAACTAACTTCATACCCAGCCCTTACTAAGGTTTTGGCCTCTCTATGAAAAATTCGAGAATCCCAAACTGGATGAACAGCGGTAAGAATGCATATATTTCTACGGATTTTCATACACTTTAAATGATATTTACGCCATGAAAGCATGTTGTTCCCCTAAGTCCTGCGTTATTGCTTTATCTATAGTTAAGTTGGAAGCTTTTTAAGTAAACGCTCATATAAACCGGTAATCTCCCCTACTTTTTTTCTTAAAACAAAGTCTCTTGCCACCACTTTCTTCCCCTTTTTACCAATTTGTATTGCATATTTTTCATCTATTAGAAGTTTTAATAGCGCTTCTTCGAGACATTTTACATCTTGAGGGTTGACTAACATACCGGAGTCTCCGTCCGTTACTATATCCTCGACCCCTTCCCCATGACATCCAATAACCGGTTTTCCATGAGCCATAGCTTCTATATAAACAAGACCAAAAGATTCATTCCAACTTGGCAAAACAAAAATATTACAGAGAGACATATATTCCATCACCTTTTCGTAATGAATATTCCCCAAAAATATAACTTTGTCAGACAATTTTTGCTTGCACACTTCCTCTTTTAATTTTCGTCTTTCCGGACCATCCCCTGCAATTATATATATAATATTCGGAACTTTCTTAACAATGCGCACAATAGCTTTCAAAACAACCATATGTCCTTTTCGTTCTATTAGGCTTCCAACAGATAAGAGAACTTTTTTTCCCTCAAAAGCAGTGGCCATCTCACTCTTTCGCTGAAAAACCTTATCACAGGCTACACCATTATTAATAGTAAGCATATTATTCTTATTCACATATCTGTCGACTACTTTTTTAAATACAGAACTTACCACTATTATCTTGTCTGCTTTTCTCAATACATTCAGAATAGACTTCCTACATTTCTCATTTTTGTTAATAGTTGAGTAAATATCAACTCCGTGAACTGTCACAACTATAGGACATTTATATTGTTTTCTTAACAACAATGCCCCATATCCGTCCGGCAGAACTGCATGAGCATGAATTAATTCAAATTTAAAGTCCTGATAGATTTTGCTTACCAATTTTTTTATGCCCCAATAGTAAAAAAAATCCTGTATTTCGACAAAATGACGATTAGGAAAAGACAAATATCTGGGGTAGTAAATCTCGCATCCTTCCTTTATCTCTTTTTGTGGAACCCGGGCATATTGACGCCATTTCTTCTTTATCCATCGAACAGGTATAGGCGCCCAAGGAACAGGAGAAATTACTCTTACCTTATATCTCTGTTTTATTAATTCTCTTACTTGCTCATGTACAAAAATTCCATAGGTAGGATTGATTGAGTTCGGATACATATGTGATAATATTAGAATTTTATACATAATAAACTCTATATATTCTTCTTTTTAGCCACTATAAACCAACTGCTAGCTAAAAAGTGCGGTAGTGCATCCGCAAATAATATATCTAACTTCTTTAAAATTAAGATGCTATCAAATAAAGCTCTTAGCATATATATGCTTGAAATAAAAGAGCCGTTTCGCTGCCCCTTAACGTAAAATCCACCATTTTTCAAAAGTTTGTTCAGTTGCTTAAAACTAAAAAACTGAACATGAGGAAACTTAACCGCACTTAAAGTATCCACTTCTGGTACCGCCCATTCATCATCGCCTATCAAGCGTCTTCTTATATACCGAAAGAATCTATGTAAAAATGTATTTAACACATAACGTTTGTACATACGATGGGTTAATTCCTTTATTCCGTATCCATTTGGAATAGTAATAATGAATATCCCATCGGGTTTTAATAAAGAATTCGCTGTAACAACAAATTTCTCTGGCTTTTTGAGATGTTCTATCACATCTGAAGCAACTATAATATCAAATTTATTCTTCAAATCTAAATTTAACGCATCTTGGCATTCAAAAGTAACATTACCAAAAGGATACAGCTTCTTTGCCTCATCGATCTTGGGTTGATAAATATCAACTCCTAAAATCTGATAATTAAATTTCGCTAAAAACCCTGCCAATTCCCCCCTCCCGCAACCTACATCCAGTATATGAACATTTTTCTCTGATTTATGCCCTGTATATTCATTGATTTCTTTAAGAATAAAATCATAACGTTTTGCGCAAACTGGGTCTTTATTTTGGTCAAATAACTTTAAACTCATTGATGTGAGCTCTTTCAAAATTTTGAAAAATTAAGTTAAGAAATTGTTCTCCAATATTTTTGCTAAAGTTTGCCTTTTCACTCGCTTTTCTGACATTTTTAGTCATCCTTCTTAAAAGTACTCTGTCATTGTAAAGCCTTAATATCAAATCAGCCAACAACTCAGTCTTGTTTGCTGGGTAAAGAAATCCACTTACATTGTTTTCTATAAACTCACGGCTCGCTATCCTATCAACAACAATAGGAATTACTCCAAAATGCATTCCCTCAATAACTACTCTTCCAATTCCCCCTTCGGTATCTAGGGTAGAAACAAGTATATCAGCATTTTTATATCTAAAACTTAAATCAGTGCTCTTCAATATACCATGAAAAGTAACTTTATCTTCAATAGCACAATCGAGTGCCATTTTTTTAATTCTCTGAAAATACTCAAGATATCTTCGTGGTTCACCTACTACATGCAAGTGAAAATCAAGATTTGGAATTTTACCCAATGCTTCTATTAATATATGTGTCTTCTGATACGGAGATAAATGGCCTACATAAATTATCTCAAGTTTAGATCGAGATTTATCTTTTATCGTTTTTGGTAAATCCGGCGGAAGATGAATTCTTGGATGAACCACTTCTACTTTTTGTCGCTTTAGGCCAAGCTGAGCCAATGCTTCCTTGGCCCCTTCGCTATTTGCTATTATTAGAGAGGCTGGCCACAAAAATATCCACATCATACACCTGTCCAACCAATTAAGGAATTTATTCTTTCTTGATGTATAATAAAAAGCATTTACCCCAATAATTAATCTACATTGTTTCAAATATCTGGCAACCCATGCAAAAATATAAAAAAACTTCTTATAATATGCATTGGTCAGGATTATTTCTCCCTTTCGTACATGGCGTAACTTATTAATGGCCCACAAATTCGAGATAAGAGAAACTACAATATTATTAAGATTAAAAGCAAAAGTGGCTTTCCAGTTACGGTCCGATATATCAAAAAATTCTAAATCAAGGTTTTTCTCTAAATAATCTAAAACCTCAAATATATACCTATCTCCTCCTGACTTAATCTCGTTTTCTCTTAGCTTTTTACCGAAATAATAAAGTTTCACTATTTTTTATCCTTAATCAATATTTTTAAAAGATTCGGGATCTTCAAAAACTGTTATCCCTATCCCAGCAAGACTCCAAAACATAAAAGAAACTGCCAAATGTCCAATCGCATCATAAAACATAAAGCTAACCAACAAAGCAATTAGCCCACAAAAAAGAGAAGTATATATTAAAAAAAATTCTGATCCAGCTAATTTCTTAAGCATTATGGTTATTTTCCCAAATAAAGATAACAATATAGAAGCAAATGAAATTAATCCTAGGATGCCTGTAAAGCTTAATATGGCTAAGAACATGTTATCCATTGTTGGAATTTGCATTATAAAAGGTGTTGTAATTTTATAATACATTTCTTCAAAATTTGCGAACCCCATACCAAATAAAGGATTATGCCTTAAGAAATTCACAGTTATATAATATGCATTAATCCTATGTTGAAAGGAAGAACTTCCTAAAACATTTTCTAAGGAAAATCTGGGTTCAAGAAAAACAAGAGCAAAAGACCATATAAAACATAGCGTTATCAACAAAACCGGTAAAAATACATAAAGTAAAATCTCTTTAAATTTCTTTTTCCCAATAAGTATACTAAAAACTAGAATTGCTATTATCAAGCCCAAAATGCCTCCACGATTAGCGCTCAACCCCAAAGCTATAAAATTTATAAGTATACTACAAAAGAAAGCAAACTTTTTAAAAAGCGTTTTCGAATAAGAAAAAAAACCTAACGCCAGACATATTCCGGCAACTAAAGTTGAACCAAGAAAAGTAGAATTGCCAAGGGTAGCTGCTACACGGCAATACTGATTTATCCCTTCAACATACGAAAATGGAGACCAGCGTCCTGGAAAGTAGGGAGCAAAAAAAGTCTCCACCGGATTTGATTTGGTTAAAAATTCAAATATGGCATATAAACCTATAGCTGAAATAAATAAAATCAAGCCTGATATTATATATAAAAATTCGTTTCGATTTTTACACGCAAAGTATGATCCGTAAAAAATGAAAAAAACTGGGATTAAAAACTGAAAAAACAAAAACCATAAATTTTGGCCTGAATTTACATTCAAAACTGATGAAATTAATCCAATTATTAAATAGAAAAGAAAAAAGTTAAATAAGGGAATTTTCCTTCGACTTCTCAATTCTTTTTTAAATAAAGTTCTCAAGATAAATGCAAAAGCAAAAAATCCCATAATTACAACAGTGACAGGTATCGGAATATCCAATATCTTACCGGATGGGATACCCCACCCCCCTTCAAACGCAGGTTTTTGCCAAGGAATAAATAAAATCATTCCCGTTAACATAAGAAACAATACATCTGTTCTATCGGTAAAAAAGTAATAGCCTCCTATGCAAGTAATGAAAAAAAGGGAAAATAAAATCGGACGGTTCATCAACAAATTGCCCAAAATGAAAGCAATTAAAATTGCAAAAAAATAAGTAAGAGGAAACTGTCCCTTTTTAGTCAAGATCATATGTGGTTATTTCCTGTTTGTGTTCCTTTAGATTTTTAAGTCTTTTTAATAACTCTTCACACGCCTCCATAACCTCTGCAACTTTTATTTGCATCAAACATAACCGATGCTGACACTCAATCTCTTTGCCAACCTTATAACAGGGCGCGCACGGCAAATCTTTTTTAATAACAATAGCAGATTTATTCAATGGTCTATTTTTTATGAAACTTGTCGGCCCCCAAATCACAACTAAAGGAATTCCAAGAACATCTGCTATGTGCATTAAACCACTATCGTTTGAAATAAAAATACCACATTGTTCAATCAAGCCGCTAACATTAATAATATCGGATTCCTCTATAATCCTTAGATGCTGCGCATTTATCTCTCTTGCAATTTCATCACCAATATCTTTATCATCAGGCCCTATAAAGACCAATATTGTATAATTTAGATGCTTAACTAATAATTCCTTTATTAAATTGATAAATCTTTCAACAGGCCACCGTTTCCCTTTGCAGGATTTTGCCGATCCAGGATGAATTCCAATAACTATATCTCCTTCCGGATTTAAACCTGATATGTAATCTTCGGACCAATTCTTCACGTGCTGAGGAATTACCATATGAGGATCTTCTGCGCTTGGCTCTATTCCCAAATGTCTCAGCATATCGAGATTTATATCAATTTCATGCTGGTTTTCGTCAAATTTCAAAGAAATATTCTGCCACGGGGCTAATATTCTTTCTAAGATAAAACCGACTCTAACTTTTGCTCCTATTAAAAACTTGCTAACCCAAGAGGATTGATTGTTACGATTCAAAAACGTTGAGAAACATATCGGGTAACTTGTCCGAGAAAATTCTTTTTTTAAAAAACCCCAAACGCGAAAAAAATGTCCCCATTTCCCCGGCGGTAATAAATGTACATTCGCTTCCGGAATAAGGATTTTACTTAAGTCTTTCATCCCCAGCAAAGGAACAAGTAAAGTAAGCTCAGCATTTTTCCAATTTTCTCTAACAGATTTAAGAAAGGGCTGCAACATTATTAAGTTTCCTATCCCACCGCCAGCAAAGATAACCACACCATCAATGTTTTTCAAATTAAAAGTCTTCAAATCAATGGTGTTTATAACCCGCGCGGGCAGATAAACAGCTGCACATGCCAACATGTATAAAATTCTATTAATTTTCGACTTTAAAGATATCTTATTTGCAATCTTATTCCCTTTTGCTGGAAAAATACCGGTCACTATGGCCCGCTCTATCTCTTTATTAGTCAATATTCCTTTCGCATCATCTTTTATCCCCCTTTTAATCACGATAGGAAGGCGCCTTATTGCCATAAAAAATGAAACTATAAAATCCGTATTGCCATGAAAAAAAGCCCGTAGTAATCTTAAGGGTAATAAAAAACAATAAAGAACAATAAAGCTAAAACTGGAAATATTTTTCCATATGAATAAAAATATATTTCTTTGACAAATTCTTTTGAGACGTTTCTCCCCATAAGCTTTCCTCATGCTCACTCGCCATTTATGGTAAACAACGCTTTTGGGTTCGTATATGGCTTTCCAGCCGCGTTTCCAAGCCCTATAACAAATATCGCTATCTTCCATGTAGCCCGGTTGAAAAAGCTCATCAAACCCGCCAAGCTCTATGAACTTTTTCCGATCAATCGCCATTGCGGCCCCCAAGACTGTGAACGTAAAACAGGCATTTTGGATATCAGGATTATAAGTCCAAGAAAAGCGAAACCTTCCGAAATTTGGTGTCATTTTACCCTTAAAAGGCTTATTCTCGGGAATATTATAAATACGTGGCCCCACGGCAAACACATCCGGATCATTAAAATGTTCTAACAATGGCATAATAAAATCTCTGGTAACAATAACATCGTTATTCATCAATATAACGTAATCACAGGAAAGTTTTTTCAGTATATTATTGTACGAAAACAAAAAGTTGTTCGTCTTTGCTACTTCTATATGAACATCTTTAAATTTCTCGCGCACAAATGAAACGCTATCATCATTACTGACATTATCCAAAAGCATAACTTCAGCATTTATACCATCATATTGTGCCGCATCTACAATTGACGGTAGACATTCTTCCAGCAAATCCCTGCCATTATAATTTAGAATGACCAAAGCGTATTTTTTATTCTTAATATCCATAGCAAAGTTATTATTTCAAATTTGGTTACAAGACCGCGTATTTAATAATAGTCTTGACTTCTTTCATATTCAAAAATCGTAATTTGAAAACTAAAATCGAATACAAGATGCCAAATATCAATATATCAACTAACAAGACTGTAAAATAAGCAATGCGTCCTTGAATACGAAAATTATTGTTTAATAGCAGATTAACAAAGTAAATTAACAAGCATAGACTACTACTTAGTAAAACCGGAGTAGAGTAAATTTCTTTCGCAAACTTTAAATACGAATTAGCTAATACCTGTCTATGGAAAATAACCATAAAATAAATGGAAAAAATTATTAAAGATACCGAGGTTCCTATTAGCGCTCCAATGAACCCTATTTTAATTATCAAAATCAAGCTTAGCACAATGTTGGAAACAGCTACCCAGAGCTCATACTTCATTTCCAAGTGAGGTCTCCCTATTCCCCTAGCAATAGATGTTCCTACACCGGTAAGAATGTTTATCATAAAACCTATCATAAGAAATCTAAGGGCAAGAACGGACCTTTCAAACCCAGGTCCCATCCAAAAACTTATTATTATCGGAGCTGTAGTAACAATAAAAAATAAAAGTGGGATGGTAATAATACTTAAATATTTTGAAGCGCGATTGTATAAGGAAAAGAGTCTTTCTTTATTTTTTATACTATGAAGTTCAGAGGCTGCCGGCATTATTGCCGGATTCATCACTAAGAGAATACGCCTAGCTGAACGCGTTAGTCTGGCACCGATATCATAATAACCAACCATCAACACACCCAAGAAATGTCCTAAAAGTATCTTGTCTACTTGATCATTAATAAAATTAGCTATCTTGGAAACCTGTATTTTTGATCCAAAACTTACCATTTCCTTAAAGTTATTCAATTTTACGAATCTGACAGACAGTTTAAGAGGTGGAAATAAATAACACGCGCAAATTATCCTGATTATGATCGCGATCATAATCACAACACCACTATTAATAACCAATCCCCGTAATCCCCAACCATATTGCAAAACTATAATCACTCCAATAGCATTAAGTATGCTCATGAAAATATTTATTTTGTTCGTAATATCTATTCGCTGCATTCCTTGGATTACGGAATTAAAAATCCCTGATATGAAAACAACGATAAATATGACTATGGATACAAAAACTACAAAATAAGTTTCATTAAAGTACCCAGGATCAAACTTAAAGAAATTAATAATAGGCGTTATGAAAAAGAAAACAACCGACATGCATGACCCTAATAATATATTAATTACCAATCCCGTGTTTATAGTCTGATTTATTTTTGTAAAATCTGCCATAACATGATGTTCGGCAATATACTTTGCGTATGTATTGCTTGTGCCTAAATTAAAAAGTCCTAAAAAACCTACTATGGAAGATGCTATTGCCCATATGCCAAATTTTTCCAAGCCAATCTTATATATAATATATGGTGTAAGTAGAAGGCTAACTCCCAACATCCAAAATGTTCCAATAATGGAAAAAAACGTATTTTTCACTATTTTTTGAGACAATTTTCTAGTATCCATAAAATAAACCTACTTATATAAGCCTAATTGTTGCTCCGCATTTTGTTTTACACCTGGATCAGGATCTTCTAAGTTAAGAATATTTTGATACATTGCTTTTGACTCCAATTCCTTGCCAAGTCTTTTGTAAATTCTTGCCAAATTTAAGTACGGCCAGCTACTTCCTGGTTCCAATCTTGATGAAATTTTAAAATACTCTATAGCTAATTCTAATTTTTGAGCTTTTCCATAACTTGCAGCAAGCCAATAATAAGTCCAGAAATCCGTGGAACCAAGCTCAATGGCTTTATGACATGCTTTTATTGATTCATCGGGTTTTCCCAAATCCAGATAAATCCTTCCTGCCTTCTCGTAAATTTCCTTATTATCTTCATTAGCACCAATCTCAGCGGTCAGCTTACTTAATATAACATTTTCTTCCCCTAAAGCTTTTTCCTTCGAGCCATTTTCAAGAAAATAGTTTCGTAGGGCAAGGTGCCCCTCCACGGTATCCGGAATTATCTTTGATAGTAAATCATAATTACCGGTCATTCTATAATAAGACTCGATAGCTTCAGTGGTTAATTCCGGCTCAAGTTCGGCTGCTTTTTTATATTCGACTACTCCCCTTTTAAAGTTCTCTTCAGTAGGATGGTTAAACAGCCATATCGCGTAAGCACGATGACGATAAGGGTTGTTAGGTTCAAGATCAATGGCAGTTTGGAAATGTTCATGGGACTTTATTACTAAACCAGGTTCCAGAGCTTCGTTCGATGAACCCGGTTCAAGATGACCGTAGGCCCAGGCCAGGCTCTGGTGATATCTGGAGTTTGTGGGGTTCAGTTCGACAGCTCTTTTATATATGCTTATCGCATCTATTTTGTCCTGCTTGGCATATAGTTTTCCCAATTCGTAATGATACGTAGCATTAGTTGGATCGAAAATGAGCGCACGCTTAAGATCAACAATAGTTGAGTGTGTTGCATAATAATCAGCGAAGGCGGAACAAACAGATATAATGATAAAAGCCAAAGTAAAAATCGACGCTAAAACACATAGCGAATAACGTGTACCAGAAGCAACTGATATATATTTCGCAGCACCGGATACCGAACGCTGGGGAGCGGGTTTGTAATTTAGTATCACAATTAATAGCGATAAAACTATTGTAAGTAAAATAGCATTAGCCGGGATATGAAGATTGAAATCAGTAAAGGAATGAAGGAATATACTTGTTAATGATCCAAAAATACCTATGGATAGGCCTGTAACCCAGGCATTGTGCCGGGCATAGAAACGTCTAAATAGATATACAACAATCAATAATCCATAACCAACCATCAGCAGGAAGAAAGGGATGCCGATTTCAGAGATCAGTTCAAGAATATCGCTGTGGGCATGAACATAGCGGCCTGCTATAATTTGAGCAGATTGATACTTAGGAAATATGTAATTAAATGTACCGAGACCAGTACCAAATAGAGGATAATTTCTGATTATATTAACTGCACCTTGCCAGATAGGAAGTCTGCCTCCAAAATAACGTGAAGTGACCTCCGCTTTTATGCTTAGGATTCTTTCAATTACAGGTGTCGCTCCGAGCCAGGCAATAGCCAATATTACAAAAATCAGAGTTAATGATATAATCCACCCCTTTCCCCTGATGGATCTTCTGGTCAGCGCTAAGCCCACCATAAATAAAAGGGCTGCACCGAAACAAAACATCCCACCGCGAGACATGGTCATGAATAACGCACCGGCCATGATAATAGTACAAAAGAATATCAAAAACCGTGGTTGGGATTGCGAAATGCTGACAAGTAAAAAGCCAAGAGCAAGGGGAATTATCATGCCCAAGTAAGCGGAGAAATGGTCGGGATTTATAAAACCTCGGGGGGTTACTACACCGAAGTAACGCATCAGATAAAAGATGCCCATTACAAACCCCATGATCATAATAACGGCTAAAATCCTTGTAATCTGCGGCCTAGTTTTAATGATGTTTAGTGTAACAAAGAAGATCAAAGCGTAAGAGATAACTTTAATAAGCTCGGTTTTAGTCGCCCAGAAATAAATGGAAAAGAAAAGCTGCAGGAAAACATAGAAAATAAAAAGAAAGATAAAAAGAGTTAAGGGATTACGGACAAATTCGAAAGTGCCGGTTTTGAGCATTTTGAAGACCCAGAACAGGAACATCAGGGCCGCGGTTACTTCGAATACGGCGATGCTCCAGGGGTGAACTGCGCCGTATGCGAGGGGGGTGAAGATGATAAGGAATATCAGGCAGAGTTCGATGAGTTTGTCGTGTATGGTGTGTGTCATGTCTTCCTTGTTTTTTCTAAACCGGGTTCCAGAACTTCGTTCGATGAACCCGGTTCAAGTGCTTCTTCAG
>Ga0180433_10004740_pt1 | contig 18869 bp, 21 predicted proteins | sample SS_ome_8_FD_132980 | JGI IMG/M metagenome (GOLD analysis project Ga0180433, IMG submission 132980) | Hypersaline lake sediment archaeal communities from the Salton Sea, California, USA - SS_1_D_1 metaG | ecosystem: Environmental > Aquatic > Non-marine Saline and Alkaline > Hypersaline >... | reverse complement strand
GTGGAAGCGGCGTCGAAGGCGGCGCTGGAGCGGTTGGTCGCTGCCGTCTGAGCCTTGGGAGGGGAAAACGGTACGTGGAAGGGGAGCAAAGAAAAGGGGTCCGATTGCTCGTGTCGGACCCCTTTCAGTTTTTGCGATGCCGGGCGTCTGTGTCGGCTATTCTCTAGCTGGTTCATCGTGTTCAGACGCTCGCGGGATCGATCTCTGGAGCGATGGCGTCGAGGCGGCGGGACTCGCGAACTGCGTTCTTGACGATCTGAACCAGTCCCAGGATGAGGGCGATCCCCATCGCGCCGACCACGAAAAGCTCCATCGCGAAGAACAACCCGAGTTTGACTGTCATCATTATGCTTTCCATCTCACACCTCCCTTTTTCTATCTGAGAATCTTTTCTGTATATCGTCAGCGCCTACCCGTTTGAAGGGTAAACCTGGCGCTCGCCGATGCCGCGAACCCGACTGCGAATGAGCTGAGATACTCCTACGATGAGTGTGGCTCCTGCCACAGCGACTACAAAGACCTCCAGCCCGTAGAACAACCCCAACTTGACCGTCAACATTATGCTCTCCATCACGCACCTCCTTGTTTGAATTTGCTTGAGAAAGTCTTTCTTTCTCATTTGTGCCCATACTATACCATGCCAGCAAGTCCGTGTCATCGAGTAAAATGCCAGACTTGATTCCCCAAAAAGACCTAGCTGCTGCTTCTCGAAACCTGTAACCACTCTCCTATGGGCTAGGTAGTTCTATCTATAGAATCTTTGCCACAACCTCCACTGTAACCGTTCAGCCACTGACATAAGAGCGCCGGTTGAGTAGTTTCGCAGCGCCAGCGGAGAAGCGTATCGAAACCAAGCGGGTCTTGCCGGGGCAATTTTGATTTCCGGGAGCCGCTTGGCTTCGATATACCCTTCCGCGAGGCTCCAGGGCACTCAGCTGGCGCTTCCCCCCTGAACGTTTACCCTCCACTTTCTGTTCAGTTGTAGTACGTCTTGTTCGAGCCGTTGCCCAGTCTTTTCAAGGTAGAATAGTCTTGGGGAGGCTTGTGTGTGTGGTGTAGCTATGCTACAATGATCTGGATAGGCCACTGTGCAGGCTGTAGGATAACGTTGGCATTTCGAGGGGAGGAGGAGAAAGATGAACACTCATTTCTTCAAAAAAACGCTGGTTCTATCTTTGGTTTTGACGTTGCTGATCGGCTGCGCTCCACAGACACGCTTGAATCAAGCTCCTACAGCCGATAGCGATCCAGGGGCGGCGCTTGGGAAGGGGGCGCTGGGAGCTTTTGCGCAACTGTCTCTGTACTTTATCGCCAACCAGGGACAGTGGGATGAAGGCATCGCCTACTCTGTTCAGGGAGGCGACTATTCCATCGCCTTTGCCGCCGCCGGCGTGGTCATCTCGCTGGGCGAGACGATCTTGCGCGCCCGGTTCGTAGGGGCCGGGGCTGCCCGGCCGGTGGGCGTGGAGGAAGGGGCTACCAAGGTCAATTATCTCATCGGCGACGATCCCGCCGGGTGGCATACGAATGTCTCCACGTATGGCAAAGTCGTATACCCCGATCTCTACCCTGGCATAGATCTGCATTACGCCGGGCAAAACGGTGCGCTCAAGTATACCCTTATCGTCGGGCCGGGAGCGGACATCTCGCAGTTTCGACTGTCCTTCGAGGGAGCGGACGAGCTACGGATAGATGGGAGGGGTGACCTGCTCATCCTGGCCGATGGTAGAGAGTTGAGAGATACGAATCCCTATGCCTATCAGGAGATCGACGGGCGGCGGGTGGAGGTAGACGTGGCATTTGCACTGTCTGACTCGCACACCTGCGGCTTGGTGGTGCAGGGTGACTATAACCCTCGCTTTCCACTGGTCATTGACCCGACCCTGGAGTACGGCACGTATCTTGGGGGAGGGAGAGACGACGTGGGCAGGGACGTCGTCGTGGATGATGCGGGCAACGTCTACCTGGTGGGCACGACCTATTCTACCGACTTTCCCACCGCCAACCCCTACCTGACGACAAACCAGGGCTATGGCGACGCTGTTGTGGTCAAGATAGACGTGACACAAAGCGGCGCCGATTCTCTCGTCTATGCCACGTACCTGGGCGGCGGCGGCGGTGATGAGGGCGAGGGGATCGGTGTGGATGGGAGCGGCAACGTCTATGTGACGGGATGCACGCGCTCCTCCGATTTTCCCACCACCGAGGGGGCCTACGACAGAAGCTGTGGTACGGATGGTACTTGCAATCACACCGGTTCCGACTATTACCGTGACGTATACGTCGCCAAACTCAACGCCGCGGGCGATGGTCTGATCTACTCCACCTACCTGGGTGGGAGTAGTTCAGAGGTGATCTATTCCGGTATCGCTGTGGATGGGGCCGACTCGGCTTACGTGGCGGGCTATACCATTTCCACCGACTTTCCCACCACAGAAGGCGCCTTTGATAGAACCTGCGGTATCGACGGCAACTGTGATGCTCAAGAGGATCAGATCTATGAGGACGTTTTTGTCGCCAAACTCAACGCCGCTGGCAGCGAGCTGGTCTATTCCACCTACGTGGGGGGAAGCGATGGGGAGTTTACCCTCGGTCTCGACGTGGACGAGGCCGGCGACGCCTACGTGGGGGGCTATACCTACTCGACCGATTTTCCTACCACAGCGAGCGCCTACCAGGGAACGCACGCTGGCGGCGACAAAGACGTCTTTGTCATCCGGTTGAACGGCGCAGGCAGCGACCTGACCTACTCCACCTACCTGGGCGGGAGTCACCTGGACCTGGGTTGGGATGTCGCCACGGAGGGAGCCGGGGACGTTTACGTGACAGGAGAGACCCATTCCACCGATTTTCCCACCCAGAACCCCTATCAGTCGACGTGCATCTTGGGTCCCTTTAGTTGTTACGACGGCTTTGTCGCCAGGATAGATACCACCAAGAGCAACGAGGACTCCCTGATTTACTCGACCTACCTGGGGGCGAGCAGAATAGATATCAGCCACGGCATTGACGTGGTCGGCGGCACCGCGCACGTGACGGGCTGGACGACTTCTCCTGGCTTTCCCACCACCGAGGGAGCTTTCGACACAACCTGCGGCACCGACGGCAACTGCAACTTTGTCTCGTACTCTTACGCGGACGTATTCGTTGCCGAGATCGACACCACGCAGAGCGGCGCTGCTTCCCTCGTCTATACCACGTATCTGGGAGGGGCGCGCTACGAGTGGGGCTATGCCATCGCCGTGGATGAGAGCGGCGGCACGTACGTGATCGGGGATACCGAATCCGCCGACTTTCCCACTACGGCCGGGGCCTTTGATAAAACCTGTGGCACCGATGGTGATTGCAACCATGATCCTGACGAGATCATAGTTCCTTATGCCAGCGATATCTTTTTCGCCGCGTTTCGCAAGCGTCCTGATCTTTCCACTTGCACCAAGCGGGTCAGTCCTGCTATCCTCGAGCCGCCCGGCGCGTTGCTGACGAGCACCTTGCACTATACCATCACGCTGTCGAACACCGGCGGTCTGACCGCCACCGCCGCCCGCCTGACCGACACGCTGCCCCTCAGCCTGGCGCTGACCGCCGGCCCAACTTGCCCCGGCTACACGTGTGGCTACGACGCGGGCGATCACACCATCACCTGGACGGGCAGTCTGACCGCTGGCGCTTCTGCCGCCGTCACTTACACGGGCTGGGTCAGCACGGTCATCGTCGAGGGAGAGCCGCTGTTCATCGTCAACACGGCCCAGGTGGACGACGGCGCGAGCGCGCCTTTTACGATATCGGCGTGGGTGGCGGTGAATCCGTATCTCGTTTACCTGCCTGTCGTCATGAGAAATTTCTAGGTCGAGGGGTGAAGCTGCGCGCTGGCGGTGGAATCAAAGAAAAGGGACCCAATACCTCCGTGTTGGGTCCCTTTTGCCTTTTGCGGCGCCGGGGGTCTGTGTCTGCCGTTTCTTTCGTTGGATCATCTCGTTCAGACGCTCGCGGAGCCGGTCTCGGGAGCGATGGCGTCGAAGCGGCGGGACTCGCGAACCGCGTTCTTGACGATCTGAACCAGTCCCAGGATGAGGGCGATTCCCATCACGCCGACCACGAAAAGCTCCATCGCGAAGAACAACCCGAACTTGACTGCTAACATTACGCTTTCCATCTCACACCTCCTTGATATTCTATCGGTTTATCTTTTCTGTGCCTGTCAACGACTACCCGTTCGTCCGGGCCGCAGTTGGGTGGGAAAACTGCTCGCCAACGCCGCGAACCCGGCTGCGAATGAGCTGGTACAGCCCCGCGATGATCGTGACCCCTACCACAGCGACTACAAAGATCTCCAGCCCGTAGAGCAATCCCATTTTCACCATCCACATTATGTTCTCCATCACACACCTCCTTGTTTTAGGGTTTCTTTGAGAAAGTCTCTCTTTCTCGTTTGTGCCCACACTATACCATGTCGTCGGGGCTGTGTCATCGGGTAAAATGCCAAACCTGCTTCTCCAAAAAGACCTAGCCATCGCCTCTCGAATCATAGTCGTCCTCCCCTACGGACTAGGCCGTTCTACTTATGGATCCGGAGGCACATTTGACCCCCCACTGGCCTATATTGAGCGGATTTGGATTGCTTGACCTCAGTGGCGGGTACGCTATAATAGCGTGGCGCGCAAGGAACCATCATAGAGACACTATCTTCAAAGAGGAATGACATGAATCGAAAGCACGTGTTGTCTGTTGTCGTTTGCCTTTTCTTATCGGTCTGGTCGGTCGTATTGGCCCGCGCCGATGGGGGGGGAGTGGTACGTGCCATTCTGTTCCACCGGCCGGGTTGTCCCCATTGTAACGAGGTCATCGAAGAAGTGCTGCCGCCGCTGATGGAGCGGTACGGAGAGCGGTTGCAGATCGGCGACGCCGACACGTCTACCGAGGAAGGAGCCGCGCTCTACCAGGCGGCCATCGAGCAGTTCCAGATCCCGCCCGATCGTCGGGGCGTACCGGCGCTGGTTGTCGGCGATGTGGTCTTGGTCGGCTCGCTGGAGATCCCCGAGCAGTTCCCCCAGTTGATCGAGCTGGGGTTGGCCGCTGGCGGCGTGGATTGGCCCGTCAACATGACGCCCTCTCTGTTCCTGACCGTCGCTCCACGCCCGCTGTCCGAGCGCATTGCCGCCGATATGCCGGGGAATGCGATCTCCATCGCCGTGCTGTTCGGGATGGTGTTGGCCGTGGTGTACGTGGCGGTGGATGGCCTGCGTGTGCGGCGCGCGTGGCTGGCTCTGAGCGAGCACCAGCGCAGCATTCTGCGCCGGCCCCGGCGAGGCAAGTCGCGCAGAGATCGGCGCTCCAGGGTCGAGCCGACGAACGCGCTGACCGAGCGAGATTGGGCCCTTCTCGTTTTCTGTCTGCTCGGCCTGATCGTGGCGGGCTATCTGGCCTACGTGGAGACCACCCCCGCGGAGCCTGTGTGCGGGCCGGTGGGCGATTGTGTCGCCGTCCAGCAGAGCAAGTATGCGCGGCTTTTTGGACTGATCCCGATCGCGGTGTTGGGCGTGGTGGGGTACCTCGCCATCCTGGTCGTGTGGGCCTGGCAGCGATTGGGACGCTGGCGAGCGGCGGAACTGGCGCCGGTGGTGTTTTTGGGGCTGACGCTTTTCGGCACGTTGTTCTCGATCTATTTGACCTTTCTGGAGCCTTTCGTCATCGGCGCGACGTGCGCCTGGTGCCTGACCTCGGCGGTGAGCATGACGCTGCTCTTGCTGCTGGTCGCCAGGCCGGGCTGGGAGGCGCTCCGGAGGTAGGCAGCGGGATGAGGAGGAGGCTATGAGCAAGATCAGGCGCGTGATCAAACGGACGGGCGCGATCGTTCCCTTCAACAAGGAGCGCATCGTCAACGCCATCTACCGGGCGGCGGTGGCCGTGGGCGGGCGCGATCGCTCCACCGCTGAGGATCTGGCCGATCAGGTCGTGGCGATGTTGGAGAAGACGACGCCCCCCGGACAACCTCCCGTAGGGGCGTCGGCCCCTACGGGACGATGCCCCACCGTCGAGGAGATCCAGGATGTCGTCGAAAAGGTGCTGATCGAGAACGGCCACGCCAGGACGGCCAAGCACTATATTCTCTACCGCGAGGAGCGGGCGCGCCGCCGCCGAGAGCGGGCCGAGCGTTCGGCGCGCCCCTACGAGAACATCCCCTGGCGCAAGATCTGGGAGGTGCTCGACTGGGCTGTGGATCACAATCTTCACACCTTCGAGCGGTTGAACACGCGCATCGCGCGCGGGGGGTTTGCCGAGATCGTGCGAGAGACCGACCGGGCCTACAACGAGGACATCACCACCGCGTCCGAGGTCATCCGGGAGCGCCGCGACGCCATCAAGATCGTCATCATCGCCGGGCCTTCTTCCTCTGGCAAGACGACCACGACGACCAAGCTCAGCCACTTGTTGGGCAAGATGGGCCTCAGCCTGGTGCCGCTGACCGTGGACAATTACTTTTTCGACCTGGAGCTCCATCCCAGGGACGAGTTTGGCGATTACGATTTCGAGACGCCGCAGGCCCTCGACCTGGAGATGATCAACGAACACCTGAAGCGATTGATCGCCGGGGAGGAGGTGTTGATCCCTTTCTACGATTTCAAGACCGGCAAGCGACACGAGGATCACACCCCGATGCGGGTCGAGCAAGATGAGGTCATTCTGATTGATAGCCTGCACGGGCTGTTCCCGGACATGATGCAGGGCGTTGACCATGAGATCATCTTCAAGCTCTACATCGAGCCATTGCTTCAGATGAAAGGCCCCGATGGCAGATTCGTGCGCTGGACCGACCTGCGGTTGATGCGCCGCATGGTGCGCGACGCCATCCACCGCGCCTACGACCCCCAGCAGACGTTGGAGCACTGGCACTATGTCCGCTCCAGCGAACTGCGCAACATCATCCCCTACATCAACACGACCGATTACATCGTCAACAGCGGCCTGCCGTATGAGCTTCCCATCATGCGGGCCAGGCTGTTCGCCCGCTTTGAAAAATGGGTGGAGCTGTACCAGGACGACCCGCTGCATACCGACGCCTTGATGCGCGCCGAGCGCGTGCATCGTCTTCTGAGCGCCATCACGCCGGTGGAGGACGACTCCGCCATCCCGCCTGACTCGCTTCTGCGCGAGTTTATCGGCGGCAGTTGCTACGAGTATTGACGAGTATTGAGCGATGACCCGTTACTTGATCATCAACGCCGACGACCTGGGCTATCCAGCGGGCACGGTGGAGGCGATTACGGATCTCTTTGAGCGCGGAATCGTCACCAGCGCCAGCGCGCTGGTCAACCAGCCCGATTGGCCGCGAGCCGCAGCCTGTTTGCGAGAACATCCAGAATGGGGCGTGGGGGTCCACCTGGTGATGAATGAGGGCCGGCCCGTGCTGCCACCCCAGGAAGTGGCCACGCTGGTGGACCGCCAGGGTCGCTTCCGCGACGGCTGGTCGCTCTTGATCCGTTACCCCTTCCTCTCCCTCCCCCAGCTCAAGGCCGAGTGGCAGGCCCAGATTGATACATTCATCGCCGATACCGGCCATCCGCCGTCCCACCTCGACCTGCACTGTCATTATCCCTACGTGTTCCCCGCCTGGTTCCGCTTGAGTGTGGAATTGGCAGAGACGTACGGTCGCATCCCGCTGCGCATGCCCTTCGACGACGCGCTGGAGCGGAAAGCGCCGGAGCTTTCCGCCCACTATGGCGGGTTCCCTGTCTGGCTGATCCTGCGGTGGGGACGCCGGTACCAGGAGATGCTGGAGCGACGCGGGCTGGCCCGGCCCAATTATTTCGAGTCCTCCTTCACCCAGGACGGCCGCCGCACCGCAGAGTATCTGCTGGGCATGTTGGAGCGGCTGCCGGAGGGAATCACCGAGATCCTCTGCCATCCCGGGACCGAAGGGTGGCGGCTCCAGGATTATCAGGCACTCAGCGATCCCCGAGTGCGGCGGCGGATCGAGGCGCTGGACATCGCCTTGGTTGATTATCGCGTTGTGGAAGCGGAACAGGGAGGGGAACATGACAGATGAAATGGACAGGTTGTTGGAAAAAGTCACGCGCCGGATCCGAACGGCCACTACACCGGAAAAAATCATCCTGTTTGGTTCCCACGTGCGGGGTGGGGCTGGCCCCGATAGCGACCTGGATTTGCTCGTCATTGTCAGGGACGTCGCCCACACCCGGCAAGAGAGCACCCGCATTCGTCGCGCTTTGCGGGGTTTGTTGGTTCCGATAGACGTCATCGTTGCCACGCCGGAGCAGGTCGCTCAGTATCGCGACACGAAGGGCCTGGTCTACGAGCCGGCGCTGCGAGAGGGAAGGGTGTTGTATGAACGTTCATCCTCCCCCTGAATCTCCCCAAGCCTGGCTGGAGCGAGCGCGTTCCGATCTGGCGCTGGCCGACATTGCCTTGAGCTCTCCCGACGTGCTGCTGGAGGATGCCTGTTTCCATACTCAGCAATGCGCAGAAAAGGCGCTCAAGGCGCTTTTGCTCCAGCAGGATATTCCCTTTCCCCGTACCCACGTGATTGAGATGCTCCTCGATCTGCTCCAGGCATCGGGAATCGTCGTGCCGGCCGATGTGGATGAGGCTTTTGTTCTCACCCAGTATGCAGTCCAGACGCGCTACCCAGGCGCCTGGGAGCCTGTCACCCAGGAGGAAGCGCGCCTTGCTTTAGATATTGCTACCTGCGTGCTGGCCTGGGTAGAGGAACAATTGGCGCAGATCTGAACTGTGGAATATTGCGGGAGTAACGTGACTGACTATTACACCTTCCGCGAGTTCGCCGCCCAAGCGCGCGGTCACGAGATCGTCGTCGTGGGCAAACCCGGCGTCTGGTCGTGGGATGCACTCAATCCGGGCACGGCGGCGCTGCTGGAGGTAGCCGACGTCGAGCCGGATGACCGCGTGCTCGACCTGGGCTGCGGCACGGGCGTCGTCGGCGCGGTCGCGGGGCTGCTGGCTCCGCGTGGACACGTCACGCTCGTGGATTGCAACGTGGCGGCGACGGCCTGCGCCGAGCGCACGATCGAGGCGAACGACGTCGTCAATGCCGACGTCCGGCTGGCCGACGGCGTGATCGGCCTCGCTCCCGCGTCGTTCGATCGGGTGTTGAGCCACCTCCCGCGCGGGCGAGCCGTGCAGGAGGAGTTGATCCGAGGCGCGGCCTGGGCGCTCCGTCCGGGAGGGCGCTTTTACCTCGTCGCCAGCAAGCGGGTCGGCGTCAAGGGCGCCATCGCCTACGCCCGCGAACTGTTCGGGCAGTGCGGCGTGGTGCGGCAGAAGAAAGGCTACCACGTCGCGCTGGCGGTCAAACCGGCCCATCTGCGGCTGCCTCCTCTCGCAGACGGCTATGTCGCTCGGACCATCACCCTCGATGGCGTCGAGACTGTGTTGATCAGCAAGCCAGGCGTCTTTGCCTGGGACCGGCTGGATGACGGTACGGTGGCGCTGGTGGGGGCGATGGAGATCGGCGCGCGCGACTGCGTGCTCGACCTGGGCTGCGGGACGGGATTGGCCGGGTTGGCGGCCGCTCGCCGCGCGAGTGGCGGCCAGGTCACGCTCGTAGACGCCGACGTACGCGCCGTCGAATCGGCCCGCCGCACGCTGGAGGCGAACTTGTGTGGGACAGGCCTTTCAGCCTGTCCAAGCGGCGGACTGGAAAGTCCGCGCCACTTTGTCGCCAACGCTGAGGTACAGCTCTCTGATTGTTGGTCCGCGATCCGGGAGCGCCGCTTCGACGTGGTCGTCGCCAATCCACCCTTCCACCAGGGCCTGGGAGTGGATTACGAGGTGGCTCGCCAGTTCGTGAGCGACGCGGCGCGAGTGCTTGGCGCTGGCGGACGTCTCTTTCTCGTCGCCAATCGCTTTCTGCGTTACGATGATCTCATCCGCGAGACCTTTGGCAACGTCGCCACCGCTTACGCCGACGGGCGTTACCACGTTCTGACCGCAGTGGCGCAAGAAGCCGGTTCGGGGTAAAATACGGTGTAGAGATCTGATTGAAGGAGGAAACAAACAGATGTACAAGTCAGGGATGATATTCGCTGGTGTTGCTTTATTGCTTGGAGTGGGTGCGACTCTGCTCAGTCCGATGTGTACGCCCTGTGTTGCCCTCTTTCTGGGTCTTGGTGCAGGATACGTGGCGTGTCTGTTTGACAAACCTCTGGATACTGGCGCGTCGGCCAAGTCGGGAGCGGTCAGCGGCGCGATCGGTGGATTGGGGGCGTTGCTAGGTCAACTGGTTGGAGCGGTACTGAATGTGATTTTAGTGGGTCCACAGGGTGCTGCCGATTTACTGCGTCAAATGGGGATCGAGACGAGTGGGCGAATGGGTGGTTATTGGGCTGGAGTGATCGTGAGCGCGACCTGTTTTAGCGTGTTGGATGTAGCGCTTATGGCTGGGATGGGATCTCTGGGAGCGCTGCTGTGGTGGCAGATAACGGGTAAAAAGCTGGTCGAGTCCGAGCTAAAAGGCCAAGTATTGGATACAGAGGAGTAGTTTGGAAAATCAATGACGTTGATGGGACATACGTTGACCGGCGTGACAATCGGTGTCCTGTGCAAACCAGAACGCGTTTCTCAACAGTGGACAAAGATCTATTTTAGCATCTTTGTGTTGCTGTCCCTGATTCCTGATCTTCCATTCAAGAACTGGGGACACGATAGATACAGAATTAGCCACAGTATCTTTGTCAACTTGCTGCTCCTTGTGATCGTGGTAGTTCCCTTTTTGTTTCTGAAAGATCGAATCGGCGGCTGGAGAGTTATCTTGGGTGGAAGCATAGCCTGGCTCAGTCACCTGCTGTTGGACTCGTTTTACAATCATGGGCATGGGGTGGCTATATTCTGGCCGTTTTCTGAAGCGAGACTTGCCCTGCCCATTCCGTGGTTTTCTGCTATATTGGTGCCTTTTATCACGCTACAAAGGCTTCAAGAATACTTGATTGAATTCGTGTGCTACTTTCCCTGGCTTTTGCTGGCGATTGTTTTGAGAAATGGAACCTGTCAACGTTTGTTGAGACGTGTTCTACCGTCAAGTAGAGCGTCATTCTAGTTCCATCAAAGACCTACCACGGGAATTGGCAGGAGACAGGAGATAAACATGTGGACCGGACAAGGGCAAAAACGAGATGACGCCTGCGACATCGTCGTCGTGGGGGCAGGGCTGGTGGGCGCGGCGGCGGCGGCGCGCCTGACCCGTGAGGGATTCGAGACGGCTGTTCTTGAGGCCCAAAGCATGGCGGGCGGCGCGACCGGGCGCAGCGCCGGGATGGCGCTCACCGGTCTGGCCGCCCATTACAATTGGGCCGTCTCTGCCTATGGCCGCCAGAAGGCACGGGAGATCTGGTCGCTCACCGCCGAGGGGCGAGCGCGCCTGATCGAGACCGCCAAGCGGTTGAGGGTTCCCGTCGAACAGACCGGCAGCCTGGCGTTGGCCGTTGAGGAGGCCGAGGTGGACGCGCTGAAGGAATCGGCCGAGTTGTTGCGCGAGGATGGCTTTGACGCCTGGTTCAGCTCCACCGATCCCCTGGAGCGCGGTTTCCGCGCTGCTCTGCGCCAGCCCAACGACGCGACGGTGGATGGGGCCGCGCTGGCCCGATCGTTGCTGGCGGCTGATGACGTGATCGTCCACGAGGGGACCGAGGTTCACAAGTTGGAGCCGGCGGGCGATTACGTGCGCGTCTGGGCACAGGATCGCACCGTGCTCTGTAGCGCGGTCGTGCTGGCGGTCAACGGATACGCCCCGCTGATCGACGCCTACTTTGCGGACAAGGTCGCCCCCATCCGCAGCCTCGTTTTCGTCACCGAGCCGCTGAGTGGTACAGTGTTGGAGCGGCCCTGCTACGCCGACTATGGGTACGAATACTGCCGCCAGTTGCCCGACCGTCGCTTGTTGCTGGGCGCCTGGCGGCGTCGCTCCGCCTCGAACCAGGAGGCTGATCTGGACGACGTGGTGCAGGAAGGTCTGATCCGCCTGGCCTCGCGCCATTTCCCCGAGGTGGACCCGCGCCACGTGACCCGTTGGTCGGGCGTCATGGGGTTCACGTCCGATAATTTGCCGCTGGTGGGAGCTTTGCCTCACCTGCCGCGGGTCTATTTTGCGGTCGGTTTTGGGGGTCGGGGGTTGACCTGGGCCTTTGTGGCCGCCGAGCGGCTGGTGAACTTGATGTTGCGGGATACCGACGCGGGTATTTTGTCGGCGGATCGGCTCGACAATGTGAAATTATTGGTCTAAGGCGCGGTGTTCTAACAGAAAACAGGGCGCACCGAGTTCTCGGTGCGCCCTGCACGCTTTCTGGCCGATGGGCGCGTCGGGTCACTTTTGGCCGACGACGACGATATTTTCGTCCTTGAACTGAACGTCGCTGAACTGGATGAGATCGTATGCCTGGGTCAGGTATGCTTCCTGCTGACTGAGCACCTGATCGAGCGCCGGACTGAGCAGAGAGACGGGCACCGGCAAGATCACGCCCGCGGCCATGGCCTTCATCTGAGGTTTGATCTCGCCGTCCTCCACCTGGGCGTCGAGCGCCGCGCTCAGGTCGAAGCGGATGGGATCGACCACCAGCGTCGCCACGCGCGCCTCACCATCCACGAACCAGATCTGGGTGTCGTGGAGGGCAAAGTCAGGGTCCTCGCTCATGGCGGCCAGGAACTGGTTCACCTCATTCTCAGTCAATTCGAGTCGGAATTCGTCGCCAGGAGCGGCCAGAGCCGCGTTGACCTTGTCGATCACGGGTTGAGCGTCCGGCTCAAAGACCTGCTCTACCTCGTAGAGCCCATCGGGTTCCAGCGTGATGCGCTGACCCATCGCCAGTTCAACGACCTGCCCATTGACCTCTACCTCGGCGCTGCCTGTCTCCAGGTCGATTTGCGTGGAACCGTCGTCGGCGACCTGTACGTTGAAGCGAGCGCCCCGCACCACCGTCGAGGCGGTGGGCGTATCCACGCGGAAACTGGACGAGGGATCGAGAAAGCGCACGGCCCGCACGGCCGTCTCTCCCAGCCACACCTTGAGCACCACATCCACGCCATTGCCGCCGCGCCGCTTCGAGATCTGGGCGATGCTGACCTCGGTTTCCTCCTCCAGGTCGACGGTAGAGACGTCGAAAAAGAGCAATGTAGCGCCCGAGTCGGTGCCGGTCCGCACCCAATGTTTGCGCCCCAGCATCTGGTTCAGGTGCGCCGGTTCCCACTGGGTTTCTTCATCGTGACGGGTATGCACCAGCCCCTTCAACTCTGACAGGCGGGCGACGTCGGAAACGCGGATCAAGCCCAGGAGCCAGGACCCCAGGCAGAGGAAAAGAGGGATACCGAGCAGTAAAGTGATGATGGCGCGGCGCTGGGTGCAAAAGAGAGGGGTTTGCTTCAGCCATGCCACCAAGGATCGAAGGCGTGCTTCAAGAGCCTCTCTGGTGAAGGAGAATGTAGTCGCATGAGAATTGTTGTCCGGGGCCACAAGTTCACCTCCATTTGGATATGGCGGTAGCCGATGGATCTGAATTCATTATATCCTTCGGGTATATGGTTGTCAAGAAATTTGTGCATCTTGTTGTCACGTCGCGGGCTGTGTGATAAAATGGATGAACGACGTAGGGCGGCGATCCCGGGGAGGTCCTCATGCGATTCGGAAAACAGAGCGTCAAAGGATGGCATCTCACTCGACGGCAGCGACGGTTGGGACAGGCAGCCCTGGTCGGTCTGGCTGTGGCGGCGCTCGTCTCTTTGGCATTGTGGGCAGGATTGTTCGCCTCGATGCAGGAGAGCGCCGCGGATTACCTGTCCCAGACCGGGGGCGATCCCGGCGACGACATCGTCATTGTAGCCATTGACGAAAAGAGCTTGCAGGCTTTGGGAGAGTGGCCCTGGTCGTTCGAGCCTCATGCCCGATTGTTCGAGCGGCTTGGAGGTGCGAGGGCCGTCGGCTTTGACGTGCTGTTGACCGAGACCGGCCCGGAGGATGATCCTGCTTTACTTGCATTTCTGGAGGCCACCCGGCAGGCGGGGAATGTGATCATGCCGTTGACGACCCTGAAACTGATCCCGCCGGAATCGCCGGGCGAGTTGTACTCGGTGGATCGACCCATTTCTCCCTGTTCCATCCTGTTGGAAGCAGCCGCCGGCGCCGGATCGGTAGGGACGACTCCAGATCGAGATGGGACGCTTCGTCGAGTTCCCCTCTTGGTAGACGCGGGCGGCGGCCAGGTGTGGGAGGCGTTCGGATTGCGCATCTTGCGGCTGTACCTGGATCTGGGTGACGCCCCGGCTTCTCTGACAGGTGATCGCGTGGTCATCGGGGATGCCGCCGAGATCCAATACGACGTTCGTACCGACGCCAACGGCACGATGCTCGTCAACTTTGTCGGGCGGCCCGACACCTTTCCCTCGTATTCATTCGTAGACGTGATCGAGGATCGAGTACCCGCGGCTGCATTTGAGGGCAAGATCGTTCTGGTGGGTATGATGAACTCGCTGACCGAGATGGACCTGCACCGCGTCCCCGTCTCGTCCGAGCGCATGGCGGGGGTCGAGTTCCTGGCGAATTCGATCCACACCTTGCTCCATCACCGCTCGCTGACGCAACAGAGCAAGGTGGAGACGACGATTACGGTGGCGCTGTTGGCGTTGGTCTCGGCGGTGGTGCTGTCGCAGCTAGGGGCGGTGGCGGGCATCGTCTTTACTATGCTGTTGGCTTTGGGGTACTTTGTCTTTACCGGCGCCCAGTTCAACGCCGGGCGTCTGCCCAACGTGTTATTTCCGTATGCCACCATTTTCATCAACTATGCGGCGGTGATGGCCGCCCGCTTCACCAGCGAGCAGGGCGAGCGCCGCCAGGTGAGCGACACCTTTGGCCGGTTTGTGTCGTCCGAGGTGCGGGACATGATCGTGAACGCCGCGCTGGAGGACCCCGACCTGATCCAGCCGGGCGGCCAGCAGATGGAGATCAGCGTGCTCTTTGCCGACATCCGGGGCTTTACCACCATCTCGGAACAATTGCCGCCATCGGAGGTGGTGGAGGTGCTCAACCAGTACCTCGACAGTATGGAGGAGGAGGTTTTCAAGCAAGAGGGCACGCTCGACAAATATACCGGCGACGGCATGATGGTCCTCTTTGGCGCTCCGCTCGAGCAGCCGGATCACGCCGAACGGGCCGTCCGGACGGCCCTGGGGATGCAGCGGGCCGCCGCCGAGGTCAGCCGCCAGCGCGGCGGGACGCAAAAGCTGGTCTATGGGATCGGCATCGCCACCGGCCCGGCGGTGGTGGGCCACATCGGCTCAAAGCGGCGGCTGGACTATACCGCCATCGGCGATACGGTGAACCTGGCGGCCCGGCTCGAGGGAAAAGCGCCGCCCGGCGCCATCCTCGTCAATCAGGCGACCTTTGAAGCGATCCAGGACGTCGCCGTCGTCGATGCGCTTGAGCCAATGATGGTGAAGGGCAAGGCGAATCCGGTGGTCGTATACAAGGTGCTGAGGCTGCGAAAAGACGCCGAGTGACTGAGGTGCAACGCACTTGTCAAGTGCGTTGCACCTTGAGGTTTACTCCGCGTCCTATCGGATCGCCACGCCCGTCTGCTTCTCAAAGACGTGCATCCGATCCATGTTGAAGGCGACCTTCATCTTGTGGCCGACCCGCGCGCTCGTGCGCGGGTCGAAGCGGCCCAGGAACTGGGTGTGCTCTGTCACCAGATAGGCGATGACCTCGTTCCCCATCAACTCGGTGACGTCCACGCTTGCCTCCACCATCGAGCTGTTGATACCCGGCGGGGCATATTCGGGGTCGTGAGCGTCCTCGGGACGGAGGCCAAAGGTGATCTCCTGGCCCAGGTACTGCCGGTAGAGATCCGCTTTGCTCGCCGGGATGTCCAGAATGAAATCTCCACAGTCCACGGCGATCTTGTCGTCCCGCGTCACCAAGGTGCCATCCAGGAAATTCATCGCCGGGCTGCCGATAAAACCGGCGACGAAGCGATTGACCGGCGTATCGTAGAGCACCTTCGGGCTGTCCACCTGTTGCAAGATGCCGTCGTTCATCACCGCGATGCGCGTCCCCATCGTCATGGCCTCGATCTGGTCGTGGGTCACGTAGATGAAGGTCGTCCCCAGCCGCTGGTGGAGTTTGCTGAGCGTGGCGCGGGCGCTCACGCGCAGTTTGGCGTCCAGGTTAGAGAGCGGCTCGTCCATCAAAAAGACGTACGGTTCGCGCACGATGGCGCGGCCCACCGCCACGCGCTGCCGCTGGCCGCCGGATAGTTGCTTCGGCTTGCGGTCCAACAGCTCTTCGATCTCCAGCAGCGTGGCCGCCTCGTGAACGCGCCGTTCGATCTCGTTCCGGGGGGTCTTGCGCAGTTTGAGGCCAAAGGCCATGTTGTCAAAGACCGACATGTGGGGGTAGAGGGCGTAGGATTGAAAGACCATCGCGATGTCCCGATCCTTGGGCGGCACATCGTTGACCAGCCGGTCGCCGATGTAGATGTCGCCCTCGGTGACTTCTTCCAGACCGGCCAATAGGCGCAGCGAGGTGGTCTTGCCGCAGCCCGAGGGGCCGACAAAGACCAGAAACTCTTTATCCGGGATTTCGATGTCGAGGTCGTTGACGGCGACGACGTCGCCGAACCGCTTGGTCACGTGCTCATACGTTACGCTTGCCATTTACTCTTGCTCCTTTTTACATTATAGATAGTACGATTACAGACTATGCCAGGATCACCCGCACGCCCGACTCGCTCAGGTCCCACAGGAACGGCGAGGGGGCCTCGCGGGCCGTGACGATGACGTCCGCGTCGGAAATGGGCGCGATGTAGACCGCTGCCGCCTGCCCCACTCGTTCGGCCTGCACCGTGACAATGACCTGGGAGCCGATCTCGAGCGACGAGCGCACGATCTCTGCCTGTGGCAGATCGTCGTCGGTCAAGCCGCCCACGGCACTGATGCCATCCAGTTCCAGGATCACGTGGGCGGCTCGCAGGTTGGAGAGCGTCGCTTTGGCCAGTTGGCCCACCAGTCCCAGATCGCGTCCCTCGGCCTGGCCGCCGGTGACGATCAGGGTGTGGGACGTGTTGGCGGCGACCCAGTGGGCGATCTCCAGCCCGTTGGTGATGATGGTCAGTCTCGAACGCTTAACCAGACAGCGCGCTATGGCCAGCGGGAGCCTTCCCGGACCCAGAAAGACGGTTTCGCCGTCGGCGATCATCTCGGCCACGACCTGCCCGATCCGCGCTTCTTGATCGCTGGGTGGGGCGGGGGCGCTCTCTGGCGCGGCCTTTTCGACGGTCACCGCTCCGCCATGCACGCGTTGTATCTTTCCCTGCTCTTCCAGCGTCTGCAAGTCACGCCGGATGGTGGCCGGGTTCACGTCAAAGCGCGCTGCCAGGTCTGCGGCGCGAGCAGCGCCGCTCTGGGTCACGATCTTGGCGATGGCGGCGCGCCGTTCGATGGTCAGGGTGGGTGAGGGATTCTGGCTCATGCTCGCTAGTTTACCACATGATGCGCGATTCGTCAATCTGTTTGTGTATGATTATGCGCGATATAAGAAATGAACGTGCGTATTCGTGCATAAAGCGACAGGGATGTTGCCCTTGCGTCAAGTTGACCAATCCCTGTCCCTTGTGGTATACTGGATGCGAAGCAGCGTAACTGTAGGAGCGCGGCGGTGTTTTCATCATTGAGAACCTGTCGCTCTCCTCATATTTGTGGCACGGGACAGGATATGCACGAAGAGAGCGATTCGACACTTATTGCACGTGCAAAAGAAGAGCCGGAGGCGTTTGGGCTTCTTTATGAGCGATACGTGGATAAGGTATACAACTATATTTACTATCGTACAGGCCATCGACAGAACGCAGAAGACCTGACCGCCCGTACCTTCTACCAGGCGTTGAAGCATTTTCCGCGTTATGAAGACCGTGGCGCGCCCTTTTCGGCGTGGTTGTACCGTATTGCGCACAACCTGGTAGCCAACTGGCATCGAGATCACAGTCGACGGCAGCTCATTTCGCTGGACCAACTGGCGACGTTGAAATCGCCCTCAGGTCGAGATCCCGACGCTACGACCGAAAAGCTGGACGAGGAGGCCGTGTTGCTCCGGGCGATCCGTCGGTTGCCGCCGGATCGGCAGCAATTGATCATCCTGAAACACGTGGAGCGGATGAGCAACGTCGAGATCGGGGAAATCATGGGACGGACGGAGGGAGCGATCAAGTCGCTCTATCACCGGACATTGACGTCGCTGCGCGAGGACCTGTCCAGCGAGTGGGAAGAATTGGAATAGATACAGGGAGAGCAAGAGATGGATGAGAAAAGAGAGGCCGAGATACTGGCAGTCTACGTCGAGGGCCTTTCTGGTCAACCGGCGGCTGTGCGGCAGATCGAACTGACCGAGGAGGAACGCGAACACCTGGCTCCCTTGTTCCAGCTTTCCGAGCGGTTGCAGCGGAGCCTGCGGCCTGTGCGACCTTCGCCGACCTTTGTACACAGCCTGGGGCGCGAGTTGGTCGACGATACCGGGCGTCAGTTTGCTCTGAGTAAGCGGACGCGGCGGGTGATGATGATTGGCGCGGCGGCGGTAGGCTCGCTCGTTTCGATTGTCTCGGTGGTGGGAGCGATTGTATTTTTGATGAGGCGGTTGCGCGCACAGGTGCAGACCCAGCACGCTCCGACAGGCTAGGCACGGCGGGCGGCGCATCGGGTAAGCTCCGGCTTTGGCCGGGGCTTTTTTGTTGTAAGCGTTCAGAGGGTAGCGCCGGCTGAGTGCCCTGGAGCGCAGCGAAAGAGTGTATCGAAGCAAGCGGCTCTCGGAAACCAAAATCGCTCCGAAAAGAACCGCTTGGTTTCGATACGCTTCTCCG
>Ga0180433_10004738_pt1 | contig 18876 bp, 5 predicted proteins | sample SS_ome_8_FD_132980 | JGI IMG/M metagenome (GOLD analysis project Ga0180433, IMG submission 132980) | Hypersaline lake sediment archaeal communities from the Salton Sea, California, USA - SS_1_D_1 metaG | ecosystem: Environmental > Aquatic > Non-marine Saline and Alkaline > Hypersaline > Sediment... | reverse complement strand
AATTCTCTATGAAACTTCATATACAACCAGAAGTATTTATTAGAAACTACAGCCTCATTAATAACACTGTCCTTGATTTGGTTATATCTTCCCGATTTCAGATACCCCAGGAAATTATCGATATCTATAGCTAACGGATTATCTACGTTATATTGCTCAGGCGTGTAATAATCCGGGCGCACTATCCCTTGATCATCCTTCCAAGGCTTACCCAACCTATTCTTCACGTGATTAAATTGATTGTATAGGTTGAAATCAGAGACTTGAAGGTATCTTATGTCACCCATAAATCCGAAATAAACCTTTGTCTCTTCATTGATCTCCAAATTTTCTGTCACCTTACCCAGTTTTCCAGAGGAAACTTCAGTCTTTATGGGAAGAATGTTAGCCCCTAATAGCCCCGTAAACAAATCTCCCTTAAGCACATCATCTATCCAAGAATAAAGATCCCTGTCATTAGGCAAACCAAACTCAATACGAGCATCTCCAGACACCGCTGTCAAGGTAGTATCAGAAATCTCAATGGATGCTTCCCCATTCATATTAAGCGCTCGTAAGCCTGCGGTCTCTCTCAGATCAACGAGTAGATTAACCGTTACGCCCATCGAAGTTAAACTGGGTACTGGAACCAGATATGCGGCCTGTACGCTTTCGTACACGTCCCGCGGAGAAGCTCTCACACCTGTTAAGCTTGTATCTGCGTTGACCTGTTCTGACACCTGTATTAATGTCTTACCTGTAAGCGCGTATGACTTTGATATTCCTGCTGTAAAATTAGTAGAATTTGTTATCGTTCCTGTAGCAGGCTCTAATTCAGAGGCGTCTGTAGATGCGTATGCAGCACTTCTTACCACCGAATTAAAAATCGGGCTAAAAATCGGATTAGCGTACGGCTTCAGATTATCGATATCACTTGACAGACTTTGCATTGTATAATTTCCAATGCTTATGTCATATGTAGAGGGGGTGTACACTCCACTGTATCTTATCGTCATCGTTACTACAAAAGTATTCGTAGCTGTAGACACCCTAAATACGGGATCTATTATTTGATACCCCACACCCGTTAATGTCTGTAGTTTGAATCTGAACGCTGGAATTGGTCCGTTTTTATCAATTACGGTATACGCGGTAGTAAGGGTTCCATTCGAAGCTAGTAGGTCAGTGCTATCGCCATTACTTAAAAGCGTAGCATCGAATATCAGATTCCCAAGCTCAGGAATTGTTTCTACTCCCAAAGCACTCACTATTTCAGAAATTCTATCATATGACGCATCATTAAGATCGTATTCAACGGTATAATCATAGTCATACATCCACGTAGCAGAAAGTTCTACTGTCTTACCTATGCCATCCACAGTATACGAAGAAGATGAAAAATTATAGCCATCGCCAGGAGTCACCGACAAAGTTCTTACAGAAGACTCTACGTTCAGATTAGATGACTGAAAAACTGTGCTTTCATCAAGAGGATCATAAGGACCCTCAGGAACGACCTGATACGAAGTAGTTTCACTTGTAGTCAACCTTAAACCAGTATCTTTATCAAGGAAAAACTCATCGAGTTCTGCCTTAGGAAGAGACTGAACTATGTCCGGAAGATATGTATACTCAAAAAATCCAGGGTTATCTACATCGTCTCTTGTGTACTTAAGATTAGCATAAAACCAACCGTTAATATTGGGATCTGAATTAATACGCTCTACCAGGGCACCAATACTCTCATCATCAGGTGCTTCAGGCTCTCCCGAACTAGCAAGAGGGATACGATAACTCTCCACACTGGCGCTCTTAAAAATGATCCAATTTTTTCTTATCTCATACAGGCGGTCTCCATCATCATCCGCATCATCCCAACAGTACATATCGAAAGCTGTTATGTCTGCACGGAAGCTTGGAGGTATAAGGTTTTCAGTTCTATTCTGTGCCGTTTCAGGACTGTCTGTTGTAAAAGCATACTCAGGACCCGGGCTATATCTTTTAGCTCTAATCTTAAACGTCTTCGTCTGATCTACCGTATAGCTCTCAGTTACAAGCTCCCATCCTACGAGCTGATCTTCATACCTAGTCGTTACTGTAACCTCTTCTATAGTATCTTCGTCTGAATCAGCGTCTACGGTTTCTGTAACAGTAAAGTCCCTAAAAACAGGGACATATTTAACATCGAACTCAAAACATTTAAACAACCCTTCCTCATCCTCTGACCCGACATTGGCAGCGAGCCAATACTGGTTTACTCCATCAACATCAGGCTGTCCATCAGAGTCATACCGAGCAGAATTTATTGCACTAATAAAATCATTAACCTGTGGATTTTTTCTAAGATTAATCTCGAGGCTAGTATTTCCTGTAGGTGAAATCCTCGTCAAAACTACAGTCTTCAGAAGAGTCGTTACGGGCTGATCTTCCACACCTGCTTTTATAGCCTCATATTCGCTAGCCGTGATAATGCCTGTACTATCTATCTTAGCCAGGATGGTTGGATCAGGCATATACGTTTTTATGTCGCCACCTTCAAAATCCTTGTAGGATATTTCCCACTCATCCCCATCTATGAGTTCTACAGTAGCGACATCAACCGTAGGAGTAAAATCCCAAGAACCTGCTACAGGAATATCCTCAATAGGAGCCTTAGCAGGGTTGCCGTTAGCGGTATATAGGGGCCAGCTAAAAAAGGCGTTTTTAGTGTTGGGTATATTAAGAGAAGAATCCGGCTCTATATCAAACGTATCCAGAAAAGGATCCGCAAAAAGTGTTGCTGAATTATCGAATCCCAAAAATTTAGAAACGTTTTCTGCAACCAGATATTCAGAAGACAGAGATGCTCCCGGAGCTTCATCATATACCGTTGAAGCTTCAAAAAACCGAACATTTCTAAAACGTAAATTAGATATTTCAGAAGATACTAAAGATATAGTCTTATAGGTGTCGTCCTCATTCTGAAGATCAATAAGAAATACCTGGCTTTCACCGTCATCTGTTTGATAGATTTCATTCTGGAATATGACCCTATCAAAAGTAAGCTCTATTTTCTTCTTGAAATCATCATCAAAAAAGACCTTATACCGTACCCGATTGAGCACATCATCAAAATTATCGAAAGTGTCATCTGTCTTCACATAAACGTCACCATAAAGCTCGTTATAGTTTGGTGGGCCCAATATCTGTCTTGAAAGAGCCTCGATATACCCCTGTTCAGACAATACCAGATTTAAAGTCGAAGCATTCTCTTGACCCGCTACAATCTCAGCTGAAAAAGGAGACCCGGTAGTTCCATCTATGAAAGTTACCACAAGATCTGTAATATCCTGAACTAATTGACTGATGCTTATGTAAGATTGTGCCGTCTCGTCATACAGAGTAAATTCTACTGTTTGTTGCTCAGAGCCATAAGCGGCCTGCGTATACTTTATATAAAAAGTATTTCTCAAATTAGCATCGGCAAATGTACCGAATGAAAACTGCGATATAGAATTGAAATCTGAAGGTAACAAAGGTGTTGTAATTGTAAGCGCCTGATCATCAACACTCGTAGTGTAATAATTACCCAGATAATTTATTTCGAGTGCAGGTCTCTCACGATTAGGAGATGTGTAAATCCTGTCCTCTATGTTACGATTGAGGAACAAAATCCGCGGGTCTGCCACACGCTGATCCTCTATATTTGTAACATAGAGGACGTTTTCGTTTTCTACATCAAAGACCCAGGATCCCTCAAGCATATGCCTGACATATCTATACTCATAATGTTCAAAAACATTCTCAGAAGTGAACATATTCACGTTTAAATACTGAAGAGCATTTATCTCTGAAACCAAAGTATCTATAGATTTGTAAACTACTGTAGGTACTCCTTCTATTTCCTCAACTTCATAAGTTTTAACTTCGAAAAAGATACCGCTTACAGTAGCCCCTGTATTAGCATCTTCGACACTAATCGTAATAACAATGTTCTTACCAACCCCGTCGTATCCTACAGATACGACACCAGCAGTAATCAGATAGTCACTGTTAATTCGAGAGGCTATGGTCAGAGCCTGAAACTCTTTGGTCGTAAGTACTATACTCCCGGTAGTCTCTCCCGCCATGGCACGAGCTTCACGCTGAGGAATTATTCCCTCAGCCATTCCAAGTGCCCAGCGAATGTAGTCATTGCGCCATTCTATACGATTATCCTCATTAAGGCTGATGTAGAAAGCCAGTCTTTGATAAAATTCTAAATATTTCTGCAAAGCTTCTACAGCTTGGTCATATGAGGTTGCTATAGCAGCTGAAGCTTCATCTTCATTATTTATAAGATCAGGCTTAATAATCCTATTAACCGGGCCCAGTTGATTTATCAGGAACTGTAATTGCTTCAGATATGCTGTCATCCTAACAGCTAGAATGTCTGATATCCCTTCAGGGGAAGCCCCAAGCTGAGCCACCAAATAATCCCTATACCGACTGATATCAGTATTTATGACTCCCCTTTCAAATGCACGAGCTAGCTTATCCCCGTGATCAAAAAGGTCCCGAAGTATTTCATATTCTGTTTCCCAAGCTTGCTTTTCCTTAAGAAGATATCTGTATATGTTTTCTGGGTCGTAAAAATTCTTATATGTTTTAATATTGTCGTATCCGTAATCTTCTACGATAGGTCTTTCACCAGCATCTTTTACTCTAAACCACCAATCACGATCCTTTGACCTAAAAACGATGGCTTCATAATAACCTTTGTTGTAATCCGCATCATACACACGTTCAAAAGAGATGTTGAAAAATCTTTCAAAACCGTAATCATCTCTTTCAACTATATCGTAAACCTCTTTGGGTAAAATTGTGAAAGGTGGAACCGGAGGTATGTATGCTACGAGCTCAAAATCATACCTAAGAGCGTCTAAAACGTCATCTACATTACGCTCTTCTTTAAAGTTAAGCTTACTGAGATCTATCTTCCCTACAGATTCCCAACCTGACTCAGGATCCTTTTTAACTTCAATTTCAAAATTCCTGGTCTTCTCTAAAAAAGTTCCACCAAAAAGGAAAGAAGCTAATCCGGATCCCCGCGGCTTTTTTATCCTAGTGGTATTCGTCTTGTGCCCGTCTATCTTTTCCCCAAAAGACTCAGCACCCAAACTTCCGCCATCATTATACATCGGGAATTCTTCAGCTTCCTGACGCTGGATCCACATCTTAAACCCATTCGGAGGCAGAATATTAAGAAGACCATCGAAGGTTGTTCCAATCTGAGTAACGTTGTAGGTCTTGATACCCTTCTCGTTAATAGGAGACGTAAGAACCAAATACTCGTAACTTTGTCCTGCCGGAGACCCTATAAATTCTATCTCGTAATAACCCTTAGTTTCCGCTATCTTTATCTTATCACCAGTTTCTACGCTCTTAAGCCACGTATACGGATCGCTTTCAAAAGTCCTATCTTCCGCAGGAACAGGAACGATGTACTTTGCTACCAAATTATTGAAGCTGTCAGTTATAGGACGATCTTTCCAAACCTTGAAGTTTACATCGTCAGAACGATTCCAATAAGGAAGATCTGATTTTATTATGCCCACAGTCTTCGTACCACCTTGATCTGGATATGTTACGTTGCAGGCGAAAACTTCTCCTCCGAAGAGATACTCTCGAGCAAATCTATCATAATATGCGGGAGCCTTTCCGTTATACCCTACTGGAAAGAAAAATGAAAATCCGTTTTCGATTTGACGAATCTTGTCATCAGTTGTAAGCGTGTAATCTTCAGTTTCAACATATCGATCTTCGAGCGTATAATTGTTTCCGGCATCCAGACCAAGAGCGTTACTGTGCCCGAACTTAAAACCAAGAATCAACTGGAGCTCAGCACTAAAGTTGCGGAGCCTATCCTTATACCAATCAAAGAAACGCTTGTAAAGCTGTTTTTTAATTTCACTATCACGAAGCTGATAATACAGATTTTCTACGCCGCCTTCCCAGTTAGCCACTTCCTCATCCGTAGCCCCTGTGTCTGCTCCCTGACCGCCCCCTTCATTCTGCTGGTCCAGTAGATCTTGTATCTCAGGTATGACCTCTATTTCCGTGAACTTTCTCTCTGTAAGTTTCTGCAAATAGAACTGGTCTATATTTAAGTAATCGAAGTAAACTTCAAGAGTTGACCCTGGCAAAAGCGTAGTGAAAAACCTACAATTGCATGTGATAGTTTTTTCTTCATCAGATGCTAAATTATCTAGACCTAAATAATTGAACCTGTATCTATAGAGCCTCGTAAGAGCTTCTGTAAGAGTTACTCTCCCTGATTCTATAATGTAATCCTCATCCTGAATGAGCCTTTTTTCATTCGGTGTACCTAAGAATAACCACCCACCACCATTAAAGCGTACTGGTTCTGAAGACTGCTGAATATAACCCGAGTATGTTTCCTGAGTAACGCTTTCTGTCAGCTCAGGCGAAACAGTAACCGTGTAGCTCTCTACTCCCGTTTCTCCAAGACCCGGACCAGCAGGAACCAGGGAAATTCCTGTAGCCCCGGAGTCCACATTGTATATCTCAGATTCCCTAACACGTAACACAGAATCATTGACCAAATCTTCCGGGAAACCCCTAAAAGTTATTGTCGAAGCCTCGTGATCGATATCAAGTATTTCATTGTCGACATCCAACCAGGAAACACCTGCGTAACGATATAACAAAGGATTTATGATGTTCCTGCGGAACGTGCCCTTCAAGTTTACCTGTGTATTTTCTTTATCTCCATCCTCAGCAACTAATGAGTCTGAAACCTCGAAATAAAACTTCTTTCCATCATAGCTATCTGTGAAGGCAAGAAGGTCACCCGTTTGAAACAGAGACGTGCTGTCTGTCTCCCTAATCGTGAAATTAGGCTGTCCCTTAAATACCTCGATAAGAATAGACTTGAAAAGTTCGGGAGCTATGGTCAGTACATACGGGAGGTCCTCAGGTTCTCCGGAACCTATAGGTATGAGTAGGTCAGAACTCCATCTACCGTCTCCCAAGAAGTAATCTTCCCGTAAACTTCCTTCGGGGTTAAGAGTGAAGGGTTTGTAATCTGGGAGATTCGGTAAATTAGGAACATGCTGTTTGAACGTCGAGTCTGTATTCTCAATGGCATCCGCAAGACTCCGAACATCCGGATAATCTGTGTACAGAAACGTATATGGTACAGGATTCTGAATCCCCTGTACAGATTCATATAAAGTTACCGCATCGGAACCGACCAGAATCCTACCGCTTCCCTCAAAGCCCTCAGGAGCCTTATAGCTTATTCTGAAAGCCGGTTCCTCGGGGTCCAATAACGTAAATAGCTGTGGCTCTAAAATTGTTTCACCAGTGTCTGTAACAGGCAGATTAGAAAACAACAGGTTGCCTGTTATATTTGTCTGAAGTTGCGGGAAAATAGTCAGAGTAGTGACATCTTCTTCAGCAGCCAAAGCCTCCACACGGTAAACATCCTGTCCATTAACCATCAAAAGAGTATTCTGACGTATTTTTGTACTCAACTCAAGCGTGTTACCCTCAAGAAGGATAACTTCAGATCCCTTCAACACATTTCTGTCTATTACAGTACCTTCGGGAAGTTGCTGCCAATTGACGGGAGCATCCAAAAGGTGATATGTAGGCCTAGTTATATCTTCTGGGAATGTACCATATATCTCAACTTCAGTATTACCATCTACATATTCAACAGTCTTCAATCTGAAGTAGTATGAAGCCTCTGGATCAAAATTGTCTATACGTAAAACCGCGTTTGGTTTGAGCACATCTGTGCGGTCAAAACCTTCTATGACTATTTTACTTTCACCTTCAGACAAAATGGGGAAGACATACTGTACGGGAGCGTATGGAAGCACATCAGACTCGAAGCTGTAGGTAGCAACTATCGTATCTTCCAGTTCAGGACGATTGTCGTTTAGCCCTTCGTCTAATTTTATCTGTCTTTTCTGATCGTCATACTCGTAATTTTCAGTGCTGTACGTTTCATTAGGTTTTCCTACAACCCTAAAAGATGTTAGGCTGCCTTCCAGGATCGTACCTTCGAAGGTGTATTTGTCAGCGTCTGCATCCTCAGCAAAAAAATTCTCTTTGGGAACAGAAACGACGTTATTGTTTACACCAAAAACGAGTACTTCATCTTCTACAGTATTTAGGATATCGTCGACTACAGTCATACGATACGTAGAGGTATCTCCTGCCAAAGGCTGTACGATGATATTTATTTGAGCCTGAGGTGTGTAGCTTATCTCAAGAGACTGTAAATCCTCAGCCAATATTGACGCATCTAAAAGAGTTATCTTACCAGTCATATAGGACATCTCATAATCAGTGCCCTCTATGAGTACCCGGGTGCCACTTCTTTCCTGCCCGTCAGTATCTTCTCTAGTAAACTTTTTAAGAAGTGTCACCGAGTCGGGTGTAATTGGATATTTCTTTGTGCGAAGATTACCTGGCCTTATTATCTCTTTTTCTTCATCCTCTCCTTCAACGAAATATGAAACAAGTACCGCCTCATCACTTTTTAGAGTGGTATTGAGACTGAATGCTCCAGAACCAAGCTCGAGTATGTAGTCCACATCTCTTTCTAAATTATTCTCGTTGGTATCCTCGAAGTATATCGCACCTTCAATTCCGGGAAGACCTGTAACTCCAGGAATTACCAAATCATCATAATTCTTTACCTGATCTTCACCTACACCTTTTATAACACTTACCCCATCCCACATGAGAGTCTTAGGATAAGAAACAGTTTCTACAAGCTGTTCAGAGTTACGGTGTTGTACAAAGGCTACAATACCTGCTTCATAATTAATGGCATAATCTTCATTTCTGATCTTATCCGTATCACCCACTTTAATGGAATCTGTATCCGGGATAATTTGAGAAACTTTTCGAACAAAGATTTCACCTGTGGCTAGATTCTCTGTTTTAATTACGCCAAAACTACCCTCGAAAGAACCGGTTACGACTGTCTGTACTTCCTCATCAAGCTCGTCCAGGAACCTGACGTAAGCTACCTTTCGTTCCTCATACGGAGGTATTGGATATTTGAAATCAGGATTATCTGTATAATTAACAACGTAATCCCTAAATTCTTCTTTCTTCTTGAGCTCCTCGCCAGGACCTGCTATAAAAACTTGAAGGCTTTCATGGGGATAAGGCATTGGAGACAACGAAACATCTGACACTTCTGATGTATTGTTATCTACAAGAGTTTTTCTGACACTCAGAACAGTAGCTATGTCGGGAGCACTAGACCTTGTAGCAGGCAAAAATTGAGCGTCGAGGCCCGTATCAATGTTAAAAACTCCCGTAGGAGCTGGTATAGAAGTAGAAGGCTGGATACCTGTTACAGCCCAGTCTGTACGTTCTTTATCAAAAAATATAAGGTCATCGCCTTCGGCGCTTCTTACTTGCTGATACTCAACACTTCCCAGCTTTATCTTTCGAACAGTAGCCGGACCCGTTTGTACATCAGGATCTGTTTCTTCTTCTTTAACGTAATTCTCTGTGAGATATATGTTTGTCCCGTTTATACCCGTAACCGTATAAAATTTCTGATCACCGTTTAAACGTATAACGTCACTATAGTTAAGGTCCGTGGGGCCCGTGTAACCTGAAACTACTGGTGAGTTATTAATGAAAGTACCAAACCCGGACAGATCATTACTAGCTAATGAAGCTTGAAGAAGGTACTCTACATTAACGCCCTGCTCACCGGTTTTAATAACCGGGTCATCGCCTGGATTCGTTACAATAGCATTCGTGGTGGCAGCGTTTTTCTGATTTACCCTACCGCCCCGGACAACAGTATCTTCAAGACTGAGTGATTTTAGCCTAAAAACTTCTGATCCCATATTTTCCTTAACTAACCTTATTGAAAACTGTAGGTATACCCGCTACAGCCACAGGACCTACTGGAGGCACCGGGGCTACGGCTCCCGCGGAAGTTAGAGTAACCTTAACAATAGTAGACATTTGTGTAACAAGTCCGTAACTTATGCATTGTGCTAGCTTTCCTGTATCCCTGCCTGTAAAACCCTTCAATTTCATTTGTGCATTTATCAAATTCGTAAGCGCGGGCTCGCTAAGCTTAGTGAAAAAGCCCACGCCAGCCCCCGTGGCTATACCGGCAGCAGTCCCGGTAACTATCATTGTAGAAAGCACCTGAACTAAACCTGTAGATACAGCAATAAATAGTTTTCCAATATCTCTACCCGTAAGCTTAATCCCTGGTGTAAGAGCTTTCGTGTACATTAAAGAACTCATAGAATTAGGCTCAAACCCTGCAACAGCTACACTCTGTACAGTACCCACAGGACCAGCTACTCCTGAAAGAGTAGCTGACATCAAGTTAGGAGTAATCACGTAATTTCCCACAGCTGTCCCCACAGCAGAAGCTAGTTTGGTCGCATCTCTACCTTTCATACTATTAGGCACCAACTGAGAAACGATGGCAGCTGTTAATGTGGGTCCAGTTACTGGCATATTATCCCGCCAATGTCCCAGAGGCTTTCACGGATGATGACCCCTTCGGAGGAGCCCCTGTTATATAATCAACATGTGTCTTATCTGTAACAACTCCACCCATACCCAATATACTGTTCGTACCTTTTAAATTAATCACTCCACCATCAATATTTATATTCGAAAACTTCTGCGTTTTTATATCAATCCCCAAGCTAGATTGAGCGGTCAAAGACCCTAATTTAGTCTTAAGAGTGACTGATCCTGAATCTGTTGCGTGCTCTATGAATCCTAGCTTTGTGTTTATAGTATGATTACCGAATTTTGTTTTAAAACTCCTAGAACCTGCAGATGTGATTTCTTCTGTAATTCCACCTAATTTTATTTTAGTAGTTTTAAACCCTGTAAATTTGATCTCTTCCTTAATGCTACCTACTAGAGACTGTATTTCAAGCTCAGAACTACCTTTAGCAATAGACGTTTTTCTACTACCAAATTGCTCGGCTTTTTCCTTATTTACCTTCTCCGTATACATATCCCCCACAGTAAGATTCATAGCTCCCTGAACGCTATTATTATACCCCCCTACCACCTCTTCTTCTCGAGCACCCTCTATCCGGAGCTTGTCGTTAGACTCTACTATGGTTTCTCTATAACCCTCAACCTCATGTCTTTCATGACCCCCAACCTTTTCAATCTTGTAATAATCTCGGAGATTGCTTACTTCGGTATTGTCATTATCAAATTCCACAACCTCATCAGATACCTCTGAACCTATGCGTTGATAGACAGAGCTGGAAGTCCTGATGTCTATACTCCTATTACTGTATGGACTTCCATCTCTTTCATTATGAGAACCCACATCCCATTTGATGCCCCCTATGGTCCGGAGATCCCATGAATTGTTGTACCTGGTATCTTCTCCCCAAATCTCCTTTTTACTTCCTCGAGCCACAATAGACATCGAGCGACCTTTGCCTATACCACCGCCAGTTGCTGAAGGTATGAACTGGAAGAAGTGACCCTCTTTATCAACCCCAAAAAAAGCTCCCCTTTCAGGATTGTTACGTTCAGGTTTGAGCAAAGATATAGCCATCCCGAGATTATCTATTTCTGTATCCTGAAGAGGCTCAAGAGAAAAATCTCCTACACGGTCATCGGCGTCATTAAACAACCTAACTTTAAGGAGTCTGGCGTATGTGTCAACGTCAGGATTATTACCTGCAAGATTACCGAGTGAAAAGACCGCTACGGGCCTTCGTACCGTACGATTAGTAGCGGAGTTCACATCATTAACAGGCTGTATAGGCATCCCAGTATCGTCAACTTCTATTAAGTATTCCGTGTAATACGGATTTACTCTTGAATCGGAAGCTCCAGGTTTAAGGACATATCGATGTCCCTCTCTACCGAGAGGTTCCCTATAAACATACGTGGCATCTTCATCATCCGATTGATCAAAGGAGTTCCGGGTTATGATACCTGCGTTACGCCAAACGCCGCTCATAAAAACATAGTCATTAAGCGCTGTTCTTATGAAGCTGTCAGCATCACTCCGTAGCAGGAAGCTGTTACCTGAACGGTCATCAAATCTAAGATTGTCGCTAAGGTATATTTCAGCCCCTTCTTTAGACGCCATAGCGACATCACCGGGCTTCATCTTTTTTACTCTATAGTAATACTCATTTTTATCATTTACTGAAACTCCCTCAGGCCACTCGCGGGTCAGCATATTTTTAGCGTCTAAACCATTGTAGAAATTAGGCAAATACGCTATAGGCCACAAGAAATTTTCTTGGTTAGCCAGTATAACTAGGGTGCCTACGTCAGGCATTCCCATGATGTACCCTGAGGTACTTGCAAAAGGTTGAGCGAACCCTATACTTTGTGGAGAGCCTACATTGTCGAACAGGTCTACACTCATAATCTGTTTAAGAGGATCTACAGACGTAACCTGACCTACCAGAAAAGTAAGGTCAGCTCTTCTACGAGCGCTGATAGTGGGACGCTCACCTTCCGCTATTTGTCTGCCGGGAAGTAATGGATATCTTCTTTTAGGTTTTGTTCTAGCCATGATTACCTCTATTCACTGCTGGATGGCTTTGCAGTGACGATTGTGTATGTAGCTCTCTGGTTATTTTGAGACTCTAAAAGATTTCTTGCTCCACTTAAGATATCTAATGCCTGGTTTTGAACATTACCAAAAGTAACTACCGAGGTGTCTTTTTTAAAGACGTTCGGATTGTTCTCAGGGTTAATAGAAAACTGTTGCCTCAACCTGTCTTGTTCTGCTCTAGATAATTCCTGTTGTGTTTTAGCTATAGTTTCTTCTGGCCCCTGGTTAGGCTGGGGTTCTTGTGAAGGAGTGTTATTAGGCGGAGTTCTAAGCGCTTCTTCTGAATCAGGTGAAGAAGAGATATTTGGATCCGCTTTAGCGTTGACTTGCTTACTCGTCTCTATTTTTTGAGTAACCCCAGCATCCAAAGGATTTACTAAATCGTTATCCTTTGTAAGTATAAGATTAGCACCATACGGGAAAGCTCCTATATGCCTGTACCCATTTCTATCAGTAAATGGAACAGTTTCTTTTGTCATCGTAATGAGCTCGTTGGATTCTATTACTGCCCGATCTGTTCCTGGGTTGGATATCTCTGTACTCTTATTAACCATTTTAGCTTTAGAAAGCCTGTAATCTCCTCCTGATAGAGGACCATCTATAATACCGTTCTTCCTCGACAACTGTTCTCTAAGAACTCTATCTATAAATTGCGGAACATCACTATCAGGAATATTCAGATCTCCATTTTGGATCTTTTTTATAAGAGTATCCACATTAGATGACTTAACATCTGGATTTTGCTTTTGTTCCCCGTCCTGAGTGGTAGTTACCGTAGTTTTCCCGTCCTTACCCACACTATCCTGTTGAGGAAGAGAAGAATCAGGATTAAAACGGTACACGTATTCTTTCATAAGCCTGCCTACCCCAGGTCCTCCGGGAAGTGTTCCGTCATCAAACATTCTTTCTCTTCTAAATTGGAAAGAAATGTCTGTTGTAGCTGAAGCTCCAAAACTGAAAGAATGCGTCAAACCTGTCACATAAAAAAATGTGTCTAAATGTTTTATGTATATAGGATAACCAAGGCGCATTTCCGGCCTTAGTGGTATTGAAAGATTACCTGTATATGCCATCCCATTTCTTCTTGTAGTCTCTGCTCGAGCTATAAGCTGTAGCTGCTTTTTAGTATTACCATACCTCATAGCCACTTCTTGATACCGGATCCCATGACGAACTATAGACTCCCAATCAACATGAAGTCCCATAGTTTCGAGACCTTTAGGTCCATAGTATATAGGAGATGTAACTATCAGGTAATTGACTATCTGATTTGAATCGAAGTTGTTGTTATAGTTTATAATATCATCTTGATCTATAGTGTAATAGGGAACACCTCCCGACGCTACATCCAAATTGTAGAATGGAGGTTTAAAAACAAAATGTCCATTTACATCTATGAAAAATTCCATGTGAACTTGCTCAGCCACCTCACGGGCTATTTCAAGCTTGCTCTGAGTCAGGGGCTCTGTGCCGTCTCCATATAAGTCAAAAGCACCTTTAGGCTGTACCCTGGCAAGTATATTAAAATCAAGATTAATTTCATTATTCCGGTTAGCCATAGTGTCTGACCACTGGGCCTTATCACCCTTTATCACGAGCTCTCTAATAGTCTGGGGATTTATCGGGCCCTTCAATCCGTACATTTCCAGAGGAACTCTATTGGGATCATTTATGTCAACATTTTTGAATCCAAAACGAGAATTCCAATATTTTATAATGTTCCGTACTAGACCTCCAAAAGCTCTTGGATTGTTCCCTGAAAATTCTACAACGTCCCCAAGCTTAGACAGCTTGGGATACACAAAGTTGTAAAAGGATTGATTACCACTTTCACCCTGAACAAAAAAAGTATCAGTAAAAAGAGCGTATATGATTTCCCACGCCGACATATTCTTAAATACGGACGGAAACCTGTTAGCCGTAGGAGCCCCGTACACAGCGCTTACATCCGAAGGCCTCATAGTTATTATCTGCCATTTCCACCAAGCCAAAAGGTCTTCACACTGCAAACTGAAGGTATGAACACCGTCTGGATAGCTTTCAGACACATTAGTAATAAGACCCCAAAAAACAGGATAATACCTAGGCTCATTCCTATAAATCTCTTCCAGATATCTCCCCTTCATGAATACTTTTACTTCCATCATAGGAATGAAATACGGTATGCGTACACCATTAGGCAGAGTTACATAATAATCTTCGTGAAGTCCCTTGTACTGAGGAGCTATTACGTCTATACTAGCCCTACCAGCTCCAGCAGGACTTACAGCGGCATTGACCGTTATATTAGTAATGCCTCCGCGTACATCAAGATTTGTTCTTCCAGGTGCCGAAGCAGGAGTCAATACACGTTCTCCTAGAGCTCCATTTATAGATACAAAAGCATCCGGAGCAAGCCTAAGAGTTCTCCTTTGAAACTCAAACTCACTTACGGTAAATAATCCTGACCTCACTTCTGCCATATCTTTTAACTTATTCTTTAAGGGGTATTCTGGTGGTTACATCAGTAGCTTCGTTTTGGGCCATATTTTTGACAATTTTAGAAACTTTGTCCGTATAATCCTTAGGGGTTTCTATTCCTGGATTTGCTGTTTGTACGTTTTTTGGAAATGGGGTATTTTCATCTACGCCTACGTATGCAGGACGAAAATGACCCACCATGTATGTGTTAAACTTATCCTCAGCTGTCTCCGCTTCCTGTATCGCCTGTTTAAGTGTTCTTCCTCCTGAAACTCTAGTAACAGAAGCATACACATCATAAAGTTCGACCTGCTGCGCAGGTTCCGGAAACATAGTAATGAGAAGCGCCGAAGCCTGATTTGGGTTGCCTTTTATTAAGTTTCTTTCATACTCATTGATTTTCCCTCTACTTAACAATTCATCTGCCATCTGTACCGCACTGGCATTTATCCATTGCCCCAGTCCGACAGCACTGCTTCTTGCATTGTTCACATCCGGAGACCAAGTTCCTGCAGATTCAAAATGAATGATAGCTTGGAGCTGTGTAGGCGATATGCCCATCTGTTGGGCTGTCACTTCAGTCTGCGCTTTAACCTCCGGATTCTCGTTCAAATACTTATTAAGCTTATACCTCCTTTTACTGTTTAAATTACTGGATCCGTATATACTTGACTCTGACCCTTGACCTCTAAGATTATCATGAAAACCTGTGCCGGGAAGACTCGGTCTATCTTCCATCATAAAATGTTCGTTAAGCTCTACAGCATTCATCTTCACTACTTCATCAAACCTGGTATTGAAACCCTGCGTAGCAAATGAAGGCTCTGTTACATTAGCATTATTACCTTTTCTAATGTGGCCTTCTATGGGAGAGGTGGCACGATCAGTAATAAGATCTGAAACTACAAACTCAAAGTTATACTCAAGAGTAAAAGGCTTATCTGCGTTATCATTCACTACGAAGGTATTAAATGCTCCCAGGTAAGAAGAACCATCATAATCAATTCGCACTGCATCCAGAACATTTATCACACGACTGGAGCCGTCTTTAAAAATAGACTGATCAGACGTAGAGCTTAAAAAATGAGCTCCATTGTTCTTGAAAATAGCCATCAGCGTAAAAAGGTTCTTAAAAGCTACGCTGTTCCTTCTGTAATAATTTGTTATTCCCCCCTGGTTGTTATCTGCGAGTATGTAAAATGCAGCAGATTTTCCATTAGCTGTTACAGTCATCTGCTGCTGGCCCCAGAGGGTATTTACATATCCTATCCTCGTATAAGCATTGTTGGCCAGGTAAACCTGCCCGAACTGTATGTCTGTAGGATTTACAAATAAACATAGATTTATTTCTTTAGTTCTAGTCTCCAAATTGTATATAGAAACCTCAAAAAGCTTACGCCCATCCGGAATACGTAATCCTGACAAAGGGTTGTCTATCCCTGTTTTATCCTGATTCCCATCAGATATGTGTAGGGATCCTCCGGTCCTTTCTAACATCTGATCGAAAGCCCTTAAAGTCGTATTAATTAGTGAAGCCATACAAGCACCTTAAGCCACGCCAGAAGAAGACAAGGCTGCATTGGTATTGAGAACCAGAGCTGAATTACTGGCTTTTTTAAATCCAGGGTTCCAAATAGTTTTCTCTGATTTAAATACAAGGTTATACATCATTCTAAACGGATTGTTTGCGTCTTCTGTTATGTCAAAAGTCTCAAAATATCCAAGATATATCATGTAATCAAAACGTACCTGTACGTAGAGTCTCTCTTTTATAAGTCCCCTGCGTGGATGATTCAACTTATACTTCTCATTAACAGGATCATTGAGAAATTCAGAAACTACGTTGTTAGCGTAGTCACCTAAAGAGGAGCTCCCATATCCTCCTTCAAAGGTTTTATCATCCTGATATATGCACCCGTTCAACTTAAAAAAAGTTACCATTTTGCGGAGCAATTCATACGGTTTAGTATCATTTCTATGCCCTACTGTCAATCCTACCTGTGGAGCATCTGTATCAAAAGCAAAAAAAGAAAATGAACTACCAGACATCGTTATCATGTCAAGCTCATCTCCCCAATACTCCTCAACCCAACGTGTCATAGTATGATACCTGCTTATCATTTTAGCTGAGTTTATGATAATTGTGTCCGGATTGGGGGTAAGCTTAAGAGATGTTATTGTCGGACCCCCGTTTATCTGTATAGCAAAGGGATCTCTATTACCATCTACTAATTCTATAAAAAATGGTGTCTCATTAGGTTTTCTTTTAATACTGGGCCTTATCTCAACAGAAGAACCATCGTCTAACGGTGCACTGCGTACTTTATACACGAGAGCCTTATTAGGGTCCGTATACCGCTTATCATCTGCTTCATTTGCAGGGCCCTGATTTACCCCGTTTGGAGAAGATGCGGGACCTTCAGCGCCTTGAATTGTGGTATCTACTATGTCTGCCATTATTACCTACCAAGGACAAGTTCGTTAAATACCTGCTGTGCTGTTTTCTTCATAGCAGGCTTCATGTTATTCATAAGCTCTTCGGAATCTCCTACAACTTCACCCACATTCATCGTATTATTAATCACTATCGGCTGTGCAGTGCTCCCTTGTGCGGCTGCCTGCATTTTAAGATACGGCTCTACGGGAGTAGTTTTAGTAGCCATCTCCATGGCTCCGCCAGGCTTTTTCATAACCTCTTCAAATTCTTCCATTTGCCTTACGCGTTCCATTCTTAGCTGGTCTGTTCGTGCTTTGACTTTTTTTCTTAGTTCAAGATCAACAAGATGTTCTATCTGCTCGAAACCGCCTTCACGCCGCATTTCTTCGAGCTCTTGCATTTTGGATTTTTTAGCTCTTTCTAAATACCCCCTACGTGAACTTCCAACCTCAGCTGCTTTAATATCTTCTTCAAGAAGATCTACTTCAGCCCTGAGATTAACCATCCGTTTTTCTTCTTCACTTCCTTTAAACTTTTTTACTTTATTCTCTCTCCCTCTTTCAGACATTTCCCTTTTTTGCATTATACCAAGGATATTACCCGCTACTTCAGCCGTTTTAGCAGTAGCCAATGCTGTTATCTCCATAGGCTTACTAGAAGCCAGCATATATGCCGCATTTTCTTTGGCGATGCCTATGTAGTCTGCTATAGGAGTAACTCTTTTTATAATATCATCCAAACGCTTATTACCTGTCTTGGTTCCCATATCAGCTTTAAAAAGAGCCCTCTGACCGTATGTGTTTTTTATGATATCCTCAACGTTAATGGGCTTCCCAGCTAAACCCTTTTCAAATATGTCAATCATAGCATTAGGTACATCTTCAAAAAGATTTTTAAACCCTTCTTCACTAATACCTAGACGGGCAAGAGGATCTTTTACAGCCGCTTCAAATGCTTTCCAATCTCCAGTAGTTGTAGCCTGTTTCATAGCCTTAACTAAATCTTGACGGGCTTTTTTAGAAACCTCTGAAGTATCCGTAAGTGTCTTCTGTTGCTCCTCAACAAACTTTCCGTAATCTTCAGAAGCTTTAACTACAGAAAAAGCAAAATTATTGAATGTGTTCAGGTCCATACCGGTTATAGACTTCATGACGCTTTCAAGAGGTTTCCACGTATTGGGGTCTAGGATATCCACCCCCTGCATCCTCTTAGCGAACATGATGAGCAATTCTTCAACATTACCGGACAACATAGGAAGGAGTCTTTGCATAACCATGGGATCCGCGGTGGTAGCCCCGAGCCTTGCCTTATTCAGCTTGTCACCGAGCTGGTCTGACCTTTGCTGTGCAGCCTCTCTCTGCTCAAGTATGGCTGTGTGTCTGGCATCCCCCTCCTTGTAGAGCTT
>Ga0180433_10004737_pt1 | contig 18880 bp, 38 predicted proteins | sample SS_ome_8_FD_132980 | JGI IMG/M metagenome (GOLD analysis project Ga0180433, IMG submission 132980) | Hypersaline lake sediment archaeal communities from the Salton Sea, California, USA - SS_1_D_1 metaG | ecosystem: Environmental > Aquatic > Non-marine Saline and Alkaline > Hypersaline >... | reverse complement strand
GTATTTCATAAGACTGTAGTTGTTGTTCGCTAGAAAGGATACCACACACTTTAAAAGCATGTTCTATAACTTCACTAGCCGTTAAATTAAAATCATTACTTCCAGATAAAGCCATTTTCTACCTCATAGATCACCCGCTGAAGGCGGGGTTATAAAATTGTAATCTGTGTTATCAGGTCTATTCATATCAACGCTTTGAATATCGATAACAGATTTAATAAAGAATTGATGATTATACTCAGATGCTTCTGACCAGTGCATAATAAGATTTTCTTGTAAATCTACACCATATACACATTCACTAGCGGGATATTTCTTACCACTAACGTCAGATATTACCCAATGATCACCTCTAACTCTTTTATACATTACTCTGGCCACCCAGAATTTATATCGACATCTTCACCGTTGTCAATTAGGGCTTCTAGATTATTACTATGAAATCTAACGGCATCTATACGAGAAAAGATTGAATTATTAGGATCTTCTCTGACCATGTTTAATTGTTTATATAAGGGAGCTATACTATTAATCTTCTCAGCGGCGATTAACTTTATTTTAGATCTCTTTAACTCCGTGTTCTTGTAATTATTAATTATTTCCTTAATTAAACTTTTACTAGGCTTATTAAAATCATTTCCCCACTCTAGTATATTTAATTCATGGTCTATAGTAACGTTTCTCAAACATTCAACGCCATAATAATTAGATAAAGCTTCTATAACCATCGTTAAACCTCCATAACCATAAATAGAGCACTTGTAGTACCCCCGAAACTACCAGTCCCATTGTCATACCCGCCTATTGTTGACGCACCATTATTTGCTCCCCAGCGTATTTTAAAAGTTATTTCACTAGTTGTTCCAGACGTCATTTCATATCGTAAGTTAACTTGACCTCCTTGTTGACTAGCCACTGGTACACTTGCTGTAGCTAAAGCGCTGGAATCAGAATCTTTAAATAGCGCTACCATTACTCTCGAACCTACTGTACTACTAGTGTTAGCAGAAAACGAAATAATCAAAGTACTGCTGTCGGAGCTTGGTGTTATAGCTAATGTATCGTATTGAGTACCCTCAGAAGACTGGGGAGCTGTGTTATCTACAGGTATATTATTAGATGTACTTGTCGCCCCTTGTTTATGAGATGTGACTAGCTGTTGAATGGTGCCACCACCACCAGCTAAATCTAATATACCTTGAACTGTATCTGTTTTTACATTGTCCGAATCATCTACGTCTTGAAAAAAGACTTTGTCAGACGCAGTAATTGTAGCATCAGTAGTACTAGCACCGCTTAAAGAATCTATAGCATCTAATACACTAATACCTTTACCACTTATAGCCATATTAAACGTCCTTCTGGAATATATTAAAGTTTACAGCAGCACCGCTGGAGTAACTGTTAATTTTTAGTCTACACGCCATAGGTGCTATCAAAAAGTTACCTGCTTGAGTAGTTGTAGCGTTTACTAATGAGCTGTCGTCATGATTTATCCATTGGAAAGGATAGTTAGCAGCAGTTTGTACATCATCAGAAGTATACTCTACTGTATAATCAACTGTACCAGTAACATAGCAAGTTAAACCTACGTCACCACCTCTATAATCAAGCGGAATAGTAGCTGTTATAGCCTCATCAACTGGACCAGCTTCGGTATTAGTACCCACAGCACCATCAGCAGCAATAGAAGTAATTACATAAAAGTAGTTACTAGTTTCCACTGTGTTAGCGTTAGGACCACTTAAAGTTTCAGTAATAGCTTTCTTTCTTTCTACATCTTCAAAGCCATTTACTGTAAAAGTTACTGCTGAGATATTACCAGCAGATTCAAAACCTATTTGTTTAGCGAACCCGTCTGGGGTAATCCATTCGCCACCTGTTACACCAGCTCCATCTAGTGTGAAATCACCTGCACCGCCTAATGTCTGATCTTCAAAAACACCATTCGCGTCTGCATCGTTTAAATCAACGTTTATACGTATTGGTCGCATTACTTTTCCTCATTATTTAGAACACAAAAAAAGCCCATATAGGGCTATTATATCATTTGATTATCATAATTAAAAATTATCTTTCTTTTGCAGCTACAATGTAATCAATAGTCATTACTTTAGCGGCAGCTTCACCATTCTGAATTCCGAAAGAAATTGTTAATGCTTCATCGTCAGGTAGGTTTGTAGTAACAGAGCTACCTTGTAACACGCCGTCTACATAGTAGTAAATGTTAGCATCACCATCATAGAAGTAAGATAAACGTACATACGTATCATCAGCAATAGTAGCAACACTTGCAGTAGTAGTAGCTGTATTATTTTTCTCTACAACTAAACTAGCAGCAGTAGAACCATCAGCTTTAGTAAAGAATACTCCATCCGTAACATCTAAAGGTGTAGTATCTGTGATTTGTAAACCCATAACAAAATCAGATTGAGTTGCATCACTTACTTTAAATCTAGCTTCGAACCAAAGTTTTTTCCCAGAAGCAAACAAGAAAGACTCACCTACTTTGTTAAAAAAATCAGCATCGTTATCAGCATCATCGTTTGTAATAACAAGTGTACCTCCATCTTCATCGCCTAAAGCTTCTGTAGCACTTCCAGCACCCGCTTCAGTAGTAGTAATAGTCCAGTCACTTGCATTATAGTAATCAAAGTCCTCAAAATAAACATGAGCTTTAGTCATATCAGGGAGAATGAACTCACCCATCGGCTGACCTTTGATTGCGGTTGTTACACCATTCTTAAATCTTGTAGTCATTTTATTTCCTTACAGTTTTTACCATCTCTAAGAGACATAAAGAAAAAAGACCCCGAAGGGTCAGATTGATTATACGCCTACAGAACCGTATACGCCGCGCGGGTTAGTCCAACCAGCAGAGAAACGCATATCAGCTTTGAAACGCATGTTAGAAGTGTTGAAGTCCATATCTTTGTTAAGACGAATATCACGTCTGTTAAAGAATTGTAGACCTTCATTACAATCAGTAAGTACAAACCAAGCAGTGTTACTAGTTAGATAATGGTTAACCATATATCCACCAGGGAGAGCATTGTTAGAAACAATAGCGTTAACATCATTGTTCGCAGTACCAGGCTGTAAGCTAGACTTAAGGATACGCTCAGCTTCGAAACGAAGTGCAGGCGGAACAACAAGCTTAGTTGGTTTGATCGCAGCCGGAAGGTTACGAGCATCAACAGCTTGGTCAATTTGAATAAAGATATCTTCTAAAGCAGCTTCAGACAAGTTAGCTGGAGTAGCTAGCTCGTTACTATAAGTAGAGCTGTTGTTAGGACCTAAGATATGAGCGGTAGAAAGTAGACCAACACCGTCACCACCAGTCATAGTATAACTATCGTTAGAAGCACGGTTAAGGACGTTAGCACAAACTTGCTCACGGGTTTTACGTACAGACTCAGCTAAAGCACGAGTCATTTTACCCATAAGGTCATATTGGTTATCTTCTTGCATGATTTCAGTAATTACGAAACCTTTAGCATACTCCGTGTGAGTATAAGTAGGTACGAAACCTTGGCCAGCGCTATCATAATCAATAGAACCGCCCTGAGCTTTCTCAGTCGCATAACCGAAACCGTCTAATTGTACATCACGCTCAAAGTTATGGTTAGAACTTAGAACGTTAAAAATTTGTGAATACTCAGGTGAGTGCTCTTGTAAAGTGTCTACGAATGCTTTGTGAATTGTTTTTTCGAGTAATCGTGGTGCACTACCTGTATTAATAATACCAGCCATTTAATTAAACTCCTACTACGCCTGTTACAGTTGATTCATTGATCTTAACAACTAAATAATCAATAGTTGTACCATCAGCTTCATATACAATCTTCTCTAAACGAACCTGTGCAGTTGCAGAACCGAAAGAAGAAGCATCAACAACCATGTTAGAGTAAACAAGACCGCCAGAAGTAGTTGCAGCAGTAACAACAATATCAGCGTTTCCACCGACATCAGTAACAGCTGGAGTACCACCACTGTAAGATGCTTTTAAAAGTAAATACGGCTCATCTGCTACATAAACGTAACCAGCAGTAGAAGCAGCAAGACTTTTAGAATTTAAATCGTTAGGTGCAATGTCAAAACCGACAATAACACCAGTAATAAGACCACCAGCACTAGCAGCGTCAACTTCCGCTACTCCGTCTGTGTTAGCCGTACCAGTAATAACAACTGCATCGCCAATAGCAAGTAGAGTTGAATGACTAGCGTTAACATGATATCTAGTAACAGAACCGCAGTAAGCACCGCCGTTAATGTTAGCTAATGGAGAAAATCCACCCATTATTAAACCTCATTAATTATTAAATTAAACATACAAAATATTAAAAACTGTCTCTACAGTATACAAATTAATAGAATGTATATTCTCTAATATACTTATAATCTATTGAATTATGAGTAGATTTTATAATAAATGATTATTATAGTCAAATAGTCCCTTATAGATTGTCCTTTATAATTTATTAACGCATTTTACGTTCTCTAAGTACTTCTCCATCAGGTGCGTACTCATTAAAACCAGAGTTTACCTTAGTTAATCCGTCCATACGTCTATTAAGTTCATCTTCATACATATCTTGGTCTTCTTTGTAATACTCCATAGGTAACTTCATAAGATAATGAGTTAAACCTTGACCACCAGAAGCAGTAACTTTATTACCTTGAGAATCTAAAACAAACTCAAAACCGCCTCGTTGAAACTTTTCTAAGTTACCAGGTTGATCTGTAGGTGCATAGTAGAAGAAACTCTTATCACTAGTAAACTGACTGAAGTCAAGCTTTAATGATCCTTGAATTCTAATTCTCTCTCTTCTAGATGTTCTACTTTTTACTACGTTTTCATCTCTACTTAATACACGTTCTTCTGTATTAGTTTCTTTAGCTGTAGCTGTTTTCTTAGGTCTAGCCATTGTTATTCTCCTTACGATACTCTTGTACAAGTTTCACATAATCTTTTTTAGTTAGGTTTCTATCTAAAGTTTTCATATTTTCATAATCAATCATTTCGTCTCTAGTTAGATCACTAAATGAAAGTCTTTTTTCTGTATCTACTTTCTGAGCTTCTTTAACTTGAGTTACTGGAGCTGATTTTCGCATAGGGTTTATCTTATGCTCAGGTTTCTTCGTTAAACCCATTTTATCTTCTACGTATTTTAAACCAGCAGCTATAATGTCATTAGGATTACCGTTAGGGTCTGCTATAGCATTTACATAGGTAGAATATAATGCACCAGCTTCTTTAGCCCTAACATCATTTGGATCATTTACCCAAGGGTTTTTAGCTTCCCAATCTAATATCTGTTGTGGTTTACTTTGAACTTGAGATACTTCTTCAACTTTATCTGTATAAGTTTCTTTTAACTCTTCACGTTCTTTTTTAATCTTATTGAACTCATCTAAATCAGCGTCAGCGACAGCTTGACTCTCTCTTTCTTCTAACTCTTGCATTTTTTGCTTAAGTTGTAGCTCTTTTAGATCTTGAAAACGTTTATATTGATCTTCTTGAGTTTTCTTAAAGTAGTCAAACTCTTTTTTAGTTTCATCTAACTTTTCTTTAAGCTTACCATAACGGATATATTCATGAGCAGAAACAAAGTTATCTTCATCACCTTCAAAATAATCTTTAGGACGCCATCCCAGATCCCATGCTTCTTTCTCTTTATCTTTTAAAGTATTGTATATCTCTTCATCATTTACTTGAGGTTCTTCTTGTTCCTCTGTAACATTTTCTGCCTCATTTTCATCAGATAAAGTTGCTGTATCTTCTTCACTTTCTTCAACACTTTCCACTTGTTCGTTAGTGATGTTTTCTTTTTCTTCTTGAACTTCTTCTGATTCAACTGGTACTTTCTCCACTTCTTCTGGTGCAAATCCAAATGCGTCTATAAATTCTTGTCTTTCATCTGCCATTATTTACTCTCCGTATAAAATTTAACACCTTCTTCTCCAAGGACGCCTATAATATCTTGATCGTTGATAATTCGGATAGTCTCATGTTTCTCTGAGTCGATATATTCATTACAAATAGATTCTTTACCGTCAAACTTTTTAAACTCAACATAATCGCCTACTTTAACTCCCCAATCTTCAGGGCCGTTACAAGAAGATGATAAACCTTTGAAAGCTAATGGACCGAAAGATAGTACTTTACCTATCTCTCTAACCTGTCTAGCTCTTTTCACATCATCTTGACTATATAGAATAATACCGCCTTTAGAGGTTTCTTCTAGTGGTACAATTTCTATGACCACGTGATAACCACATGGCTTATAGTATTTATCCATTATTTTCTCCTATTTATCTTGACTATTTAACATGTGTAAAACATCATCTAATGCCTCGTTATATCCTTTTACTTCATGCATAAGGTTTAACGTTGCTTCATTACTTACATTTGTAAAGCAATCTTTATAATCTCGATTCATTGATTGTATTTTAGAAAGAACTTCTTTTGTGATGTGGGAATTTAACCACTCATGATAATAACTTTTGTCTAACATTATGTGCCTCTACACTTGTTGTTTCAAGACACATATTAATGATTATTATAATTAAAGTCAATAGTTATTTTTGATTATTTGTATTATTTATACTATTTTGTTGTGCTGTATAGATATCTATCTGATTTTTAACCTCTTCAGATTCAGCTTTCTCTAAATTAAGTAGAGTTTCAGCGTTTTTCTTCTTAATTTCAGCTTCAGCTTTATCTAATTCCATAGCTACACGCATATTCTCTCTTTCAGACTGTTGTTGTATTTCAGCTATTTGTTGGTCCATAACTTGTTGAGTAGCTGCCTGTTGAGAAGTTAAGAACTCCATTACTTCAGGATATTGCTGTGCCATACGTTGGACTTCTTCAACTGGAGTAAGCTCAGGTAAGATTTCTTCAATGTCTTCTACATCTAACAGTTCTAAGTAGTTACGTAAGATAGGTCTAATGTCACCACCAGCTTGCATAATGTTAGGAATCTGCATAATCTCAGCGTTAGCTTTCATTAAACGTTGTATTTTACTAGAAACGTCAGGATTAGCGCTTGGTGTAATATCCATGCCTTTAGAATTAAAGTCAATACTAAATAAAGCTTCCTGAGAATCTATAATTTCTTCATACATAACTTGATCTAAGTAAATACCGTCTAGTTCATAAATAAGTTTAAACTCTTTAGACATAGCGCGATATAAACGTAGAATAATAGCAGAGTTAGCTTGTTGCTGTTCTTCTATATAAGCTAGAGCTGTAGTAGCTGGAGTATTAGCACCTAAAATACCAGATAAATCAGTACTGGATGAAATGTCTTTAATCTCGTTCTTCATATCAGCATTTAATTGGTATAGAACTTGACTAGGCTCTTTAAAGTTGAATGGCAAGAAACCAGATTGTAATAAAGCTGCTGGAACGTCTGTTTGTGCAAACTCACCAGGCTGTATATCCATAGGGCCTTTCTTAGTCCTGAATTCTTTAGATAAGATACCGCCAACCATGTTTGATACTTTACCAGCATCTAATAGCATATTGCTAGTAGCATTAACACCTTGAATATGAGCTGATAATAGATGACTAAAACCAACATCTAGGAAACCACCTTTAGGGTCTTTAATAAATCCATATTTAATTAATGACTCAATAGGTTTTATACGTACGATATCATTTTTAGCTATCTTTCTAATATCAACCTGTTCTTCCTCTACTTCATATGGACTAATCTCTACTTTCTGAATCTTCATTAAATCAGATATCTTCATTCCAGTCGGTTTTTGATTAGTAGATACTAGGACATCATCAATACGGAAACGAGGGAATACACGTACAACCTTCTTAGTATTTCTATGTACAATACAAGTATAAGGTTCTTCTAGACCATCATCATCTAAATCATACCATGTGTCTTGCTCAATAAACTCTAAGAACTCATCACTACAGTCGTTATCTTCAATAGATAAGTCAGAATCACCATAACCTGCTTCACCTTCATCATAATCATTCTCAAATAAGTCTAGTTCTCTAAATAAACCTTGTCTAACACGAGAATCTAACTCATTCTTAGAAATTTCAAACGGCTCACTAAATCTACGTAGTCTAGCCTGTGAATGACACTTATTATTAACAGCAAAATTAGGGTAAGTGATTAACCGCGAAGTAATACGCTGCATATATGGATCAAAGTAAACTTTTTTGAAGCAACATCCAGTATATGGTAAATCATACAGTAATTTCTCGAATTCCTCACGCCACTCACTCATATCCTCGTTAATTTGGTAATTAAGAGCTATTTCAACGCGCTCAGCGATCTTTTTCTTAGAAAAGGGGTGATCACTATCTTTATCTTCTTTACCTACCGTACCGACGTTTACAAGCTCATTAGGGCGTAGTAGCTCTGTACTAACTCTATCACTGAAAGAAAGAGCAGATTGAGTTAATAAACTACTTTTATAGTCACTCATATTCTGATAAATACCATTTCGAGGGCCGTGTGACTGTTTTACTAGGTCAATCGAATGTTTTATATCCTTTTCCCAGTCTTCCATAGTTAATCTGTCATAATTGTAATCATTAATTACTTGTTCGCCTACTCTATCAAGTACATTCTCATCAATCATACTTGAAATATCGTCTTTAGGTACAAACATTGACTTCGAAGACTCTACACCTTGACCGTTTTCGTCTATTTTTATCTCTGTAGTCTCTTCATAATTGAAAAAATCAAAAATATTTAACTTTTTACTGTTATTTTCGTCAGTGTATTCGCTCATATTTAATAGCCTATTGAGTTATTTGGTTTTCTTTTTGGTAATACATAATTATTATCATATTCGCTGTATATATTACCATAATTTGATATAAAGCCCAATGCAAGGTATTGTTCTGCATCTGCTGGGTGTGAATAAATGTTGTCTTTATCAGGTACATTAGCAAATTTATCTAATATACCAGTTGTATTTATCTTCTTATAGCTATAACCGCCCATTTTACCTTTTCGTAAGAATTCACATGATGGTGATAAGTAATAACCAGGTTTTCCACCTGTGATAATCTTACCCATAAACTGTTTAACAGCGTCAATACGAGTATCAATTATGTTTGTTGGTGCTGGTTCAGTGTGGAATGGTAAATTTAATGGTTCATAGATAGCTCCATCCATCTCTAAGTAGCTATCATTGATAATATCAAAGAAAGATAGACCACTTTCACCTTTTTTAGCTACTCCAGCTGGATCGCCAAAACTAAAGGCCCATTCAACATCATTTAAGTTTCTATCAATAAAAGGTTTAACTTGATCACGCACAAACTCACGTATTCTTGTGTTCTCACCTACAATTTCATGAAAGACACGTAATTGACCATCAGGCAATACTTGACCAAATACGCAAGCACAATCCCTTCCCCAGTCCCAACCAACACCTACCGGTACACCTTCAACCATACCTAAATCTTTCTTGGCTAAATGAAATTGATCATTATATTCGTTGTAAACTGGCATACCTGTCTTGATCATACCGTAGTTACCACATAACATAACGTCGATCTTATCCGGCTGTCCACCAGCTAACTGATCTAAGTAGTAATCGTACCCACCAGGTAAGAATTCTATGTTCTCAGCTCTAGGGTTTATTTCATAACCATCTTCTTTCTTAATTAAAGCACCAGGCTGCCTAAAGAAATCAAATACAACTGTGTTACGCATCCTAGCTTCAGCATCTTCAGTAGGTAATTTGCCTATCTCTGCTAGATAATACCACCAATGTGATGTATCAGGTGGGTTTGTATCCATCAACAATAACTTACGAGTATTAGCTACTCCGTCACCTTCTTTGGATGGGTAACGACCGATACGCGATTGAACATCTTTTACGATAGAGTATTTAATCTCTCGTGCCTCGTTAATAAATGCACCTGATATCTCTAATGATAATACTTTACGTGCATCATCTTCCCTATCCATAGCTAAGAATATTAATTCGCTCTTAACTGTAGTACCATCTGATAAAGGGAATTCAACATACCCACGTAAGGGTTTCTTAGTGTAATGGCATATAGTATCAGGGAACCACTGTTTAAATGTAGCATATGTAGTAGTCTCTAACTGCTCGGACGTGTTACGTACTATACAATATTTAGTAGGCCTTACACCTTGCTTGTTAGGTTTCTGTTCACACATGTGAAACATTAAATCCATAATACACATAACAGATTTACCAGAACCGATTGGACCTAATACACCTTTTACGAACTTCTTAGACTTATGAAATTTAATACCAGTGTAACTGGCTTTATAATTAATCTGCTTCATACTTATTCAATAACTTTCTAAACATAACTGATTGGATATATTCCATTTTATCTTCTTTCATAAACAATTTATCGTTTATTAGATCCATACAAAACTTAAGATCACGTAGTATCTCTTCGTTTCTGTCTAATTCCTTTTTGAACATGTTGAGATATCTATTCTTCTCAGCGATTATTGCTACATGACACTTCAATTGAACTACTCCTATGTTATTTTGTAAAAGTATAACAAATTAGTAATCAAATGTGAATATAATTTTTGATTATTATTTTATTCATGCAACAAAAAACCTCATATATCTCTATATAAGGTTTTCGTATGTCAACTATACACATGGCATATTGAGCTTTTGTTGAGGTACCAAGTATCAAGTATTAAGAGGGAGAGAGAAGATACTTATTAGATACCTCTGTTATATATAGTATAACTGAATTTTAGTAAAAGTAAATAAGTTTTTAACATTTATATAAAATAAAAAACCCCTGGCGGGAGAATTCCAGAGGTCTTTTACCGACTACGCTACCAACGCATGTCTAAGCTTTATTATACAATATATAATTTATAAATCAATACTGCCTTTTATATTTCTGATACATTCCATGTATGTTATACATATCTTCAGGCGATGCTTTGTTATAAGAATTAAACATCATATATAAAATAGTATCAGAAAAATATGCATAATCTACATTTCTACAAAATAAAAATGACTTCTTTAACTTGTATCCATTATGATTACGTGAGCATTCTATAACTACGTACCAATCAGTTAATTTTGTACATTCTATGTTCATTTGTGTTGTATCTCTATAATCCATAACTACATCATACCATCTTATTCATATTAAACCAATCATTCCAATCAGTACCATCCATATCTTCTCTAAACTCAGGGTGAATAACTTTAGCTTTAACTAACTTAGCAGCCTCATTTGCTTTAATAATACTTATAATCCCATTGGTTAGGGTTATTACATCTTCCTTTCATAGTACGCCAGCTATTGTATAACTTAGGTAAATTATCTTTAGTGAACTTCACTCCAGTTTTTTCCAATTTTAGGTTCTCCATCTAATTCTACTGATAAGTTTAGCAGACTTTTCAATTTATGGAAGGTGTTTTGACAATGTTTTGCAACATCTTCTGCAAATTCTTCTGTAACTTCAATAGCTACTTCATCATGGATATTACCGACAAACTCATAATCTATACCAGTTCTATACTTCTTACTCAATTCTTTATCTAACTCAACAAGATAATACTTCATTACTAATGCACCAGCACCTTGCAGTAAAACATTTAAAGCTTTGTGTTCTTCTCTCACAAATAACTTTCTACCATTTAAACCTAATAAATGTCCACGCTTGCTAGCCATCTGCACATCGTCTATTAATCTCTTTAAAGCTGGTAGTGTAGATAAGAAGTTATCTTTAAGCTCTCCACCCAATCTACTATCACCTCCCGCAATTAAACCAATCTTAGCATTACCTGCACCATATATGAATGCATATATAAACGTCTTAGCTTGATCTCTTGTTTCTAATCCAGCAGCTTTCATATTCTCAGTGTGTATATCACCATTAACCACAATCTCTCCATACTTACCTCCATCATACTTTGACATATAATGCGATAGCATACGTAGCTCTAAACCAGACGCATCACAGCCTACAATTGCTTTACCTTCTGGGCACTTCCATAACTTCCTACACTCTTCACCTTTAAACGCTCTATTACTTGGTGTTTGGGAAACATTCGGTTTACTGTGTGTACATCTACCTGTTACAGCACCGAGGGTGTTAATACTGCCGTGGATCCTATTATCTGGTCTTACGCATTTTAGCCACCCATTAGCACCGTCCTTCAACATTCCCATGACTTTTTGGTGTAAGAAGTATTCTCTTAATAACTGTGCTTCAGGATATTCAACATCCTTTAATATCTCATCATCTACTTTTGGATTACCTTTGTCTGTATTCACAGGACTTTCCCAGTTATACTTCTCTTTCATCCATCTAATGATATGGTGACGAGAACCAGGATTAAACTCTACATACTCATTGTATCCCCATAACCCCTCAGAGTTTCTATAAGCACCTTTATCTAATTGATTCTGATAAGCTTTACTAGGTTTACCTGCTTGAGTAAACTGTGGTATTTCTTTCAACTCTTTGAAATCACACAAAGGTTGGAATGATTGTCTTAACTCATTCTCAATCTCTACCTTTCGTGTATTTAATTCTGTGTATAATTCTTCTGCTTTATCTTTATCGAATAACCAACCATGTTCATGCTGTCTTTGTATGATCTTTGCAAACTCTTGTTCAACATGTAATACATCACTTGGTACTTTCTCTTGTGTTAATCTCTTATGTAGTAATACATTTAAGCGAACGTCCTGTTCACAGTAATTATACATATCTTCATTGTAGGAATGCCAAGCATCCTCTTGTTCACCGTAATCACCTTTGTTTTCATTTAACCTTACTCCCCAGGCTTTAAGACTATGTGAACCGTACATCTTACCAGGTACACATCTTCTTTTTACATCTAGATCAAACAAGTTATAGAAAGCTAATTGAGATAGTATTAATGTATCTGTTATTTCTTTATTGGATAGATCAATACCATATAACTTCTTAATAACTGGTATGTCGTATGCTATTATATTATGTCCAACTAAATGAGTAGCGCACGATAAATCATCTATTAAATCTAACATCTCATGTGGTTTATAGCCTGTGTAAACTTCTGTAGTGAAATTATAAGTCCATCCACAATGTATTTTAGTGACAGTATCTAATAAACCATTTGTCTCTATATCAAATAGAATCATGCTGAGAAACTCCTTTCATAATAAGTTTTTATTTTCTTTGATAAAATCTAAATAAATAGCAGCTTCTAATCTGATATCTTCGTTTTTATCTTTTACAGCCTCTTCTGGGAACCCTAAAGACCTATAAGCACTTAACCTAACTCTACAATGTGGATCATTTAAAGAGTTTCTAGGATGCCCCAAAGTTCTATATGCCTCTCTTCTGATGTAATAATCTTCATCTTTAAAAGCTTCCTCTGTAAACCCTAAAGCTCTGTATGCTTCTCTCCTAATTTCACGGTTAGAATCTTTAAACGCTTCTTTAGTAAACCCTAAAGCTCTGTATGCTTGTATTCTTATATTCCAATTCTTATCATTTATAGATTCTTCAGGGTAAAAACTTACAAGAGCTAATTTCTCTCTATACCATAATTCTTCCCACTTTTTCATACTGAGAAACTCCCATAAGATGTTGCTAATCCAGTCATGTTATATAAAAAATAACCACCACCACTTAAAGCTAATGCAATGAATACTAATTTCATCATTGTTATTCTCCACTATTGATCTTATATATTAAGTATAGACAACGGAATTGAGAATATCTAGGGTTTTAGGAAATTATTTTAGAAAATTTTTAGAATAAAATTCTTTGAAGTAATGTGAGATAACTGTACACAATCTTCGATCACATCCATGTGACTCTAGAAACGCTATGATCTGTCTGTTAACACTAGCTAAGCTTTGTGTCTTTATTAATAAGAAGTCATGGTATGTCCTTAGCCCATAACTCAGTGAGAATACGACAACGTCACTTGTCTGCTCTTCTATTAGAAACTCTGCTACGCTCATAGTATCTTTTTTATCCCCTTCACTAACATTGTTATAGTGAATGTAGATATAGCTATGAAGCCAATCGTTCCTACTACCATAATAAATGTATCCATTAGTCTAACCTCCAAGGTCTATTACCATTCAAGAAATAAAACTTCAGCCAAACCATGTGCTTTAGTCCTGCTTTCTTTCTAAATTTATTCTCAATATAAGTTAAGAAACATCCGTGAGTAGGATGAAACAAGTTAATAATAACAGCTGTATAAATAACGAACTCAACCCAAGAAGTTAAGAATAGATAGCTTATTAAAAGGATGAATAATCCTGCTGTATGTATAACATGGATTAACTTACTAATGATTAGATATATAATTTCCTTCTTAATCAAAACAAATCCTCCCAGAATACTATCATTATCAAACATACTGCTAAGGTGATTCCACCAGTTAGTAATAACATTATATCTCCTTAAACTCTTTTTTATAATATTTCAAACTGTTATAAACTGCGTTATCTATTGTTTTAATAATTAGTTCCCTCTCTTCAGGTAGTATAGCAAAGAAAACATCTTTAAATTTATCTATGTATTCTAAATGACCTACGTTATCTAGTATCTCAAGATTGTCATAGAAATACATTGCTTTTACGAAAGATTCTTTATCCATCTTATACTCCTCTGTATTATATAACCAAGTATAGTCGGCAATGTAAAAACAATTAATGGTAAAATGATAAAAACTAAAATATTTCCTAGCATCACTTCACCTTACAATAGAATATCAGAAACTTATCATTACCTAGAAATAGATTAGACACATGATACTTATTACCTTTGTCGTAGAAGTCTTCTACCTCTAATCCTAACTTGTTCTTTAGCTCTGTTAGTTTTGTCTTTGTAACATTTACTTTGATTGATTTCATTAATCTAACTCCTTGTTTAGTAAATCTGTTAACTCTTTGGCTTGTTCTATATAAGTTTTATGTACTAAACAATATTCTTTAACAACCTTATCTACTAATAAGCATCTCTTCTTTACAACTACTTTAGAACCTGTTAGATCGCAACATTCTATATCAACATAATACTTATCCATCTTATACCTCATCATTCACATAATCATCAATAATAACATCAATATCTTTATAGTTAGATATTAACTCACCTAGTATTACAGCTACACACTTATCTTCATAGAAGTTATATAACACTCTCTCTAACTTGTCTATGTCAACACATCGTAGCTCATAGTCTATTGTATCTCTACCTACGAACTCGTTTACTAACTCTTCTAATGCTTCTCCATAGCTTGGTAGCTTAACACTTCCATCGTCATTGTGATATATACCGTTCATCTTAATATCTCATTATCTTAGTCATCTTTGGGTATTTCTTTTCAATCTTCTTATGTATATTGTCAAATATAAATACTGATATTGTACCTCCGATCATAACAATGCTGGGTACTGCGATTGCTACTATAATTCCTATTGTATGTAAGTCCATGATGTTCTCCTCTTTGTTCTTATATTGTAAGTATAGTTAAACAATCGAGGATATCAAGAGTATTTTAGAAAAAAGTTTAAAAAGGTTTGAACCAACGGATAATAGATTTAATAATCCCTCTTGATTTTCTATTCCATATCTTCCTATGAGTTAATAGATTAGATTTATGAAGATCACCTGGAGTTACTCTCTCAGGTTTCATGTAAAAGTTAATTAGTGGTAGTTTAGCTTTTCTAAATGCTTCATATATTATCTCTGAGCAGAACCATTTGTCGTTATCTTCAGAGAACTTACGGTGAGTTAATCCTAGTAATACCATGGATTTCCAATCATACTTAGCACCGATAGCATTATCCATAAACTCTTTAATAATAGTTTGCTTTCTGTCTGTCATATATTTAACAGAGAATGTCTCAATAGTATCATAACAAGCAAAGAACTCATGAGGTGAGCGTTTGAATACACCTTTCTTTAGATTTACTCCGTAGCATGTACCATCTATTTGTAACTCAACATGTGAGTAATTGGAAAAAGTGATCACCTTGATTATCATTGACAAGAAATTGTTTTGAGATGCGAAATGTATTTTAATCATCGTCCTGATCTTTATCCTTTAACCGTCAATCATTCTGTAAAAATCAGCTCTTTCCTCTGACATAAAGCAGAAACTAAGTACATTCAACATATTGCAACCTTCTTTGGTGGCTTTGAATCCATTATCTTTCAACACGTCCTCTTCGAAATGTACTACTGAAAGTGTGCAATAGTATCCTTGATCTCTAAGCTTAACGAGAATAATATTAGCATCAGAGTGATTGCACTCGTCATTTGTGAATTTAATAGAGAGCATATTCTCATGAGGTGTACGATTGTTTATAACTTCTAAACACTCTTTATATATGTCTCTTTTACTCATCGTTATTATCCTTGTTTGTATTTAAATCTATATTAAAAGTAACACCACCATGATCATGTTTATTATCTGTTTCGATCTTATCTCTCCAACCGAAACGATTCTTCATATTCATATACCAACCAGTGTAATTAAACTCTTTATTAGTTATGTTTTTTCTTCCTGCTCTTTGCCACCAAGACTCACATAATTGCTTTGCCTTTTTTCTGGTTTCTAAAAACTCTGTATATCTTTTACACATTTCAGTAAATAACTCATGACTCATACAGTCTAGAACTTCTGTTCTACATTCTAATTAACTTCCACCTTCAGCAGCTAATTCAAGCCATCTTCTCTGCCAATCTTTACCACATCTCTTATCAATATCTTCTAATGTAGTACGAGGTCTTCCGCCTTTGTTTTTACTCATCTAACAATAACCTTTTTACTTCATAAATAACATCTTCATCCTCGGCTAGTTTACTAATAAAATCATATGCTGCTAATCTTTTACTAAAAGCCCTAACCATGAATGTATGATCTAACATTCTGTCATATTGTGTAACTACATACACATAATTCTCACTCATTATTATACCTTATCATTAGTGTTATGCATAGCTTTATATATCTCTTCACACACTTTATAATTCAGATAGTTATTAATATCAGAGAAACTAAGGATATGATCAAACAATTCAAAGAAATCGTAATATCTTGGGATATGGTACTCAGCAAAGATTCCTTTTGAGTTTCTAAGTAAATATGTTCTACGATCAAAATCATGGGTAAGAAAAGGTAGTAAGCCTTTCTTATCCTGTTCAAATAATTCATTTACTATTGTTTCGCTTATACTCATGAAATGATCCTATGAGGTTAAATAGCTTATAAAATTCACTAAGGCTACTAAAAACCCTATAGATGATATCATGCATATAATATATTTAATGTGTCCTTCTTCTTTAAATGATTTTATAAAAAATATTAAACAAATAATCATAGATACTAAAGCCATAGGTATTGTTAAAGTCATTATATTTCTCCTATTTGTGATCGTTCTTAACTGTTCTATTTTCTTTCTCATGTTTCCTAACCCAAAAACCAGGTGATGGGAACCACCTTATGAAATAACTCTTGTTAACATCGTCATTACTACTCATCACTATTCGCCCGTAAAATATACTAATGATTCATTACTATAATCGTATATAATAATATCACTGTTTTTTAAGATAATGCGTAGATACTTGCCATTAGAATCATACTCATCTGTTATTCTTATACTGTCTAATAGGTTATTATCTATGTTTCTGTTTAACATCTCCATACCGTAATGTCTAGCACAGGTTATGAACTTATAAAGTGTATGATCAAATGTAGAAACATACTCTTTCTTTAGCTTCATGTTTAACTTAATCATAGTATTTATCCTTTATCTATCTATTACACTTAATAGTATAGATAATAAAATCAAAAAAGGTATAGAAGTTAGTAAAATAATTGAAGAAAATATAATTATAATATAAACGACTATACCTATAGACTTATCTAGAATGTACATCTAAATAGATCACCTTCCATAACTTTACAGTTAAATGATTGATCAATTACTGTTAGTGGAGGGGTTTTGCTTCTATGATCATGATTCTTTGCATGTAATTTATTGAATAATAGTGAGAAGAGTAATAGGAATAATCCCATTGATACTAAACCGACACCTAGTGCTATTAATCTTTGAGACATAATTGTCACCTCTTGATTATATTGATTAAACAAATACGCTATTGCGTATCTATAGTCTAGTATATAATCTATATAAATCAATAGTGATTAATATCTTTTTCCAAAATTTTATAAAACTCTACGTGTTTTACTAAATTTCGTGTGTATCTAAAAAGAGTTTTGATAAATTTCTTTATACCAAGAAGGTCAGGGAAAGGATGCCCGATACTACGTATCTCCAGTAGTGTCTCTTCTACGTCCATGTCTTGAGACTAAAATATCATATTTTTAACAAAAAGTCAAGTCGTATCATTTAGTTTTATTAAACAGTTTTTCTCTAGTTTTTTCGCAAATGCTTATTGCTTTGTCTATTATTTCATCCTCACTTAGATGATTATATATGTTGCTCGAAAGCAGAGCTGGTAAGACTTTAGGCAATAATGTTTCTGTTAATGTATTTATTAATACACACTCTTCTACTTCTTGTATTTCATTTGTCATCCTCTAAATCCCTCTTTAGTAATTCTATATAATGTATTGCTTTGTCTAAATCTTCTATACCGTTCTTATCTTTGTATCTAATTATATACTTAATGATATTACCTTGTGCATAAGATAAATTGTTCTCTGCTATAAACTTATAAGGTTCTATCTTATACTTCTTATAGTGTGTTCCACCTACTTGCTTGTTGTCTTTTAACGCTTCCTTACCTAAATCAATCCACACTGGACAGAGTCCGTTATTATACAACTTGCCTTTTTCCATTAATTTACTCCTAATATTTTATGACATTTTGTCATGTGAGGT
>Ga0180433_10004735_pt1 | contig 18882 bp, 19 predicted proteins | sample SS_ome_8_FD_132980 | JGI IMG/M metagenome (GOLD analysis project Ga0180433, IMG submission 132980) | Hypersaline lake sediment archaeal communities from the Salton Sea, California, USA - SS_1_D_1 metaG | ecosystem: Environmental > Aquatic > Non-marine Saline and Alkaline > Hypersaline >... | reverse complement strand
TTCGATACCATGACTGTACCGATGTGGCTACAGGTGCATCATCTGGACATAGACTTCTACGAGAAGTACTTTCCTTCAGAGGTGATCACGGAAGCTCAAAGGAATCACATGGCAGAATGGCACGGCGGCTAGGTACGTCTACTTAGCCATCCCAGCATTTCTGCGTGCGACTTCTGTTTCCTTTTGCGTCAAGGGTCGGAAAAAGATGCATAGAACTTGATCCAAATGCGATTGCCCTAAAGACGCACTCTCATCCTTGACAAGGTTGTCATTGTGTAGTATAATAGTTATGAGATCAGTAATCTACTATCTGATATATCAGTCCATAGCAGTACAGGCCAGATGCAGGGGAGAGTAAGATGACGATGGCGGAGTATGCCTACGACTATATCAAGGACAGGATCATTAGCCAGGAATTCCCACCGGCATCCACTGTGGACACCGGGCGACTGATGAAGCAATTGGAAGTGGGCAAGACCCCCCTTCGTGAAGCTCTGCAACGCCTTGCTTTCGAGAAACTGATCATGATTTCTCCTCGGCGAGGCACTTTTGTTTCTGATATCAGCATCGTCCAGTTGCAACAGGCATTTGACGCCCGTTTGTTGGTGGAAAGGTATACGGCTCGGATTGCGGCCACAACAATGACAGAAGAGCAGATCACTGGGCTGAGGGATCTTTTCAATGATACCGACGACATTGCTGTTCAGGGCGATTATATGGCGTCTATCTCGGTTGACCAGCAGTTTCACTGTCTGATCGCCAAAGCCGGTCATAATGAGTATCTGAGAGACTTTCTAAGTATGCTCTTGCCGGTGACGATGAGGCTCTGGCACTATGTGCACAGGCTGGCTAAGGACTCAGGTGCCAAGATTCGAGAGGCTCACCAAAGACACTTTCCTGTCATTGAGGCATTGGCTTCTGGGGATCCTGATGCGGCTGAGAAGGCTATGGCTAATCACATTATCACCTTTCGAGATGAGGCCCTAGAACTCATCATGCACGGTGAAATGGGTTGATCAGTCTATTCTCGTATTGAACCTCAGCGGCTTCAAAGCCAGATTCAGGAGGCTTTCGGCAAGAAAGCTTGCGGGGGATTGTTGAAACCAAAGGAGCACTATCGGGAAGGTAGCCGTGGGTAAAATTTCTATGGGCGACTCGCGTCAGCAATACGAATCTATTGCTGGGGAAGTTGATAGCGCGATACGTAGAGTCTTTGATCGAGGGCGCTTCGAGCTCGGGCCTGAGAAGCACGCCTTTGAGGAAGAATTCGCGACCTTTTGCGGGGCTAGATACGCGGTAGGGGTTGGAAATGGTACGGACGCTCTTGAAATTGCCTTGCGTGCATATGGGATCGGTCCTGGCGATGAAGTAATCACTGTACCAAACTCGTGTCTCTCTACGACTGCAGCGATCAGCCACGCTGGGGCCAAATTCGTACTGGTGGATATTGATGAGCGAACCTACAACCTGGATCCAGATCGGGTCGAGTCACACATAACCCCATCCACAAAGGCCATCATGCCGGTCCACATGTACGGACACCCTGCTGAGATGGACGCCATCAAAGAGATCGCTGCTCGTCACAACTTGCTGGTGATCGAAGATGCTGCACTGTCTACTGGAGCGCGCTATAAAGGGCAGCGTACGGGGAGCCTTGGTGATGCGGCTTGCTTTAGCTTTGCACCTCCAAAGATTCTGGGTGCCTATGGCGACGCTGGTATGATCGTAACCAATGACGAGCACTTTGCCGTACAAGCCAAACTGTGGAGCAGTTATGGTCAAGAGGGGCACCCTAGTGACGCTCCTCTTTTGGATAAACTTGACCATCTTGTTGAAGGGCGTCACAGCCATATGGATGAACTGCAAGCCGCAATCCTCCGCGTGAAGCTTCCCTTTGTTGACGATTGGGTCATGCGTCGCCGGGAGATCGCGGCGCTCTATAACAAACTCTTGGCTGATTTGGATGTTGTCTTGCCTTATGAAGATCCTGCTGTCCGGCACGCATATCGTAACTACACTATCAGGGTTCGCGACCGCAACATACTGCGAAGGACTTTGGCTGCAGAAGGTGTGGCATCGGGAATTCTTTACAGCCCCCCGACCCATTTGCAGACGGTATATGAGCACCGTGGCTTCAAAAAAGGGGACTACCCAATGACTGAGAGGGTGTCTGAAGAACTCTTGAATTTGCCTGTCCATTCATGGCTCACTAATAGCAAAGTTAAACGTGTGGCAGATATAGTGAGGAAGCACGTTGAAAAGAGAACTTAGACAGGAGGAATGGCTGTGAATGCGGAAGCAATGGCAGTACGGGCAAGGGCGCTGCTAGAACACACGACTAACCCCTTGGCGTCTCTCATGCGGGAGGTCAAGGACGTTATCAATTTTGGTCAAGGTGACCCAGACCTGGACACTCCACCGCATATCATAAAAGCTGGACAAGAAGCCCTTGAGCAAGGCTACACTCACTACACACCCATCAAAGGGCTGAGCGAGTTGCGGGCAGCGATCGCTCGTAAGCTTGCGGTGGATAATGGCATCACAGTTGATCCTGGGCAAGAGGTGATCGTTACCTCTGGAGCGATGGAGGCTTTGTTCTCCGTCGTGCAGACTCTTCTCGACAAAGGGGATCAGTTGCTGGTCCCAGATCCTTACTTTCATGGTTACCTGACGGCCGCATTGATGGCTGAGGCTGAGATCGTGCCGATCCCGGTTCATGAGAAGGACGGTTTCGTGCTCCAGCCGGAGGCGGTTGAGAGTCGGATTACCCCAAGATCGAAGGCTCTGCTGATCATTAATCCCATCATGCCTGCCAGCGGGGTATATTCACGGGAAGCGTTGCAAAGGCTGGCTGCTATCGCACACAAGTACAACTTGATCGTCATCACCGATGAACTCTACGAAAAGATCTTGTTCAATGGAGCGACTCACACGAGCATCGCCAGTCTGCCCGGCATGACGGACTGCACGATCACCATCCAAGGTTTCTCAAAGGCCTATTGTATGACCGGTTGGCGGGTCGGTTATGCCGCAGGTCCAAAGGATTGGATTGATGGTGTGGAGGCTGTCAAGCATGCGTTGTCCATTTGCACTCCGGCGGTTTCACAGAAGGCTGCATTAGCAGCGTTGGAAGGTCCACAAGATTTTATCACAGAGTCAGTGGCCATTTACGATGAACGCCGCCACCTGATCATGGATCGTCTGGAGAGATTGGGCATCTCCTATAGCTCCTGGGACTCTGGCCACACCGTGCTGGCTAACATTCAGAGATCGGGGCTCAGTGCCGTCGAATTTGCCGAACGGTTATTGCGTGAAGCCCACGTGTACGCATCTCCGGGCACAGTCTTTGGTGAAGGAGGCGAGGGGTATATAAGGATCTCGCTCTTGTTACCGCAGCCGAAGCTAGGCATCGCGCTGGATGGACTCGAGCGGGTATGGCGGTCGGTGACATAGTTGATCATTGTGAGCCAATCCGAGGCGTTTTCTTATCACCATAGGAGATATGAGAATGTTTGAGATTATCAAGGTCCTGACTGAGCTGCCAGGTGCAGTCGGGAATGAGCATTTGGTACAAGACTTTCTCTATGAGCGCTGGGCACCTCGGTGCAAGGAGATTCATCTCGATGGCGTGGGTAACCTCATAGCACGCGTAGGAGGTCAAGGCAAGAAACTGCTGATCACGGCTCATGCAGATGAGACCAGCTTTCTTGTGAAGAGCATCTCGGACGGCGGGTTCTTGTTCCTCAACTCCAATCGGCCCGGGCTACGGCCTGCTTCCTGGCTGTACTTTATCGGCCAACCCGCTCTGGTGCTCGGTTTGGATGGCCAGAGAGTTGAGGGAGTCTTTGCCACAGCTACGGGACATGCAACGACGGCTGCCCAGCGCGAGCGTCATCAGCTAGAGTGGAGTGATATCTTTGTGGATATTGGCGCTCGTGATGAGGCAGAGGTCAGAGGGCAAGGTGTAGACATCGGGTGTCCGGTGGTATGGAACCCCGAGACCCGCCGTTTCGGCAAGTTTCTGTGTGGTAAGGCTATGGATGACCGCGCTGGTCTGGCCATCATGGATTGCCTCTTGATGGAACTCGAGTCTGGGACCCTCAAGTATGATCTCTATCTGGCCTCCACTGTGCAGGAGGAGCTTGGGATGGTGGGGGTGAGTGCCTTGCCGGGGCAGGTACCCTTTGACCTGGCCATTTGCCTTGATATCGGACTGGCAGGTGATATTCCTACCATTGAGACACGGGATATCCCCGTAAAGCTCGGGGGAGGGCCTGTACTTGTGTTGAAAGACAACTACGTCCACTATAGTCGTCCTCTGACGCTCTCTCTGCGTAGCATCGCGGAGGCCAACGGTATCCCAGTTCAACTGGCGGTCTTTCCGTCCTATGCCAGCGACGGGTTGGAGCTCATAAAGGCTGGCATCGAGACGGCTCTTGTGGCACCACCCACTCGATATACTCACAGTCCCTTCGAAATGGCCCATGAGGATGACCTCATGTTGGCCGTGGATCTTCTTAAAGCGTTCGTGGTTGCGGACACATACTAAAATTCTTCCGGTGATTGGGGAGAACGATTCTGCAAGTAATGGGGGAAAAGGAGGACCTGAATGAAACTGGAAGGGCGGGTTGCTCTGATCACAGGCGGCGGCACTGGAATGGGCAAGGCTACTGCGCTTCTCTTTGCTAGAGAGGGGGCCCGAGTCATTATTGCCAATCGTACTGAGAAGACTGGCAAAGAGACGGTGGAGGAGATCCGTGCCCTGGGTGGAGATGCTTACTTTGTCCCTACCGATGTAACTAAGGCATCAGACGTGCGGCGAATGATGGACACAACACTGGAACGGTACGGTCGAATCGACATTCTCTTCAACAACGCTGGACAGCCTTTCGATGTGCCGCTTTTGGAGCTTGACGAGGAGCGATGGGATCATTGCTTTGCGGTCAATCTGAGGTCCGTATTTTTGGCCTGTAAATTTGCTATACCTCACATGCAAGAAGCGGGGGGCGGAGTGATTCTCAACAACGCCTCGCAGGTTGCACTGGTAGGCGTCGCAGGTGTGCCTGCCTATGCTGCGGCCAAGGCTGGAGTGGTATCTCTCACGAAATCCCTGGCCCTCGCCCACGCGAAGGATGGTATCCGAGTGAACTGTATTTGCCCAGGCACCACCTGGACCCCTCTGGCCGAAAGGGGCTTTGGCGGCTTGCCGGACCCGCAGGTGGCCATTGAAGGCTCAAAGAAACGCATCCCTCTGGGGAGGCTGGGCACGGCCGACGACATCGCCCAGGCGGCGCTATATCTTGCCTCCGACGATGCATCTTTTGTCACAGGTGCTGTGCTTCTTGTTGATGGTGGACGTATGGCCGGGGCGGCAACCTAATGGGTTGCAAATGGTTCCGACTACGAAGTTGAGGTGAGTCTTGGACAATCAACTTAGAGTCTTGGTCGTGGACCCGGATGGAACTATCCAGCGGATCTTGAAGGATACGCCCATTCCTCCAGAATGGGCATTCACGGTCTTACCATCCTCCAACCCCGAGGAACTTTATCCTGCCTTGCAGGATAGTGAGGTGCTGGTAGTTCGAAATGCATCTGTAGGTCGGGCCGAACTCGAGGCCGCGTCTAATCTCAGGCTGGTCCAGAAATTCGGTCGTCGGACTGAAAACATTGATCTTGGGGCTGCACGCGAGCTTGGCATTCATGTGGGCACGATGCCACTGGAACACGGTGTCTGGGTGGCTGAACATGCTCTTATGCTGATGCTGGCGCTAACCAAGAAATTGCTGCTTGCCCATGCTGGCGTCATAGCTGGCGAAAACCCTGAGGGAACACAACCTTTCCGCACGACCCAGACGCGCTCAGTCTACAACTGGACAGCCTTGACGGGACGGGGCACTCTATTCAGGCGCACCCTTGGTATCGTAGGTCTGGGTGAGATCGGTACAGAGGTAGCCATCCGGGCGAAGAGTTTCGAGATGGAGATTTTGTACTATAACCCTCCGGGTTTTTGCCTGGCGCCTGAGGCTGAGGCTGAACTGGGAGTGACCTTTCAGCCACTACATCAGTTGCTACCCCAAGTAGATTATGTGACTCTTCACGTCCCTCATACCAGTGAGACCGAAGCACTCTTTGGTTCAGAGGAATTCGCTTTAATGAAGCCGAGCGCCTACTTCATCAACTGCAGTCGGGGCGGGGTTGTGGATGAGCGCGCCCTCTGCCATGCTCTGGCTACAGAGCAGATTGCCGGTGCCGGGCTGGATGTCTTTGAATACGAGCCATTGCCGCCTGAGAGTCAACTACTCCGGCTGGAGAACGTTATACTGACTCCACACATCGCTGGCGGGCCGCTCGAAGCCATCGCAGCAGAGGGGCGAGAGCTCATAGATCGCATCATTCTAGTTACTGATCTTTCTGGGGCAGAGTCCTGATTAAGGGAGGTGCCTATGACAAGTAGTACCTAGTGGGGTGAATCAAGGGCTATTTTTCGCGATACTTGCAGATTACAGATGGGAGGTAGAACCATGAAGATCTTTATTGCTACGGACCTGGAAGGAACTGTAGGTGTTGTCACCCGGGAGCACACCGGCCCCCCTAAGGCAGGGTACGGTGCCGCGCGCAGGTGGCTCACGACCGAAATCAACGCGGCAATCCAGGGCGCGAAGAAGGCCGGTGGGACCGAGTTCGTGGTGCTGGACTCGCACGGCTATTGCACCAATGTGCTGCCGGATGATCTGGATGAAGATGCTCTTCTGATCTCGGGCATGGCGGGCATGACCACTATCGGCGCGGTCCAGGGCATTGATGCGTCCTACGATGCGGCGGGCTTTATCGGCTATCACGCGCGGGAAGGCTCTGAAGTCGCCACGCTGTGCCACAGCGCCTACTCTGAGACCTTTGCTGCTATTTACATGAACGATATGGAGGTGGGAGAGTCAGGCCTCGTTGGTGGCTTTATGGGCTACTATGGTGTACCCGTAGTCTTTGCGGCAGGCGACCAGGCTTTTGAAGAGCAGATCAAGGAACTGGTGCCCAACATTGCGTTCGCCCGCACAAAGACCGCAATCAGCCAGTACAGTGCTATCAACGTGCATCCCAAGAGGGCTGCGGCGATGATTCTCGAAGCAGCCGAGGATGGGGTCTCGCGAAAGGATAAGATAGAGCCCATCGTTTTCTCTCCGCCCATCACCGTCAAGATTGTGTTCCACAAACCGGTCATGGCTCAGTTGGCTGAGTGGGTGCCCGGAGTGGAAAAAGTTGACGCCCGGATACTCTCCTTTACCCACGATGACTACAAGGTTGTGCATGGAGCAGTTTCGGCCATGGCTGCGCTTTCTGGGGAAGTACGCCGCATGAATTAGGCCCGGTTCTGCCATGAAGCAGGTTCGTGTACTTGATGACTGGCCCCCAGTCATCAAGGCTAACATGCCAAATGTGTGTTTGCTCATGATATTTTCTGACAAACCTAATGGAGGTGAAAAACCTTGAAGATTTTTATCGCTACAGATCTGGAAGGAACCGCGGGTGTTGTCAACCGTGAGCAGACCCGCCCTGGTAAATCAGGGTACGATGCTGCGTGCAGGTTGCTTGCGGCTGAAATCAATGCGGCGATTGAGGGTGCAAGGAAGGCCGGTGGGACTGAGTTCGTGGTACTGGACTCGCACCATTATTGCACTAATGTGCCACCGGATGAACTGGACGAAGATGCCCTTCTGATTGCAGGCATGGCAGGCATGACCACTGTCGGTGCGGTCCAGGGCATTGATGCGTCCTACGATGCGGCGGGCTTTATCGGCTATCACGCCCGGGAGGGTTCTGAGATCGCCGTTCTGGACTGCAGCGGCTACACTGAGACCGTCGCTGCTGTGTACATCAACGATAAGGAGGTGGGAGAGTATGGCACCGTTGGTAGCTTTCTGGGCTACTATGGTGTACCTGTAGTCTTTGCGGCAGGCGACCAGGCTCTTGAAGAGCAGATCAAGGAACTGGTGCCCAACATTGCGTTCGCCCGCACAAAGACCGCACTTAGCCGCTACAGTGCTATCAACGTGCATCCCAAGCGGGCTGCGGCGATGATTCTCGAAGCAGCCGAGGATGGAGTATCTCGAAAGAATGAGGTAGAGCCCATCGTTTTCTCTTCGCCCATCACCCTCGAGGTGGTGTTCTATAAACCAGTCATGGCTCAGTTGGCTGAGTGGGTGCCTGGAGTAGAGAAAGTTGATGCCCGCACGCTCTCTTTTACCCACGATGACTACAGGGTCGTGCATGGAGCGTTTGCAGCCATGGCTGCGCTTTCTGGAGAGGTACGCCGCATGGAGTAAGCCTGGTTCTGTCCTCAAGCAGGCCGTGCACTTGGTGACTGGCCCCCAGTCATCAATGCTACATGCCAAATGTGTGTTTGCTCATGATATTTTCTGACAAACCTAATGGAGGTGAAAAACCTTGAAGATTTTTATCGCTACAGACGTAGAAGGGGTCATGGGAGTTGTGACCCGGGAATACAGCTTCCCGACCAGGCCCAAGTACGGTGCCGCGCGCAAATGGCTCACGGCTGAACTCAACGCGGCGATCGAGGGTGCGAGGAAGGCCGGTGGGACTGAGTTCGTGGTACTGGACTCGCATGGCTATTGCACCAACGTGATACCGGAGGAACTGGATGAAGATGCTCTCCTGATCACGGGGATGCCAGGCATGACCACCATTGCTGCGCTCCAGGGCATTGATGCGTCCTACGATGCGGCAGGTTTTATCGGCTATCACGCCCGAGAGGGCTCTGAGATCGCCGTCCTGGACCATACGGCCTATGCTGAGACCGTCGCCGCTGTATATATCAACGACAAGTTGGTGGGAGAGGATGGTCTCGTTGGCGGCTTTTTGGGTTACTATGGTGTACCTGTAGTCTTTGCCGCAGGCGACCAAGCTTTTGAGGAGCAGATCAAGGAGTTAGTACCCAACATTGCGTTCGCTCGCACAAAGACTGCAATCAGCCGCTACAGTGCCATCAACCCGCATCCCAAGCGGGCTGCGGCAATGATTCGCGAGGCAGTTGAGGATGGGGTATCTCGAAAAGATGAAATAGAGCCCATCGTTTTCTCTTCGCCTATCACCCTCAAGGTGGTTTTCCACAAACCGGTCATGGCTCAGTTGGCTGAGTGGGTGCCCGGAGTGGAAAAAGTTGACGCCCGGGTACTCTCCTTTACCCACGATGACTACAAGGTCGTGCATGGAGCGTTTTCAGCCATGGCTGCGCTCTCTGGAGAAGTGCGCCGCATGAATTAGGCCCGCTCCTGTCCCAAAGTAACTCGTGCATCTGGTGACTGGCAGCCGGTCGTTATCGCCGTGCCCCAAAAAGACATTCTAAATCTAGATAACAGAAAGGAGAACTTCGATGGCTGAAGAATATGCCAAGGTTGTAGACGAACTTGAGGTGGATGAGCGTCCCTATCTGATTGGGTACCACATCTTCAAACGGGATCACTGGGAGATGGCCAAGGTGAGCCTCAAGCCCGGGGCCAAGATGCCCCTTCACACCCACGAAGATGGTGAGCAGTGTTATTACATCCTGGCTGGTAAAGGGCTGCTTGGCATGATGGGTAAGACTTATGAACTTAGCCCTGGTATGGCGGCCTTCATCCCCAGAGGTGTCGAGCACTACACAGAGAACAAAAGTGATGACCTCTTTACCTATGTCGAGGTCCGAACGACGAACCAGCCCTAGTCGCAGCTAAATCTTGGGATCAGATTAGGCAGCCCTGTTTTGATCTGATCCCAAGATTGGCTCCAAATACAATGTGTGCTTTGCGCTCATGATGCGCCTTGATCTGCCGTTCCAAGGTGCAGGGTGACAAACGCTATGCAGGCACACCTATTCTGCGAGGAGGTGTAGTAATGGTAAAAGAAGACTACTTCGTGATGGTGGATCACAAGGCCCTGGAGGCATTCCTCATTCAAGCGTACGAGAAAGCGGGTTTGCCCCACGACGACGCGGCAGTGCTTTCCGAATCGCTTGTGAGAGCAAATCTCCGAGGCTTTGATTCCCATGGGGTCCTCTTGGCCCCTATGTATTTCAAGCGTATGCAGATGGGCGGTATTGACGTTGAGACTGAGACGCAGGTTATATCAGATACAGGTTGCACAGCGGTCATCGCTGGCGGCAACGGAGTTGGGCAGGTGGTAAGCTACCGCGCCATGCAGTTGGCGATCGAGAAAGCAGGCCAATATGGAGTGGGTGTCGTCGGTGCCAGAAACAGCAATCATTTTGGCGCTACTGGCTACTGGGCCATGATGGCCCTCGAGCACGATATGATTGGTATGGCCATGACGAATACCTCCCCTTTGATGGCTCCGTGGGGAGGGACTACCCCGGTCCTGGGCAGCAGCCCCCTCGCGGTAGCTATCCCAGCCGGCAAAGAATACCCTGTGGTACTGGACATGGCAACGACTATGGTGGCGGGGGGCAAGCTCCGCATCAAGGCCATGAGAGAGGAAAAGATCCCTATGGGTTGGGCAGTCGGCCCGGATAATGAGCCTACCGATGACCCCAATGAGGCATTGAAGGGACATATTTTACCGCTGGGGGGAGTATGCGCCTATAAGGGCTACGGACTGGCCCTCATGGTGGATATCCTGTCGGCGGTCTTGATGGGTGCCAGTTTTGGTACAGTCCCTGCCCTCGATGCAAAGGTCAGGGACCTGGGACACTACTTCCAGGCTATCAAAGTCTCTAATTTTATGTCCCTTGAAGAGTTCAAGCCCCGGGTGGATACCCTGCTCCAACAACTGCTGGCCTCCGAGCTTGAACCAGGGATGGAACGGGTCTACTATGCCGGTCTAAGAGAGTATCTGGCGGAAGAGGAACGACGCAGCCAGGGCTTGCCCCTTGATGGGCCGGTCTATGACAATCTGGAGAAGATGAGCGAGGAGCTAGGGGTTCCCTTTAACATTCGTTTATCTTGAGCAAGCAAGAAGGAGACTGGATATCCCGTAACGTTCAAAGCTCCCTGCCGAGGCAGGGTTAAGGGGAAGGCTGTAGATGCCAAAGTGCCTGTACTGCTGCAGCCTTCCCCGCTGATGATGTTCGCCTGGACATGCTTGCCGCATCCAGTTTGGGGTGGCCACTGATCTATCTGTTGCGAACGTCCTGAGTCTAGGAGGAGCTAAGTATGCGTGAGTACATTCTGAAACAGCTTATGGTGACGGTTCCGACCCTATTGGGCGTTTCCATAGCGGTCTTCTTGATGTTGCATCTCACGCCTGGTGGAGCGGTCGAGGCCATTGTACTGCAAGGAGGCGCCGCTATTTCGGCTGAAACGATGGCCGAGATGCGCGAAGACCTGGGATTCAACGATCCACTGCACGTCCAGTACTGGCGCTTCTTCAGCAAGGCCATTCGTGGTGATTTCGGGCGGTCTTATCGCACTCAACAGCCCGTGACCGACATGATCTTGCAGGCTCTACCCGGCACGGCCCAACTCGCCGTCGCAGGCTTGGCCATTGCATTGGTTCTGGGCCTGTCAATGGGCGTAATCTCTGCCCTGCGGCACAACACGTGGATTGACAATACTTGTATGGCGGTGGCCATGCTGGGGTGGTCAATGCCTCAGTTCTGGCTGGGGCTTTTGTTCATCTTGCTTTTCTCGGTGCGATTGGGTTGGCTGCCGATCACGGGGCAGGAGGGAGTAAAACGACTCGTCATGCCGGCATTCACCCTTGGCCTGAGCACGGCAGGTGTAACAGCCCGTCTGGTGCGGACCGGGATGCTTGAGGTCCTAAGAATGGACTATGTGAGGACGGCGCGCGCCAAGGGCCTGCGTGAGTCGGTGGTTATCCTGCGGCATGTGCTCAGAAACGCCCTGATTCCTGTGGTCACTGTGGTTGGTCTACAGTTTGGTCGCCTCCTCGGTGGCACTGTTGTCATCGAAACCGTATTTGCACGCCAAGGCGTTGGACGTGTGGCACTCCAGGCATTGTTGACAAGAGATATGCCTACTGTTCAAGGGACTGTGTTGTTCCTTGCTGTGGTCTATGTTGCCGTCAACATCTTGGTGGATTTTTCGTACGCTTTCCTTGATCCACGGATCCGGTATGTGTAGAGAGCCCGTCAATGTGATGGCCAAAGTGTCGAAGGGGAGAGAGACCACAAAATGAGGGGTAGGGGAATAGGGGAGGAAGCTACAAATGGCAAGTGAGGTGGTGGAGGTAACTGGTCGCAGCCAGTTGTTTGAAGCGTCGCCCCGGAGTGAGAGTTACTTGACCCAAAGTCTGCGGCGCTTGTTGAGAAACAGGGGATCTGTGCTTGGTGGCCTATTCCTGCTGGCCCTGGTCGTCGTGTCGATTTTCGCTCCTCTCATTGCACCCTATGACCCCATTGAGATCTATCCCACAGAGGCTAGGCAAGCTCCTAGTCCAGGGCATCTGGCGGGCACGGATAAGTTCGGTCGCGATACAATGAGCCGCATCATCTTTGGCACACGGATCTCGTTGCGGGTTGGGTTGATCGGCGTGGCCATCGCGCTCAGCATTGGTGGGGTGATCGGTCTATACGCTGGCTACCATGGTGGCCGTTTCGATGTGATCGTCTGTATGTTGGTCAATATCATGCTTGCCTTCCCAGGCATCCTCCTGGCCTTGAGCATCGTGGCCGTCTTGGGCCCGGGGCTCGAAAATGTGATGGTGGCCGTTGGTATTTCGTCTATCCCGCAGTTCCTGCGCGTGGTGCGCAGCTCCGTTCTGTCGGCTAAGGAAAACGTCTATATTGAAGCAGCCAAAGTGTCTGGCTGCTCTAACCGGCGAATTATCTTTCGACATATCTTGCCCAATGTAGTCGCTCCTGTGATCGTCCTTTCTACTCTGTGGGTGGGGACCGCAATCCTGATCGGCGCTTCTGTCAGTTTTTTGGGTCTGGGCGTTCAACCTCCAACTCCCGAATGGGGTGTGATGGTGAGTGAAGGCCGCAATTACCTCAATAGTATGTGGTGGCTGAGCACCTTCCCCGGGCTGGCTATTGTGTTGACCGTGTTGGCTATGAACCTGCTGGGAGATGGACTACGGGATGCTCTCGATCCCCGTCTTAAAGAATAATCCTTATGAAGAGGAGGAAACAAAGATGAAAGGCAACTTGCTGCTATCTATCAGTCTGTTGGTCACCTTGGTGGCGGCGTGTGGACCGGCTACTTCACCGAAGCCTGCAGAACCCACTCAGGCTCCGTCGGCCTTGCCTACTCATACTCCTATTCCCATTGTTCCCACTCCGACGCCCCTTCCTCCTCCACCCACACCGACCCCTTTGCCCACCCATACGCCCGCTCCAGAAGCAGCCGAAGCCACCCCTGCCCTGGTTGTCACGGATATCATGGTGGAAATCCCGGCTGGTCCGTTCACTATGGGCACAGACTCCGGTGAGCCCAACGAGGCCCCCGCCCACGAGGTGGATCTGCCAGCCTTTATGATAGACAAGTTCGAGGTGACCAACGCTGACTTTGCCGTCTTTGTCAAAGCTACTGGCTATGAGACGTATGCCGAGAAGCAAGGGAGGACCAGTTGGCGTGCGGCTTATACTGAAGGCAAAGACAACCATCCGGTGGTGTACGTGACCTTTGATGATGCCCTGGCCTACTGCACCTGGGCTGGCAAGCGTTTGCCGACCGAGGCCGAATGGGAGAAGGCAGCGCGGGGCCCCGATAGCTTTGTCTTCCCATGGGGGGACGAGTGGGACACCGCCAAAGCTAATGTCAAGGAAAGCGGTCTGCGCGGGACGGTTGCCGTTGGCAGCTACCCTCCCAATGGGTACGGAGTGTGCGACATGGCGGGCAACGTGTGGGAGTGGGTAGACGCGCCCTATGAGGCCTATTCAGGCAGCGATTATCAGGATCCCAAATACAGCCCAGACTTACGCGGGCTTCGGGGTGGGGGTTGGTTTGATGACGAGGAGCAGGTGCGGGCCACCAATCGCAACGCTGGTGATCCAGCTATCACTGCCAATGATGACATTGGTTTCCGTTGTGCGCGTTAGGCATCCACTAATAGAAAGTTAGGAACGCCTGGGAAAAAACTGAAACTTGCCCAAAGATATAAAATTAGTTTAAATTTCAAAAAATTTGAGGAGGAAACCCAATGAGCAAGAAGTTACTAAACATGTTGTTGGTCATCATGATGCTGGCGGTTTTGGTGCCGACGGCGTTAGCAGCGCCGCCAGTGCAAGAGGGAGGCCAGGACTATGTGGTCGTGGCTGATGACTGGCTGAGTAAGCTGGCCGACAAGTATCTGGGCAATCCCCTTGCCTACCCGACCATCGTCCACTACACTAACCAGAAACACGCTAAAGACGTCAGCTATGCCAGAATCATGGACCCTGACCTGATTGACGTAGGTTGGAAGATCTATATCCCCAGCGCCAAAGAGGCGGCCGCTTATGCCCCAACTACAGCGCCTGCGGTGAAGACAGGCGGGACCCTTGTGTGGGCCAGCAGTCAAGATCCCGATACACTTGACCCTCATGGGGCCGTATCGAGTTGGGTGGCCAATCAATACTATACGCTCTATGATACGCTGTTGTGGCGCGGTCCCAATCAGGATATCTACCCGGGCCTGGCCAAAGACTGGGAGGTCTCTGACGACGGTAAGACTTACACCCTCTACCTGCGTGACGATGTGACCTTCCATGACGGGACGCCCTTCAATGCCGAGGTGGTCAAGTTCAACTTTGATCGCATGAAGGCGGAAACTGCGGTACGGGCCATTGGGCGTGCGGCTGCCCATGACCTGATCGGTCCATACGAGTCCACAGAGGTCATAGACGAGTTCACAGTGGCCCTTCACTTTAGTGAATCTTATCCCGCCTTTTTGGATGCGTTGAGTTCGCATTTCCTGTGCATCGTCTCTCCAACCGCCGTGGAGAAGTGGGGCGAGGACTTTCCAGAGCATCCGGTGGGCACCGGCCCCTTTATGCTTGAGAAGTATGTGTTGGGAGAACAGCTCACTGTGATGCGGAACCCCGACTACAATTGGGCTCCATCGTTCATGGACCATCAGGGGCCGGCCTATCTGGACAAGATCACCCACCTGTTCATAGAGGAGGCTACTACACGCATTTCTGTCTTGGAGACCGGCGAGGTGCATATCAGTAGCGAACCCTCGGCTGAGGACGCCCTGCGTTTAGCCGACGATCCGAACTATGAGTTCATCAGCGGGCCGATGCCGGGCCTAGGCCACGTCCTGCTCCCCCACACCGACAAGTACCCTACGGATGACATCAGGGTGCGTCAGGCCTTGATCTATGCCACGGATAAGGAACAACTGGTGCAGATCGTTTGGCAGGGTTTCCAGGCGCCTGCCTATGGACCGCTGACCAGTGCCACCCCAGGCTATAACCCGGCAGTGGAGACCATGTACAGCTATGATCCTGAGAAGGCCAAGGCGCTTCTCGAGGAAGCCGGCTGGACAGTTGGGTCCGACGGCATCCGCGTGGATAAGGATGGCAACCGGCTTCACCTCTTGTTGCAGGCAGGACCGCGTGCTGATACCCAGGAGGCCTACGAGTTCTTGCAGGCGCTGTACAAGGATGTCGGTATCGAAATCGAGATCAGGGTTCTGGAAATGGCGGCGTACAATGACGCTTGCACGGCAGGCGAACCCGAGATCTGCCCTCTGTACTGGGGCTTTAGCGATCCAGGTGAGCTGTCAATTATGTTTCATTCCGACAACGCGGGCACTGGCTTTAACTGGGGACAGATCAAGGATCCCAAGGTTGACCAGTTGTTGATCGAGGGACTGAGGGAAACGGATGAGAAAAAGCGCATGGATATCTACGGCGAACTCCAAGTCTACATCATGGAGCAGGCCTACTTGGTGCCTCTCAACGAGTGGCGCAATGGTCATCTGTACTCGCCATCCATCGCGGGCGTCCAGATATCCTACAAGAACCCGAGGTACCTCCACGTCTACGATGCTCACTTTGTTGAGTGATAGCACATGAGAGAGAAAAATATCTAACCATCGTAACGCTAGAGACCGGACTCTTACTGTCAATGATGACACGGGTTCCTAAATAGCAAATGGCAAATAGTTCAGAGCGACTATCTGCGGTCAGCTATCGGCCATTTGCCATCGGCCAAAAGAAAGGAGGGATGTCTAGAGAACAAACTGTGATGATTTGCCTGGTGGATAGGAAAAGGGTACGAATTTCACTTTCAAGAAATTGAGGAGGAGCTTCAAATGAACAAGAAGTTACTGAATGCGTTGTTGGTGATCATGATGCTGGCGGTTTTGGTGCCAACGGCGTTGGCAGCCCCGCCAGCGCAGGAGGGAGGTCAGGACTATGTCGTCGTGGCCGATGACTGGCTGAGCAAGTTGGCCGACAAGTACCTGGGCAACGCTCTCGCCTATCCGGCCATCGTCCACTACACCAACCTGAAGAACAAAGAAGACAGTAGCTATGCCAGAATCATGGACCCTGACCTCATCGAGGTAGGCTGGAAGATCTACATCCCCAGCGCCGAAGAGGCAGCCACTCAGGCTCTAGCGGGTGTAGCGAAGAGTGGGGGAACCGTTGTGTGGGCCAACTGGCCTGATCCCGATACGCTCGACCCTCATGGGAGTGTATCGAGCTGGGCAGCTAACCAATACTATGGGCTCTACGACCTGCTGGTGTGGCGCGGGCCCAATCAGGATCTCTACCCAGGCCTGGCTAAGGACTGGGTAGTCTCTGATGACGGCACGACCTACACCTTCTACCTGCGTGACGATGTGACCTTCCAAGACGGGACGCCCTTCAATGCCGAGGCTGTCAGGTTCAACCTTGACCGCATCCAAGCGGAAACGGCCGTGCGGGCTTCGGGGCGTTCGGCTGCCCACGACCTAATCGGCAGCACATACGAGTCCACGGAGGTCGTAGACGAGTTCACAGTGACTGTTCGCTTCAGTGAACCTTACCCCGGCTTTTTGAACGCGGTGAGTTCGCACTTCTTCAGCATTGTCTCTCCGGCTGCAGTGGAGAAGTGGGGCGATGACTTCATGAACCATCCAGTAGGCACTGGTCCCTTCATGTTTGAGGAGTACGTGTTGGGAGAACGAGTCACCCTCGTGCGGAACCCCGACTACAATTGGGCCTCACCTTTCATGGATCATCAGGGGCCGGCCTATCTGGACAAGATTACCCACGTGTTTGTGGAGGAGGATGCTACCCGCGCAGCCGTCTTGGAGGCCGGGGAGGTGCAGCTTACCAGCAAACTTGTAACTGAGGATGCCTTGCGTTTCGCCGCCGATCCAAACTACAAGCTCATCACTGGGCCACCGCCGGGTCTTGCCCACGTCCTGCTTCCCAACGCTGACAAGTACCCTACGAATGACATCAGGGTGCGTCAGGCCTTGATCTATGCCACAGATCAGGAGTTGCTGGTCGAGACCCTTTGGCCGGGCTTCCATTCTCCTGCCTACGGACCGCTGACCAGTGCCACCACGGGCTATAACCCGGCAGTGGAGGACATGTATGGCTATGATCCGGAGAAGGCAAAGGCCCTTCTTGAGGAAGCTGGCTGGACGGTTGGGCCCGACGGCATCCGTGTGGACAAGGATGGCAACCGCCTACACCTTGTGGTGCAGTCGTTAGCTCGTGCCGAGATGATCGAGTCCTACGAGTTCTTGCAGGCATTTTACAAGGATGTCGGCATCGAAATCGAGATCATCGCTATGGAAACTGCTGCGACCAATGACCTCTGCACGGCGGGCGAACCTGAGATCTGCCCTCTGTACTTCTCCTTCACCGATCCCGGGGGGCTGTCGATCATCTTTGACTCCAAGAACGCGGGCACTGGCTTTAACTGGGGACAGGTCAAGGATCCCAAGGTTGACCAGTTGTTAGCTGACGGGGCCAAGGAAGTGGATGAGAGGAAGCGCAATGAGATCTATGGCGAACTCCAAGCCTATCTCATGGAGCAGGCCTACGTGGTGCCCCTCAATGCGTTCCGCTCTGGTCATGCATACTCGCCATCCATCGGAGGCGTTACGGTGTCTTACACGGACGCCAAGTATCTCTATAGCTACGATCTTCACTTCGTGGAGTGATAGCGCATCGTGAGGGAGAGGGGGAGACCTGACTCCCCCTCTCCTGCACTTGGGTGGAGAACAATGTTATGACAACCAAGACGCCGGTTCACAGCGAGAAGCTCCCAACCAGGATGTTCAGCCGGGGACTGAAGGTAAGCAATTTTAGCGAATTATTCCTTATCTCGGGATGTGGAGACCTCGGCCCTGGTTATCGGGTTCGGAATCCGGGTGATCCTGTCGCCCAGACCCGGCACATTCTCGCCGACGTGGAAGCGTTCCTTGAACAGGCTGGATATTCTATTGACGACGTTATTAGAATGGAGCTGACCTTCACGAAAGACGTGGATCGAACACAGTACGACGATATCTTTGAACTCATCATTGAATTCTTTGCCCATGTAGCGGTGAGACCAGCCACAGGAACTCTTAGAATCGTGGATGCCCTGGCTTTTCCCGATATGCTGGTAGAGTACGAGTTCGTGGTAGCAAAGTAGAGGGCTTACTCTGATGGTAATAGCACTGCCGGTTGAAAAGGCCGATGATCGGGCCTACCGGACCTGGCGGGACAAGCTGAACCTGACCATGAAAGCTCCTCGTCCGAAGGAAATTGTCGAGCTGCTCGAGCGCATGGAAAGGTTCCAGTACGGGGCCGTGGATGGACCAGTCTCGCACCAGGTGGTGGTCTTTACCGACGCGCGAGAGGCGACGGATGCGGTCAAAGCGTATGCGCGGGAGGTCGGAGCGGATCTGGTTGGGGTCACAACCCTCAAGTGGCATTACCTCTATAAGGGACAACATCTCCAGCACCGCTATGCTATCTCCTTGGGGATGCGTATGCGACTC
>Ga0180433_10004734_pt1 | contig 18884 bp, 24 predicted proteins | sample SS_ome_8_FD_132980 | JGI IMG/M metagenome (GOLD analysis project Ga0180433, IMG submission 132980) | Hypersaline lake sediment archaeal communities from the Salton Sea, California, USA - SS_1_D_1 metaG | ecosystem: Environmental > Aquatic > Non-marine Saline and Alkaline > Hypersaline >... | reverse complement strand
GAAAAATAGTTAAGAATTTCGGTCCTGAGTGGGGTGCGGCGGTAATGGGCACTGCCGCTATATGCATTACTATGCAGTTATCTTCGGAGGTAGCCAGATCTTTTTCCGTTTTTTTATACATAGGTGTAGGGTTTTATTTACTGGCTACGGTAATGTTTATTGCTTTTCTAGTGCCTTGGACTTTAAGGTTTTTCATGTATCCGGAAGAAGTCAAAAAAGACCTGAATCATCCCATAAGAGGCAACTTTTTTCCCACCATGCCCATTTGTTTTATTCTGGCAGGGACGGGCACCAACAAACTCGGCCCGATGCTTTTTGGCCCTTGGCTTGCTTATCATTTAAGCATAATTTTCTTTTTCCTGGGTGTTATCGGTATTTTCACTTTCGGTTTCATCCTGGTCCGGACGCAGTTTTTAAATAAGGATATTCGGCACGAACACGCGAATTTTTCCTGGTTTATTCCGCCGGTATCCCATCTCATAATTCCTGTACTGGGGGCATGCTCGATGGACGTTTATTGGGCAGAGACGGGCCTGGCTCCTGTTTTATTTATGATTTCCATGATAGCCTTTGGGGTAGGGGTTTTGAATTTTTTGTTTGTTGGCGCGGCAATATGGCATCGCTACATCTATGCGGATGTACCGGCAGGAAAGTTAGCCCCCACTACCATGGTAGGAATCGCACCGACGGCTATTTTAGTGATATTCTTAATAAAATTTATTCAGGCTATTGAGGCTTCATCTGGTAGTTTATTCGGAATAAACTTTATGTCTGTTTTCCCTCTTATAAAAATACTGGCTTCCGCGTTATGGGGTTTTTCTTTTTGGTGGTTGATATTGGTAGCTGTATTATTCCATGCTTATATTAAAATGAAAGACCATCCTTTTGTTTTTGGCTGGTGGGCGTATACATTTCCCTTTGAAGCCTTTGTGGTTGCAACCGGTCTTTTGGCCAAGTGTGTGGCAACGCAATTCTTACATCCCATGTTGATAACTTTGAATATATTAGTGGTGATAGTTTGGATAACTGTGGTATTTGGAACAGTTAAGTGGCTTGAGAGTGGGGCTTTTTTTGAACCTCAACATTAAAAAGGAGAATAAAATGAAAGCACGTTCTAAAATTATAACTTTGGCGATTATTTTAACCCCATTTATTATCGGTTTACTTTTATTTGCGGCAAATAGCACTGAAGAAGTTCGAAAAAAAGCGTATTTTACTGCTGATACCGGAGAAAGCGGCAAAGGCTTGACCTATAAAGGGATAAAGGTAGATTGGGCTGTTTATCCCGACTGGGAATATAAACCTTTGTTTTTTCGTGCCGAAAAGTATCTGGTTTTTATTTTCCGTTACAAAAATGATAATGAACGCAATATACAATTGATGCCTTCCTACAGTTTCGTTTCTCCGGGTCATAGACGATATTCGGCCAACGAAGAGATTTCGATGTATATTGAAGATGAATTAGAGGATAATTTAGGGATAATTGACCAAACCCCTATTAGTTTCGAAATTTCCCCCGGGGCTGTCAAGCATTACGTCGTAACATTCGAAAAGCCCCGTTCATTAGATAATTTCTATGTAGATGTAGATGTTTTCAGGGATGTTACCTTACGCATAAATTATAAAAAAGAGGGTGCTAACTGGATAAATTATAAAAACGGATTGGTTAAGAAATATAAAGGCCGGGGGTAATAGAAAGGATGAAAGATGGATTTAGATGCCGAACTAAAAGAAGGAGTTCTCTTTAGTGCGACAACTGCCAAGTCTATTCCGGGATTTATAAAGAGTTTAAAAGAAAACGCCCCGGAATTTAATTTTGGCATCCGGCATATATTCGACATGAGAGAAGATTATAAAAACCGCGGAATAGAGGTAGATGAAGGATTCCAGGCTTATCAGGTTGTAGCATGTAATTTTGCGGGGTCCTATAAATCGATGCAGAAGAATATTAACCGGGCGGCAGTTCTATTAGAGCCCAAACAAATAATTGTTTATACCAATAAAGGTAAAACAAGCATAGATTATTTACCTTTTACCAGGGAATTTATTAAACAGGCATTGCCTGAAGATGAAAAGTTTGCCCAGGGGCTCGAGGAGGCGTGCCAAAAAATAATCCGGTTGATTCGGGCCTCTCTTTAGAGGTCGTTTTCCCGGGCAAATCGAAGCCGATATATGAAAAGGACATTTGATAATATTACAATTGGCTTAAAGACATTTTGGAGGCAATATATATTTCAAAGTCTTTTGGCTACCGTTGTCGTTTTCGGATTGTTTTTAGTTTTAAGGCTGGAGCGTCCTTTAATTACAGCTTCTATAGGGGCAACTGTTTTTATTGTTTTTGCCATGCCGAAAAATGTTACTGCCCGTGCGAAAAACGTTATCGGAGGTCATTTAATAGGTTTCTTTGTGGGGTTTTTGCTCGTTTTGATTCCTCACGATGCATTTTTATTTTCGATAATCATTTACTCTTTGGCAATTGGCCTTTCTATTTTTATAATGGTAGCATGTAATATGGAGCATCCGCCGGCTTCAGCGACGGCTTTAGGAGTTGCGATGAATGGTTTTTCTCTGAATATGGCGATTGCTTTTTTTACAAGTGTTGCCTTACTGTTAATAGTGCGCTATTATTTTAAGCAAAACTTACAGTGTCTGGTTTATAAACAGCCTGTCTGATTCCGTATTATTCATATCCGCACTTATGTTTTTCACTTTTTTTGCCTTTGTTTTCCCCGCCAAATAATTTTGCGCTTTTTCCTCATTTCCTATACGGTATATCACCTGTGGAAAATAAAGTATATTTAAAGGCTTTCGGATGTCGGATAGCTGCGCTATAGGGGACGCTTCTATTTTTCAATCAAGGCGGTCTTCTTTCCTTAATAAAGGCCCATCCTTATTCCTACAGAAAGAATCCTTACCAAATCTTGTCTTTCTGCTATAATAGTAGGGCATTTAACCTAACCTACCTGAGCGATGTCTTCCTTAAAATTTTGGGAATAAATTTCTAATGGGTACGTCTAATCTATGAAGAAACAGAAAAACGAAGATAACCTTTATATAGAACAGTTTCTTGCTGGCGATGAGAAAGGGTTCGAAATGTTAGTCAAAAAGTACCAGAACCGGGCTTTGAATATCGTTTATTCCCTTATCGGAAGAGACGGGGAAAGCGAAGATATCACCCAGGAGGTATTTTTGAAGGTTTACCGCAATTTAAGGTCTTTTAGGGAACGCTCTCAGTTTTCCACCTGGTTTTACCGTATTGTCGTCAATACCACTTATGATTTCTCGCGCCGTAAAAGGCATTTCGTTAATAATGAAGGTATCCTTAATAATATTGTAACTGGCCGCCGGGGTCCCGGAGATACCTTATTGGGCAAGGAAAAAGAACGGATGATTCAAATGGCGTTAAAGAACGTTCCTTTTAAATTCAGGGTAGCGCTGGTGCTTAAGGATATCGATGGGTTAAGCTATATTGAAATAGCCGGGGTTTTACGTTGTTCTATCGGAACGGTGGAGTCAAAGATTTACCGTGCCAGAAAATTTCTTAAAACGGAACTGCTTAGGTCAAGGGGTGAATCGAAATGAAGGAATGCATTAAGATAAAAACATTATTATCCCGCTATCTGGATAAGGAGACAGCTGAAGCCGAAACCATTCTGGTTGAGAGCCACCTAAATTCCTGTCCTCTTTGTAAAAAGGAATTATTGGAACTTTCTCGGATTAAGGAGCTTGTTTCGGGAAAAGAGCGGATAAATTTACCGGAGAATTATTTAATTAACCGCCTGCGGGAGAAAATCGCCCGGAAACGGCAAGAGCCTGCCGAAAAGAGACCTTCCCTGATTGACCTGGGCAATCTTTCCCGGCGGCTTATTCCCATTCCGGTAGCGACATTTGTCCTATCGATTCTCTTTCTCTTTTCAATTTCCACCGGGCAGAAGGCTAGTGAGACAACTTTAGAAGATAACCTCTTAAGCGGCAATCCGGTAAGTACCGAGGCGGCTTTAGAGGTAATTCTGGGAGTAGAAGATTAAAATGGAGGTGATTTAGGTGAATAAGAACGCAGTTTATCTGGCAGTATTTGGAGTGTTGTGTGTTTTAGTCGGGGTAGTGGTTGGTGCGGGTATAGCCAAAAAGGTAGATTTTCCTTACCTGAGTTCTAAGAGGCCGAATTTTACCGAAAAGGCAGAGCGATTTATGTGGCATCGGTCGAAGGATTTCAAGGCCCCCAAAGATTTCAGAGCCAGAGGGGGAAGGGGCAAGGAGCGTCTCTTTACCATGTTGACCGATAAGCTGGAGCTTAACCAGGAGCAGCAAGTCAAGGTTAAGGCGATTATGGAAGAGACGCGCCGGGAAATTAGTCAGGTAGGAAAAGATGTTCGTCAGTCTATTGACACTATCAAGGAGAAGAGCAACCAGAAGATTATGGAGGTTTTAACTTCCCAGCAACAGGAGAAATTCAAGACGTTAGGCCCCTCTCGCTCAAAGATGGGGCGCAGGTCGCATTCGCGGAAGATATGGAGCAAGAAATACGGAAAGGAGGATTAAAATGAATAAAAGAATCTTTTCCAATAAATTATTGGTGGTATTGATTTGCAGCTTAATTATTATGGCCCAATCGGCAGATGCCTTTGCTCGTCCGCGAAGACGTATCTCAAGAAGCTATTCGCATAGAAGGCCGGGCCGTCACCTAAGGCACATAAGGCACAAAAAGGATACTAATGATGCTGTCTTGTATGGAGCCCTGGCTTTAGGGTTAGTTGGGGTCCTGGCTACTACTATGTCTACATCTTCAACCTGCCCAACGGTTAGGATGGTTAAGACAGTTAGGACAGTCAAGGTTCTTCCCGGAGGACACCGAACCTTTAGGGTTAGAGGCCAAACCTATTATTATTGCGACAATATTTACTATAGGGCTTGTCCTTCCGGTTATATTGTTGTTTCGCCTCCTGAGGCTATTCCGGCCGCTATGGTTCTCTCTCCGGCCGTTCAAGAGCTTCAGAATCTACCCGGCCAGGCGGTAACGATACATGTTCCTAATGCCAACGGCAGCTATACCCCGGTTAGATTGGTAAAGCAGGATGAAGGGTATATCGGACCCCAGGGAGAGTATTATGTGGGCAATCCCACGGTTGAGCAATTAAAGGCTCTCTACGGTAAGTAACGGGGGCAGGCAAGCTTTCCCATAAAAGGAATTGACAAACCTATATAGATAAGTTATAGTAAATTTAGTAGCAAAAGTCCCGTGTTTGAAGGGGGAAATCCCGGACGTTAAAAAAGTAAAACCTTCGCTTGAAAAGGCGGAGGTTTTTTGTTTGTCGAATTAACTTGAATACCCCCCGAAGAAGAGTATAATATTGGTAAATAGTAGTATTCTGTAGTTTTCTTTGGACAGAGGCTTACAAGTGGAAAGGTTGCTTACAGTAAAAGATGTAGCTGAGTATCTTCAAATGAGCAAAGAAAAGGTATATAAACTTGCTCAAAATGGAAAAATCCCTGTCGCAAGAATAGAAAATCAATGGAGATTTAGAATCGAAAAACTAAATGCTTGGCTTGAAGCAAATGAGTTGAGCACCATTTCAGTGTCTCTCTCCACACAATTTCCTACCAAAACTGAACCTTTCTTAAAATGGGCAGGGGGAAAAGGTCAGTTGTTAAGGCAATACGAAGCTTTCTTTCCGGATAAATTTAATAATTATCTTGAACCTTTTGTTGGTGGCGGTGCAGTATTTTTTCATTTATATAGCACTGGTAGATTAAATAATGGCAAACGAATAATTTTAATAGATTCGAACGATGAACTTGTGAATTGCTATCGTGTCATTAAAGAAAACGTTGAAAGATTAATAGGTTTCTTGAATAATTCTAAATTTAAGAATATAGAGAAAATATATTACAAAATTAGGAAGCAAGAGCCAGCGGATAAAGTAGAGCGAGCAGCACGGACAATTTATTTAAATAAAACATGCTTTAATGGTTTATATAGGGTTAATAGTAGAGGGAAGTTCAATGTTCCATTCGGAAAATACAAGAATCCTATGATATGTAATGCTGATAATTTACGTGCAGTAAGCATAGCACTGAAAAACGTAGAAATTTTATGCGATGATTTTACGGCTTGCTTAGAATTTGCCAAAAGAGGTGACTTTGTTTATTTTGACCCGCCTTATCAGCCATTGAATAAAACTTCAAGTTTCACCAGTTATACAAAAGAGCCTTTTAATGGTGATAATCAGAAAAGACTCGCTGAGCTTTATTATAAATTAGATAAGCGTGGCTGCAAGATAATGTTGAGCAATTCAGATACCAGGTTTATTGCTAAACTCTATTCCGGTTTCAAAATAAAAAAGGTTTTGGCAAAAAGGGCTATAAACTGTAAGGCTTCAGGCAGGGGAGAAATTAACGAATTGGTTATATTAAATTATTAATTATGGGGGGGGGATCCTATGGATACCAGTTTACCTAAAATGAGCTTTAAGAAAAAAGGCGTTGAGCATATTCCTATAAAAGTACTTCAAGTTAACGATAATATTATAATGGCCATTTACAAAGGATCTTTAAGCCCTTTCGATATATTAATCAAATATAGACAAATGCAAAAAAATGGGAAATGGTCAAATATCAGGACTCCCAAACATATCCATTGGACTGTCGATATTTTAATGAAAATGCAGACATTTGAAGGACTAACGCAAGAATTTCTAGATTTTTTTATTGGCATTTGGAATAAGACAATACCTATTAAAAGCGAACAGGAAAGGCAATCGTTAGATTTAAAGGCCCTTCTCAATATTAGCAAAAAAGAAATAGAAAGATTCCAGGAGTTGAGCAAAAAGGGAGAATATAGCGTAAAATTTCTAATTCTTTTGGCAAAATTGCTAATGTTACAAGAAAAAACCAACAGAGCAGATGCATATATGTTTAAAAGGGTATTGGATGGATTAAAGAGTAGAAAGGATTTATTTCGTGTTCTTTCTACGGCGACTTTAGTAGCTGGTAGAGGAAAAAGATAATTATTTATGACTAAACTCCAACCACAAAATTTTGAATTAGAGGCAACGACTGTATGGTCTTTTCCTGAAAGGGGAAATTGGGCAACCCATCAGCCACATTTTAGAGGTAATTGGGCCCCTCAAATTCCGCGAAATTTAATCTTGCGTTATTCAAAGCCAAAAGACTTAGTTTTAGACCAGATGTGTGGTTATGGGACAACTTTAATTGAGTGTAAACTTACCGGAAGAAATGCTTTAGGGTTTGATATTAATCCTGAAATGGTTGAAATGACAGGGAAAAATTTGAAATTTTATGCTCCTTCTAATGTGAAGATAGAAGTGAAAGTAGGAGATGCTAGAGATTTAAAAGATTTAGATGATAATTCTGTGGATTTTATAACAACTCACCCACCATATGCAGATATTATCAAATATAGTGAAGGTAAAATCGAAGGGGATTTATCTAATATTCATAGTATCGATAAATTTTGTAATGAGATGAAAAGAATAGCAGCAGAGTGTTTCAGGGTTCTAAAAGCTAAGAAATATTGTGGGATTCTAATTGGCGATACAAGAAGAAAGACTTATTTTACACCCATAGCTTATAGAGTAATGGAAGATTTTATTAATGCTGGGTTTAAACTTAAGGAAGATATAATCAAACATCAGTGGAATTGTAAAACAACACCTTATTGGACTCAAAAATCAAAGGACTATAATTTCCTGCTTATAATGCACGAACATTTGTTTGTGTTCGAGAAATCTGTAGAAAATTTCTAATATTCAAGGAGGATAATATGGGGAAAAAAGAACTTACCGATTCCATCGTCAAAGTTTGGGAAAAGAGCGTTGATGTACAGATGCATTTTAACGACCTAATTATGAAAAATCGTACAATTGTCATTTCTTTTGTTACTGCCATTTTTGGTGCAGCTGCCTATTCATTAAAAGATACTACTTTATTTATAACGATATGCAGCAAAGAAATTCATATTAGTGCTGTAATTATTTTATTTGGGATCTTCTTCTTGAGCGCTTATGCATATTTAGATATTTGCTATTATTTGCGTTTACTTATTGGTTCTGTTAAGTTCACAGAAGAGATGGATTGTGAATATAAAGGTTTAGGATTAACATCTAGAATTAGTAAAGAGATAAAACATAAGAGAGCAAGGAAAGTGCTACATCGTCATTATATAACTTGATTAATTGGTGCTTTTATTGCTATGGTATTATTAGTTTTTTGTTTGTGATAGAGAAAAAAGATATTTTATATCGGTATAGATGAAGCAGTATGTGGTCTTATTGAAAAATCCCACCTTTTAAAATTTTTTCCCGCCGAAGGCGGACAAGCGCACCTGATCAAAAGAATTTTTTATTTCCTATTTTTGCGAGGGAGAGGCCACCGCGGGTTTTGGCGGGTTTGGGTGTGGGCAAACCCGACAAAAGACGCAAAGCCGAATCATCTAAATTTAAAGAAATGATATAAGGTATTGTATAATCTGAATATTAAATCATCCGAAAGTGCGGATATAGACTTTGGGCGAATTTTCTTTATAAGTCTTTGATTTATTTGACATTGTGAAAGTCGGGTTTGTTCAAAAAACTTGTGCTGAGCAGAGTCGAAGTAGAAAAAATCGAAAGGGGCAAAAAATTCAAAGAAAATTAGTTTTTGCCTGTCCTGAGCGAAGTCGAAGGGTGGGCGATTTTGATGTTTTTTGAAAACAGATAGGGAAGACAGCAATTGCCGCGTGACTGATTTCCCCTTAGGAGGTATAATAAGATGCCAATTGAAAGTAGCAAGCCACCAAGAAACTGGAAAATTAAGATATATAAACTATATTGAGGATAATAAAACAGGAGGAATAATTACTCACTTTGAAGTTACTTCTCCTGATAGTACGACTAAATTTGTAAGCCCCTTTTTTACCAAAACATTTATCGATGATTATTTAGGTGTTCCGGGAGATGGAAATATCACTGAGAATCGTAATAGGATTGTTAATGAAAAACAAGAATTATTAAAGTTATGGGGTCTTGTCAGGATAGAAGAGCTTATAAACCAAGAATCATTAGAAGCTGAGCCTGAAATTTCCAGTGAAGATTTTGAATGGGCAAAAAAAGTCGAAAAAGGCGATTTAAGACATTCTAGTTCTCAACAAAACGCTAACGAGTATATATACATTTCTGAGCGTAGAATAGGATTTTAGTAAAAAGAGAGTTGTTATAGAAGAAAAAAAGTGTTTGAAAAAGGGGACGCTTCTATTTTTTACCCCCCCCTACGCTAAAGCATAAGCGGGCAGTCGCCCCCGAAATTTAAAGTTTTAAATGGGCGATTTTGGTGTTTTTTTAGCACCTCACACCAAGTCAAGGAAAGGGAATACTATGAGAGCACTAACTACTGTAGATCGGATAAAATTGATTGGTTTTTTTTCGCTTATACTCGCAACTCTTATTGCAACGGTAATAATACCAGCTATCGATAATAAAATATCTAAAGCAAAAGAAGCTATTGCAGAATTTCGAGATTACAGAATTTTGACTGCCTTATGCAAATTAGATAATCAAGCGCATCTTAGTCAGAGAATGGCAATCTTATCCGAGGCTAATCAAGTAGCATATATTAGTGGTTCAAAACAGCGTATAAATGAATTACGCCAAAAAGCGTTAAATAAAACAATAGGATTAGCAGAATGGACTAATATTAAAAATAAAGAAGATACTAAAAAGAAAATATCCGAAATTTGTGATAATGGAAAATTGACAACCGAAAAGAAAATTGAAGAAGTAGAGAAGATAGTGAATGATAACTTAGCCGTTGAGAGTGAGAAATTGAAAATAAAACACAAAGAACGGAATATGAATAAAGTTATAAAAGCAAATCTCGAAAATTATGAATCGTTTTGGAATAAATGGTTTGCTGTTTTGCAAATAAGTGGATTAATTTTATTTAGTGGTGCTGAAACAATAGATAAATTAACGAAAAGAAAATAATGATGCTTTTGATTTATATTCTTGTATCCACCGAAAGCCCAGCCAAAGAAGATTATTCCCTTAAGATCCAGCGAGAATATCTTGAATTTTCTACTATAGAGAAAAGCTAATCATTATGCGGTCAAATTGTGCTATATCTTTTTATCGAAATGATCTTCAGAGAACACGGTTATGGTCGGGTAAGTGTCCGGTTAAAAATTGCGAGGTGAATATTCATCGATATAAAGTGCCGTTTCATAAATTTAAAGGGAAAATGCGATATTTGCCGTTTTGTCCTGAGCATGGTATACGCATTCATAATAGCGGATTTGTTTATTATAACGGTCCATTAAGAGAGGATTTAATAACTGCTACCAAGCGTAATTTAATGTTTCATAACGATTATTATGCTGCTAATTTTTTTAACAAGGGCAATAAGATGGAATCCGGGCGCCTGTGTTATGAGAATAGCGAAGACGCAATATCTTATAACGTATTTACTGAATTACTTTCGAATGGCGATGGATTAAGAAAATTGGTTTGTCATATAACAAAGAAGGATATAAAGGATGATATTGAGTTGTATTTATGGGGCGGGAAGATAGTTCTAAAAAAGAATTCTTTTGTGCGATATGAACCGCTTATCGAAGTTCGTAATCATTTGGAGCGTGATATAAAAAGATTTGCGACCGAACCAGATATAATGCTTATCATCCCCAAAAAAGTAGTAATTTGCATTGAAGCAAAATTTGGCAGCAAGAATCCCATTGCAAAAGAACAAAAGGAAAATATAGGGGAAAAGCCGAAAAGCAAAATTAATCTTATAAAACGGTATTGCACAGAAAACACTATAATAGATGCAGATGGGCTATTTGATTTTAGTAATATGCCAAGGCTTTTTTACGAGCAATTATTCCGGAACATTGTTTTTGCCGCATCAATGGCTAAACTAGAAGGGGATGCAGATTGGTATGTTGTAAATTTACGAAATCATCATGTTATGAATTTAAAACGGGATAAACCAGAAAGCAGGCCGATTGTGCGAAACATCCGTTCAATATTAAAACCCGGATATAAAAAACGGTTTATACAGTTAACCTGGGAAGATATATACGACAAAACTGTAAAGAATAATGAGATGTTGGTTAATCTTTCCTGGTACTTTAAAAATAAAAGTCTTAATTGCGGCAGGGCGTTTAATGTATTATAAAGAATTATGGGGAAAGTACGTAAAACAAAAAAGGGAAAAGGGGACAGACACCATTTTCCAATTAACCAATAAAATTTCCGCCACACTTGTCCGCCAATTTTTGTGGCGGGAAGCATAAGCGGGCAGTCGCCGCCGCATTATAAAATCTATTTCCCCCCCCCCTAAATAATCTTGCGCTTTTCACTTAACCGCTATAAAATATACCCCGTATCGAAAGATGAATCGGAGGAGAGGATTATGAAACAGTGGTATGAGTCATTATTCGAGAATTATGCGAAGAAATATGATAAGGAGTGTTTTGTTCAAGGGACTCTGGGAGAATGCGATTTTATTGAAGAGGAGATAAAGTGCGATAAATCCTTAAATATCATAGATATCGGCTGTGGCACCGGGCGTCACGCTATCGAATTGAGAAAAAGAGGGTATAATGTAATCGGTATCGACCTATCCGAGTCGCAGCTTAAAAGGGCAAGGGAAAAAGCAAAAGAGCAAAAAGTAGAGATCGACTTTCAAAAACATGATGCAAGAAATCTCCCCTTTAGGAGTAAATTTGATCTGGCAATTATGCTATGCGAAGGCGGGTTTTCTCTTATGGAAACAGATGAGATGAACTTTGAGATACTCAAGAACGCAACAAAAGCGCTTAAAAGTAAAGGCAAGTTTATTTTCACCACATTAAACGGATTATTTCCGCTTTTTCATTCAGTCAAAGAATTCTATAAGTCGGCGCAGAAAGAAGGCCAATCCCAGTGTAAGGAGTGCTCCTTTGATCTGATGACTTTCCGTGATCATAATACTGTTGTGTTTGAAGATGATTCAGGCAATAAAAAAGAATTAAAATGTAATGAGCGTTATTATGCCCCCAGTGAGATAAGGTGGATTTTAAAGACTCTTGGGTTTAAGAAAATAGATATTTTCGGCGCTAAACTGGGGGCCTATTCACGAAAAGATAAATTAACCCCGGAAGACTTTGAAACGCTTGTTGTTGCGGAGAAATAGTTTTTTCTAGCGGGGTTTATTTTGGGTAAGTGCTTTTTTCACGCATTTCATAAGAGCTTTTGAAGTTACCGTGGCTCCGGTAACCGCCTCCACCTTAGGGGATTGTTTTTTTAACATGCGGGGGATGACTCCCAGCCCCTTTTGGGCATATTTGTTTCCGGTTCCGTTATCCAGAACCTGGATATTCTTTATTTCCCCGAATTCTGCCGTTACTTTTACCCGATACATATACTGCCTGAACGGAACCTCTCCGATAAATTATCCGTCCGGGAGAGAAGCAGGGTCAACATCTGCTATTTCCAGATTTTTTATCCGTTCAACTTCATTGTATATATCCTGCGGAAACCCATCCTGGGGGAGGCATCCGAAAACGAATAAAACAGAAAATAACAAAATAAGAATCGATTTCATATTTCAACCGCCTCAGTTAAACAATTAAAGTGCCAATGAGAATTATAATTTGCGCTTATTTCCAGTCTATCAAAGGAAATTGGCTGATTCAACTTTTATCTTCTATTGTTAAATAATCTTGCGCTTTTCCTTTAATCGCTATAAAATATATCATCTATGCAAAAAAAATATATATCAAGGCTTTCGGCTGGCCGAACGTGTAAGCCTGCCCTGAGCGAGCAAAGCGAGTCGAAGGGTAACGACAAATGATTTTGAAGATATTAAAGAAAATTAGGGGGGTTTTTTAGTCATGTTCGATTTATCGAAAAAAAGGCACAGATTAAGAATTATTATTCCGGCCTATCCGGCGTTTAATATTTATTCCTCTGTTGCCCAAAGGACTACGGCTTTGGGGCCGGTTTGTGTCGCAAGTGCCGTAAATAAAATGGAAGGATGGGATGTTGAGGTAGTTGATGAAAACAATCTTCGCAGATACGGCCCTAGGAGTAGTGAAGGTGGTGCCGACCATGAATTTTTGCAGAAAATGAGGTCAGCCGATATTGTTGGGTTCTATGGTGGGTTGACAAGTACTATTCCTCGTCTTTATAAAGTAGCCCAATTTTATAAAAGTAAGGGAGTAATAACTATAGCTGGTGGACAGCATTTTGTCGAAGGTAATATAGCTGAAGCATTATCCTCGGGTATAGATTATGTGGTTATTGGCGAGGGGGAAGAAACTGTTAGAGAGCTTCTCCATGCATTAGAAAAGAGGGAAAATATTGGAAGTATCCGCGGTATAGCCTATATTGAGAACGGCCAAATTGTCCGCACTCCCGAAAGGAATCCAATAACTGATTTTGATAGGTTGCCTTTGCCTGATTTCTCCTTGGTTAGGTATGCTAAGATTAAACTTTATCCTGTCGAAAGGATACGCGGTTGTGGCATGAATTGTGAGTTTTGTACTGTTAAAGGCAGACCCAGGGCGGCAACGCCTGAAAGGCTCGTTGAGTCGATGAAATTTCTTTTAGAGACGAAAGACGCCAGGCATTTCTTTATTGTGGATGATCTTTTCGGACAACACAGAGATGAGACTATTAGATTTTGTGATATGCTTGAAAGTTATCAAAAAGACATAGGAAGACGGTTAGACACAACCGTTCAGATACGATTGGATAAAGCCAAAGACACTGAGCTGCTTTCTGCTATGCGCCGAGCCGGCATTAACACCGTAGCCATTGGTTATGAATCTCCGATTCAAGAGGAATTGACAGCTATGAACAAGCGGGTAAGAACTGAAGACATGATATCTTTTACGAACATATTCCATAGATTTCATTTTTTGGTGCACGGAATGTTTATCTTCGGTTATCCGTTAAAAGAAGATGTTCGATTCAGCATGTCGGAAAAGGAACGAGTGAGACGCTTTAAGCAATTTATTAGAAAAGCCAGAATCGATTCTATACAGGTTTTACTTCCGGTTCCTTTGCCGGGGACAGAATTAAGGCATAGGCTTAAAGTTCAAAACAGGATTTATCCTGTTAAAGAGGTGGGTTGGAAGTATTATGATGGAAACTTTCCGCTTTTTGATCCGGACAAACCGATGACCGCAGAAGGGATGCAAAATGCTATTAGAAAGATTATGAGTAAATTTTATCAGTTTGGTTATATGTTTATAATTGGTTTACATATATTATCGTTTCCGGCTTTAATTTTCTTTTTGTATAATATCAAAAGCGAATGGAAGAGATGGTATCAGCCGTGGCGTAATGCCTTACTCCGTTTTGGAGGTTGGATTACGTTAAAACGATGGATTTCAAAGTTTAAGAAAGATGAATTTTCTCAAAGATTGAAAAAGGCAAAAGAACATCTTAACGCACGTTCAAAATGAGCATAACTAATTGTAATAAAAGAACCTATATCAAGACTTTCGGCTGACCTTCTATACAGGTTTTACAATATATAAATTCTTTCTTTGTTCTCTGTATGTTAATCCAATGCACCGCCCTTGACATTTTTGCTAATGAGCAAGTAAGATAAAGTATGTTTTATTTCTACATTCTTGAGTGCGCCGATAATAAACGGTACTATGGATATACGAATAACCTTAAGAAGAGGCTATCAGAGCACCAAAGAGGTAAAGATAGAGCAACCAGGCCGAGAAGACCTTTGACATTAGTCTACTATGAGGAATGTGGCACAAAAACTGATGCAATCAAAAGAGAAAGGCAGTTCAAGCAAGGCAGAACGCGTAAATCTACCATAGACAAGCTAATTGCTGAATTCCCAGCTGACCGACTATCCGAATTCCGGTAGGCAAAAATGTCAAGGGCGGTGCATTGGTTCATTTTGAATTTTAAAGAACGAATAAAGAACATTGTAAAGCCGAAACAAAAGGCCATCCGAAAGTCCTGATATAGACCTTTCGGGCAGATTTTTCATCTCTCGGCGTTGCTCGGGACTTCCTTTGGTCGTAAGTCTTTGATTTTTCTGGCATAATGTTTTTTGTTCCTTTTCAAAAAAGAAAAAATTCTTTTGGGCGAAAAAAGAAAAAGAAAAAATTCTTTTGGGCGATTTTACGAAGTGAGCGTAGCGAACGGAGTCCTGAGGAGCGAAGCGACGCAGGGATGTTTTTGCGTCTTGCCCTTCGGGCAATCCGCACGCCAATTCCCTAATTGTCGTTAAAAAGCAGCCGAAAAAGGGAAAGCCCCCCATCCCTGCCTGCCGGCAGGCAGTCACCCGAAATAGGCTTCTCCTATTTCTCCCCTTGACAGATAGAAAAATAACGCTTGACATTGCTTCCCCAATGCTGTACACTTATTAATAAATGTATAGAAATAGGGAGGCTCTATGGGTATTAAAAAAAGCGAACTTGTAAACTTTCTTAGGAAAAGGGGTGGAGTAGCTAGCTATGCAGAAATCATTGGAGCTGGGTTTAGCAAGGCTCGCCTTAAGGCTAGCCTGAACTCAGGTAGAATTCTAAAAGTCGACCGCGGTCTATATAAACTATCGGATGGCACATCACTCTCAAGCCCAGATCTTGTAGCCGTATCGATTAAAGTCCCAAAAGGAACGGTTTGTTTGCTTTCTGCACTTGCTTTTCATGAGGCAACAAACGAGATCCCTAAATATGTGGATATAGCCATTCCGCGCGGGACGCATGCTAATAAAATAAAATATCCTCCAGTTAAATTTTACCGCTTTGCATCCAATGCTTGGAAAGAGGGGATTGAAAGGCATAATATTGAAGGGCATGAAATCAAAGTTTATTGCCTCGCCAAGACGGTTGCCGATTGTTTTAAATTCCGCAATAAAATAGGCATGGATGTTGCCAGAGATGCCCTCAAAGTTAGTGTTTCTGAAAAAAACATAGCACCAAAAGAAATTATGCAGTACGCTAAGATTTGTCGTGTAGATAAAATTATTAAGCCAATATTGGAAACCATGTTATGAGAAAGGCTGTTAAAAATATACAAGCCTCGGTTCGAGCCAAGCTTCAAAATAGAGCGAAAGAAGCCAACCGCCCTTTTGCAGAAGTTCTGCAGTATTATGGGATGGAAAGATTTCTTTATAGATTCAGCCGTTCAAAATATGCTGATAAATTTATCCTTAAAGGTGCATTGATGTTTACAGTTTGGGAAGTTCCTCAAAGACGAACGACGCTTGATATAGATTTCTCGGCACAGTTTGATAATAAAACAGCAAATATTGAGAAAGTAATAAAGGATATTTGTGAAATTTCAGTGACTCCAGATGGACTTATGTTTGATCCAAAAACAGTTAAGGGCCAGAAAATAAAAGAAGGGGCAGATTACGAAGGTGTACGTGTAAAATTCCGAGGATTTTTAGAACGAATACGCATTTCAATGCAAATTGATGTTGCTTTCGGAGATGTTATATGTCCGAAACCTAAAATTATTAACTATCCAGTTATTTTAGACTTCCCCAAACCGCACCTTAAAGGATATCCTATAGAAAGTGTAGTTAGTGAAAAATTTGAGGCTATGGTTAAGTTAGGTCTTTTAAATAGTCGCATGAAGGATTTTTATGATATTTGGCTTATGATGCATCAATTCAATTTCGGTGGCCTAAAACTCATTGAGGCTTTAAAGAAGACCTTTAAACATCGTAAAACTCCTTTGCCAGAACATAAACCATTATTTGCTGAAGAAATTTACGATGAAAAATCCGATCGCCAAACTTTATGGAAGGCTTTTCTAGAAAAGGGAGATATTAAATTCGTACCAAAAAAATTATGCGCTACAGCGAAAGAAATAGAAAATTTTCTTATTAAACCGCTTGATGCAATTCATAAAAGCCACAAGTTTAGCAAAGAATGGAAATCCGCTGGGCCATGGAAATGAGAAGTAGTGAGAAAAAGAGCCTAATATAAAATAATGAAAATAGCATTATATTTACGAGTAAGCACAGAAGACCAAGCAAAAGAAGGATATTCTCTTGAGGTCCGAAGAGACTATCTCGAATCTTTTGCTAAACATAAATGGTATGAGATATTTCGAAAGGGGACAGACACCATTTCCCAATTGACCAACCCCCGTTTAACTAATTAACCAAATGCTTAGCTCAGGACAAGTTTTTTCGCCGCCGCAATATAAAACCTAATTTCCCCCCCCCAGCCTGAATAATCTTGCACTTTTCCCTTATTTCTTATAGAATATATCCCCTATGAAAAAAGTCTATATTAAAACGTTCGGCTGACCGTATGGCTAAGTTCCGCACGATGATATTGAAGGTTTTGAGGATGATAACTGATTGTGAACAATGAGGTTGCGTAAAATATGCCGTAATTTCAAATATTGAATTTATGGGTGACTTCTACTTGACAGATGTCAACTTTCGACAACTAAAATTGACATCGTAAAAACCGCTAACTTTCGAGTCTTACAAATTACTTGACAAAATAAATAATCATGGTAAATTGTTACCATAACCATGGTGAAACAATGATATCCTTACGTTCAAAAGTAACAATAAAATTGCTGGATTACTATTTTCTCAATCCTGAGGCGCAAGTCTACATCAATGAGTTGGCAAGGATTTTAGATCTTGATCCCAAAAACACGGAAATCAAACTTAAAGAGCTGGAAAAAGAAGGGCTTTTTAAGAGCGAATTCCGCGGAAAACAAAGGTATTTTTCCCTTGCAAAAGACAATCCGGTCTTGGAACATTACCGCCAGATATTTTTGAAAACCCACGGCATAGAAAAAAGACTTAAAGATGCGTTAAGCATTATTAAAGGAATTAAAGAAGCATACCTGTTTGGTTCATACGCCAGCAACAAAATGGATTCCTCAAGCGATATAGACATGCTGGTTATTGGTACGCATTCTGTTTTGGAACTGCAGAGAATTATCGTTAAACTGCAAAAAGATGTGGACCGCGAATTCAATGTAACAAATCTAAGTCCGAAGGAATTTGCAACGAAGAAAAAAGGCAAGAACCATTTTATAAATAACGTCTTTAAAGATAAAACTATACGGCTGATATGATTAATTTTGAGAGCCAACACTTTCAAAAACTGACGTTTCAAGAAAAACAGATTGACCAGTTCTTGCTATCCGCCCGACATGATTTTAAGATCGCCGAAGAATCGGATGTGCCGGATGTGATTTTTAAATTTAGCTATGATGCCCTGATTAAATTAGGCATTATGTTAATTGCCAAAAAAGGCTACAAAGTAAGAAGTACAGCCGGCCATCATATTAAGATTTTAGAGAAACTGAGCCAACTGCTCAAGGATGAAGATATTGTTGTACTCGGCAATAAGATGAGGCAGGAACGCAACGTTAATCTTTATGACGGCGGAATTTTTGTAGGGGAGAAGGATAGTATTGAGTATCTCGAATTCGTCAAAGGCACTTTCAAAAAAGCGGGTATTTGAAGGAGAGCAGGATGTATTAACCTAGACGCCTTAAAGGTGCCTGGGTTTTTGTTTTTCGGCCAAAAGGGCAAAAGGGGACAGACACCTTTAAAATCCTTTCAGGACAAGTTTTTTCGCCGCCGCAATATAAAACCTAATTTTCCCCCCCCCCTCAGCCTGAATAATCTTGCACTTTTCCCTTATTTCTTATAGAATATATCCCCTATGAAAAAAATCTACATCCGCACATTCGGCTGGCCTTTTGTTTCGTCTCTACAATGTTCTCTTTTCGTTCTTTAAAATTCAATGATCAATTGCACCGCCCTTGACATTTTTGCCTACCGGAATTCGGATAGTCGGTCAGTTGGGAATTCAGCAATTAGCTTGTCTATGGTAGATTTACGCGTTCTGCCTTGCTTGAACTGCCTTTCTCTTTTGATTGCATCAG
>Ga0180433_10004733_pt1 | contig 18886 bp, 13 predicted proteins | sample SS_ome_8_FD_132980 | JGI IMG/M metagenome (GOLD analysis project Ga0180433, IMG submission 132980) | Hypersaline lake sediment archaeal communities from the Salton Sea, California, USA - SS_1_D_1 metaG | ecosystem: Environmental > Aquatic > Non-marine Saline and Alkaline > Hypersaline >... | reverse complement strand
CCAATGGTGTCCTGGTTGGAATTGGCCAGAGCATAGACTGTACCAATGGTGTCTTGGTTGGAATTGGCCAGCGCATATACCGTACCAATGGTGTCTTGGTTGGAATTGGCCAGCGCATAGACCGTATCAACATTTCCGATATTGCTATTGGATTCAACAGTGACCTGGAGTTCAAGAGATTCTAGTTCAGTCTCCACATTGGTCAGACGGGTTGTTAAGTGCGTCAAGGCTGCGCGGTGAGAAGCCAGGTAGGATGTAGTCCGTACGGTTTGATTTTCAATACGTCTTAAAATTTCGCCATATTCATCATCCAATAACGCTGAAAGCCGACGTGATCGAACTGCCACGGAGGAGGAAGAAATGTCAAATCCCCGTCGTTTGGTAGACGAAGAATGAGAAGTTTGGCCAAACATTTATTATACCAACACTTAAAAAATGTTTGCTCGAGGCGAGTCAACCCGAGAAGGGACCCACAAAATCCACATCTCCAAGCAACAACGCACCTCCCGCAAATGTGTCGTCACAATTGACGGAATGGACGACGATTTGGACTTGGGTCGCATTACCAAGATGATTCGCAAAACCTTTCATTGCAACGCTGCCATTGTGCGCAAAAAGGATTACGAGGACATTGTTGAGGTCAATGAAGCCAAGAGGGACGATGGTGGCTTTATGAGCCTTGAGGAAATGATAAACTATCAAACCACCCTGAAGAAGAACCGGCCATCAGATGGAAAACCCGTGCTGCACCTGGCGGGGGGTGAGGTCATTCAACTTCAAGGCGACTACAGGGAAGGCGTGGTGGAGCTCTTTCAAGAGGCAGACATTGTGTTGGACAAATCACGACTAGTGGTGCACGGGTAATGATATTCAGTTATAACCATCCCTTGGCTTTAGCCACGCGGTCAAAGGCTGCTTTGGCTTCACTTAAGGAGTAGCGCGACTGGTTGGCCGGGTTAAGGCGTGGTTCACCTGCCAACATTTCTGCTTGAAGGGCAATCAGCAAGTCTTCGACGGTCAGGGTGGAGGACCACCCGGACGGCGTCAGGACTTCTGTGCAAATGGAGCCGCCCACGGTGACCCGCCCCTTGTGAAACGCAAAGCGTGGCGCGACGACCCGCACAAAGGGAGGGGCAAAGGGGTAGTCCGTCGGAAACAACATTTCGAGTAAAATTTCCGTAACACCCCACCGGCGACAATCGGCTTGAAAGGCCATTAGGTCAAGGTCTAGGGGATCTTTGGAATGGTCATTGTCCACAACAAAAGGACCCCTGGTCAAGTCCATTGACACACGCCACTTGTAGAGGGAATCGTCCAACAAGGTGGCCGAAATGCCTGCCTCTTGGATAGTTGTCGAACGGTTAAAAGACCGAAAATCTCCCAAGATGCGCCGGGAGGCAACACAAGACCCGTCCCCAATCAAGGACAATTCGTAGGGCGTCAAGGCGGATGGCTTGGAGGCTTCCTTGGATTCCTTGGGTTCCCCAGGCAACCCAAGCCCACAAGACATTTTGTCGTCGTCATCATAAGTGTAGTCATCATCTGAGGACGCCCACTCTTGCACGTCCTCTGCAACAAATGACATGGTGGCTTTGAATGTGATTTTTTCCGTTTGGTATGGTTGAGTTTTCCTTTTGGAAATTCAATCCAGACAAAGATTTGATGTCAACCGACAGCGTCCATACAAACATAAATTTGTAGGTATTCAATAAAATGGCTGAATTTTCTGCGTTTGGATTTTCCATGTACAAACCATCTGGGCAGTTGACCAACTACTGGCGCACCTGCCCAGGGGGCAACTTTGAACTCAATTGTTACCAAAACATGACGGTGACAACCTCCATGCTTGCTGACGAAAGTGTAACGGAAGCCAAGGCGGACCCCGATGACATTGTTTTGATGAGGCAACCCCAAACCATTACGGGCGCAAAAAGGTTCACGCAAACTGTGGATGTGGACGTTGACGTGGAGGTGGGCAGGGATGTCATTGTGACAAATGACATTCTTGCTGGTGGGTCCGTGAATGCCGTGGGTGACGTGACTGCCAATGGGAACATCCACACAGATGGCAACGTGACTGCCAATGGGAACATTGTTGCCGGGGACCGGGTGTACCAGGGTGCGGGTATTCTTGTGCCGCCTGGTGTTGTCATGCCCTACGCGGGCGTCTCTGCACCCACCGGCTACCTCATGTGTGACGGGTCTGCCGTGTCGCGCACAACCTATGGCGACTTGTTCACCGGAATAGGCACGACCTACGGCGTTGGTGACGGCTCGACCACCTTTAACCTTCCAAACCTGAATGGGCGGGTGGTGGCTGGCGTTTCCGGGTCGTCCCCGCATGCGGCGGTGGGGGACACGGGGGGCTCACAAACGGTCGCGTTGACAACAGACGAATTGCCGGCACACTCGCACACTGCTACCACTGAAAGTGCAGGCACCCACACCCACACGTCCAATGCGACAGGAGGATCCATTGGCCTCATCACGTCGACGGGAAACAACACCATGGATGCAGACGTTAACAGCACCCCTGGCGAACCCGACCTCTATGCATCCTTGCCCGAACTTTCCATTAATGCCGCTGGTGCCCACACCCACACCGTGAATGTCGGGACCACTGGCAGCGGCGCCGCCTTTTCCGTGTTGGACCCCTTTTTGACCATGAGCTACATCATTAAAACCTAATGTTATTTTATATGGCTTTGCCACAACCAATAAAAGTGTTTTTATTGTCCTTTTCGGGCAGCTGCCTGCGCGGCGGCTTGCACCACAACCTCGGATCGGCCACAGGTCAAGAGGCAGGGCTTGATGCGCGTGTTGCGAGACCACCCCCCCAGACGGCATGACGTCAGAGTGGTTCCACCGGATGCCTGAGTGCAACACTTGGAGGTTGTGTTTGGAATGCGGCAACAGTTGCAACGTTTAGGCATTTTTATTGTATCAACTAGAAATCTCTTGGATCATTAAAAAAATGTCAAGCGGTTCCAAGTCAAGAGGTGACCCGGTCCTCAAAACGGCCGTCCGGACCGTGATGATGGGGTCTCTGGAGGTCCCCGTGGTGAACGGGTGGGAGCAAGTCATGGTCATGATTTGGCCAGAGGTGAACTTTGGGCCCAAGGCGCCGTCTCTCCTCCAGGTGGAAAGACGCTTCAAGGTGAGCCTGCCTCGCTCCTGGTCTGACGCCGACCGCAAGACCTTGGTTCTCCTCTTTACCAATGTGGTTGCGTCCTACCTGTCCAAGGCCCGTGATCCTTTGTGTGCGGGGAAAATGGCCAACCTGAAAAATTGGTTGCATGTGCTCCACAATTCCTCATACGCCAACAAGACAAGCCTGCCACCCTACATGTCGTTGTTGGGTGAAAAGCTGTCCGCCTTGCTGAACAGCCAATCTTGCGTCCCGCCAGTACCCAAACAAGACACCCAAGCAAAGCAACCACAATTCGTGGATCCACTCCGGGTCCAAACCTCCACCTTTGTGGACCCGTCCACCGTTACTTCGCTCCACCCCCAAGGCCATCGAGACCCTTCGCAGGCCAGGGCCGGCCATCGAGGCCCTTCGCAGGCCAGCAAACGGAAACCCATCAAAAAATTTGAGAAGGAGGCTATGCAGTCACCCATCAACCTGGATGACTCCACCATTGATAAGAAAACCGAGAAAACCGAGTATGAAGTTTTTCTCAAGCTTTCCCAAAGCGACACACGTGAAGGGAAAATCTTGAATGCCATCATGGTCAACATTGTCATCATTATGTACAAGGACGGCCCCATTGCTGCCTTTGACTACCTCACCAATGTGCCCCTGTCCCCGATTAACTCTCCGGACGACACATATCGATCCGGCCTGATGATTTTTTGGCGTCACTTGATTCTCTTTTTACTCTCCCGCTTCCATCTCCACCAGGCATGCACCGCTTTAGACGGCCTCGTGAATTTCTTTCGGCGGGGCCACTACGGCTCTGACAAGACAGATTGGTCCACCTTTTACCCGGACATTGACTTTGGCGTGCTAACCCACCAATTTGAAATTCTTCAACAGGAATGTCAAATCATTTTGTGTTCATTGGTGGGCCATGAAGCACAAAACCTGGACAAAGTCACCTGTGGAATGAAGGGCAAGTGTTGGAAGAGCGGTAAGTGCTTTGATGCATCTCCGAAAGGGTTTCAGGACTCACTCACTCACGCACTGACGACTTGGGAAACATCCTTGATGGAAAGTGTGGAACGACCTTCCAACTACGAATCCTGGACCCAGGACTTTGTGAAACGGGCCATTAACAATGAAAAGCTTGAACCTGCAGACTGGCGCCGTGTCGTTCACGAAACCCAAGAAGAAGAGAAACCCCCTCAAAAATTCAAGGGCCAATGTAAACTTGAACAAAAACTTCATAAACGTCAAAATGAGATTGTAACAATGATCCAAACCATGATCGAGTTAATGGTGCGTGTACGTGGCAAAATTGGAGATGCTGAACAACAAAGACTAACCACATTTCAACAGCAGGCTGAAAACATCACGAGTTTGATGCAGAACTGTTTAAACAGTCAATTCGAAACAAAAGAGGAACTTGAAGGTTGCATCAACTCGACTACAGAAGACTTAAATGATTTGCGAAGAAAAATTGGTATTTTCCGCAAAGAGCTTGAAGGGATCGAAAACAGTGCACCCACAGTACAACAAACAAACGGAAAGAAGAGTACATCTTGGTACAACAGTTGGATTTTTACTTCACTAAAAACTATTCTAGTAGGTGCGTGGTCATTTACTGTTAAGGCTGTCTCTGTAATGGCGTCTGTTGCCAAGTCTCCCTTTGGTCTATTTCGCAAAGCCTCTCCTCTCATTGCCATTGGGATTGGTCTTGTCGTTCTCGCGATTTTGGCAGTGTCTTGGAAAGTCTGGGCAATTGCCAAAGTTATGGCGTTTTTGAAATCTATGGCATTAACTCCATTTCTCTATCTCTTTTATCTAATGCGGAAAGCATGTAGTTTTTTGTCGTTTAAAGGGTGGGGTATTCTCTTTCTTCTTGTGATTATAGGTACACTGGTCAAGGAAAAATTTAACCCGACGGATGTTTTGCGTCTCAAGGCAATCCAAGGAAGTTTCAGTTTGTGGTGGCGTATCCTTAATCTTTTTTCTGGCTTTTGCACCATTTCATCGTGGTTTAAAGACCCAAGACCGCCTCCAAACCCGACTAATGAAACAAAGAAGGTGGATGAAATTAAAGATTCTTTAAAGAATACCAAACACGCACAGGAAACAAGTGGCAGTGAGGAAGCACCAAGTGCCCGTGGTGCCAGTGGTGCCAGTGAAGAAGCACCAAGTGAGGAAGCACCAAGTGACGAAGCACCAAGTGAGGAAGCACCAAGTGAGGAAGCACTAAGTGTCAGTGAGGTAAGCGATCCCTTGCCTGAAGGTGTCACGGTACGCCGAACCGCCACCGGGTTTGAAATAACGGGGGATTTTTCCAATCTCCGCCGCACCACAGAGGACGGACAGCTTCAAGAGTATGACCTTGAGACCCAAGAATGGGTGGATTTTGAGGACCTGGACAATGCAAGTGATTTTCCGAGCGATGTAGCTACGGGGCGTGAATTGGTGACAGCAGTTATGGAGACACCACGTCCTGTGCCGGGTGTGTTGTATGCAAATCAAAGCACCAATGCCACACATCTACCCCCGCCCACACCACATGGCACCAACAGAACATTTTCATTGTTTCGGCCAGGTTCCCATCCATTTCAAAATTTCATACCGTCCACCTATACCCTAGTCTCATCAGATGTAGTTCCTTTAATGACTGTCGACCATGCCACACAATTGATCAAAAACAAGCAAATTTGCTGGATCCCTGACGTGGAACAATCCAACATATTGACCATGTGTCCCATCGACGCAACTACAAAGTCCGCTCTCGTCTCTGTCCCTGCCAAAAGTTTGTCCGATGATTTTTACTCGGCAGTGGCCATTTCACATAGGGTTCCTCATTCTCCAGGAAGTGGTGTTGTTGTCGTCCACCCGGATGGAAGAGAAGTGCCGGCTAATATGACACGTACAGCTGCTTCGGATGCCAATCCGATACGGATTGTAATGAGTGAAAAAACACAAAATGGTAAAACCGTCATTAAAATTCACTCCCTTTCTCCAAGCGCAACTCCACTTCTGGAAGAAATGAAAAACACCTATCCAGAAATGAAGGGCATAATTATTCAAAATCAAACGCATGAACAAAACTTTGTCAAACATGGTGTCGAGAAATTAAAACCAGATACAACGAGAACGGTTGTCTCTGACCTGTCTCGTCTGCCGTCGTCACAATCAACAACAAAACCACCCCCGGAACTTCCCCCAGACATGTCTCAAGAATCGTCCTTTTTGGGATGGAACTCGATTTTGGAGTACTTTCCCACAAATACATTGTCTTTGGTTTCCACGGGTGTGGACGTGACCTTAAGTACTTACTCGGTGTATTCTACGGCTGCATTGATTCTTGGTGGTGGCCTTATGGCAGCCCCCCTCACTTCGGTTGTTGCAATTGTAGGGGCATTGCTGTCTGCAGGGAATCTTGCGTCTTACTTTCAGAGTTTTGTTGCCAGTACAGAGTTTCAATTTCTAAACATGACAGACAACTGTGAGCGCATGGCATTAAGATACCGAGCGAATGCCGCGGTAGCCCTCAAACATATGAATGACAATGATAACCAAGATAAACGCCCCTGCCAGATGTATGTCAACTGGGGAAACCAGCAGGACAAGGTTGACAATATTGAGCTTCCTAGCAATTCTTCAAAAATTTATTCAATGGGACTACTCTTCTTGACTTTGATTTCCTTATACAAGATGTTCCAAAAAGGCGTGCCGACTTCTGAGGCAGAGAGCCGTTCGCTTATCAACTTAATCTTATATGTGAAACATACTGTACCAAAACACTTACGCACATCTGTTCTCTCTTGGCTGAACGCTTTGCTTGCCGCGGCAAAGGGTTAATCGTCAACCTTCCCCACCTTGCAAATAGATTACAGCGCTTTATCAGTTTCTCCCGTACATCAGACCTAAATGTCTTGGTTGAATTCTCCCCAGGAGAATAGTCTTGAAAATAAAAAATTATATGAAAACCTACTCCAGCCTGGAAGAGGCTGGCATTGATTCGACGTCTAAACCAATCTTGTTGGGGCGGGGCTCCTACGGCAAGGTCCGGTCTTACCTGTCCAGGCCAGACCTTGCCGTCAAGACGTTTAAAAAAAAGCTAAGCATTCAAGACGACCGTGTCACCAAGGAATTGAATTTTTTCCATTTTGCAGACCGACACAAAATTCCTTGGGTGCCCACTTACCACGGATATGTGATTGAAAAGGACACGGGGCGGGTCCACCTCTTGATGGAACGGTGTGGCACGTCGCTGTTTTCCTTTCTCAAAAACGCCAAACCCTCAAAGGACGTCAAACGCCTCATTACACGCCAAATGATTCAAATCGTCTACGAGCTGGGCGTCCACCATGCCCTGTGCCACTTGGACCTCAAAACACCTAATTTCTTGTGGGACGCACCCCGCAAGCACTTGTTTCTTGTCGACTGGGGGTTATGCCTCATTCCTGGCATGCGGCAGGGCGCCTTGACGTCAAAGGGCGACTACAAGCCGGCCCCCCTGACACCCACCATCCAAACCCGCGACTACCGGGCGCCAGAGGTCTTTCTCGGCGGCTCCACCCTCCCACGAACCTTTGCAATAGACTTGTGGTCCCTGGGCATGTGCCTGCTGGAAATTTGGAATGGGCCGTTTGTCGGTGCAGGCAGTTTGTCCTCTGGTGGTGAGTGCGGTGACAAGAATGGCGACGAGTACCCCACGTCACCCGTCATGCTGAAACGCTTGCTGTCCACCTTTGGGCCGTTGGCTGTGCTTGACGATGCAGACGACAAGTCCAATGAAGAGGGGCCCCTGGCCGGGTGGAAGGCCTTTTACGACCCAGACTTGGCAGCCGAGACGGCGGACACCCCAGACGCAGACCACGTCTTTGACGGCTTTCTGGCCTGGGTGCGTGCCAAGCTCCTGGCCACCCACCCCGGCCGGCGCATCACCCACGCCCAGCTAAAAGCCCACCCGTGCCTTGGCCCCCTGTGCACACCCTTCACCAACGAGCCGTGGGTCAAGCCGCCACCGCCAACCATTAGGAGTGGCGACGGGCAGGTCTCTCTGCGGTTTTCGTGGTGGACCACCTTGACGGAGTGGTTGTGGGAGGTGACACAGAAACGATGCCAGGACTTGACGTCCTTCTTTTTGGGGTCGTACGCCATTTACATGTATTTGGGGTTGGACAACCACGGCATCACAAAAACGACTTTGCAAGCCTTGGGTGTGGTGTGCATGTTCTATGTGGGGTTGTGGTGCACGCCACACCACTCCCCCTACACCTTTGCGGATTGGGCTTGCCTGACGGACAAAGCTTACACGGCTCAAGAACTTGAAGCTTTGTTTTGTCAAGTGGCAGACCACTTGCCGCCCCTCATGGACCTCTGGCCACACACACCCTGGCACCGTGCCACCCTTCATGACGGTTTTGGCGACGAGCGAGAGGCCGTCGCCCGAGCCATGGCCAGGGACCTCCTGCTAAATGAAGCTCATTTTCAAACCCATCCCCAAGCCGTTGCAGAGCGGATTGTGGGTTCAATACTTACAGGCAAATAAAAAATTTATTATATTAGCTTTGCTTGGGCTACGGGTTTAGCTGCCACAAGACAGGCAGACGTCTCCCTCCATGGCCACCCCCTCTTCTTCTTCAAAAGTCACAATGGAATTGGATTCGAGCTTGGCCACGAGCTCCGGGTCAATGGTGTACTTGGCGGCCTGCGCCTTGCCCTTGGTCCGCAGGTAGTACATGCCCGTCTTCAAGCCCAACTTCCACGCCTTGAAGTGGCACGTCTGAAGCTTCTTGGGTGTCGGGTCCGCAATGTGCAGGTTGAGGGACTGGGTTTGGTCCACAAAGGGTGCCCGGTCTGCCGACATTTGGATGAGGTTGGTTTGGCGAATTTCCCACACTGTGCGGTACCGGCGACGAATGTCCTTGGGGATGCACAAAATGTTTTGGACAGAGCCGCCGTTGGCAATCATGGCGTCGCGCACGTCCTTGTGCCACAGGCCACGGGCCACAAGCTCCTTGACCAGGTACCGGTTCACCACCAAAAACTCACCCGCCGTCACACGGCGCTTGTAGAGGTTGGACGTAAAGGGCTCAAAGGCTTCATTGTTGCCAAAGATTTGGGCGGTGGACGCGGTCGGCATGAGGGCCACCAGAAGTGAGTTGCGCAGCCCGTGTGTCATCACCTCTGCCCGCAAGGGCGCCCAGTCGTAGTGGAGGTCTTCTGGCTTGAGGCCCCACATGTCAAACTGGAACAGGCCCTTGGAGGTGGGTGACCCTTCAAAGGTGGGAAAGGCGCCCTTTTCCTTGGCCAAGGCGAGGGACTCTTGGATGGCCGCATAATAAATGGTTTCAAACACGCGCTTGTTCCACGCCATGGCTTCCTCGTCGTCAAAGGCCCACCCCATGAGGGCAATGGCGTCAGCCATGCCCTGGACACCCAACCCCACCGGCCGGTGGCGCAGGTTGGACCGCTCCGTCTCCGGGACGGGGTAGTAGTTCTTGGTGACCACAACGTCCAAGTTGCGCACAATGACACGCACCACCCGAATGACGTCCTCAAAATCGTAGTAGGGGCAGCCCTCCGCGTTGTGCTTCACAAAGGCGTTGAGGCAGAGCGACGCCAGGTTGCACACTGCAATCTCGTCCTTTGACACGTACTCCAAAATCTCGGAGCACAGGTTGGACAGCTTGAGGACGCCCAGGTGTTGATGGTTGGTCTTGGCATTGGCCGCGTCCTTGAACAAGATGTAGGGCGTCCCCGTCTCAATTTGAACCTCGTGGATTTTGGCAAAAAGGTGCCGGGCCTTGACCGTCTTGCGTGCCCGCCCCTCACGCTCGTAGCGTTCGTAGAGTTCAACAAATTTAGCTCCGTACACGTCCGCCAGGCCAGGGGCTTCATTGGGGCAAAACAGGGACCAGTCCTCGTTGCGCTCCACCCGTTCCATAAAGAGGTCCGACATCCACACGGCGTAAAACAAGTCACGGGCACGTTTTTCTTCCTTGCCAAAGTTCAGCTTGAGCATCAACCAATCCTCAAAGTCGGCGTGCCATGGCTCAAGGTAAATGGCGATGGAGCCCGGGCGTTTGCCGCCACCCTGGTCGACGTAGCGGGCCGTGTCCGAAAAGACGCGCAGCATGGGGACGAGGCCATTGGAATGGCCGCCCGTGCCCGCAATGTACGAGTCCGTGGCCCGAATGTTGTGGATGGACAGCCCAATGCCGCCGGCGTACTTGGAAATACAGGCGCAGGTCTTAAGGGTGTCGTAAATTCCGGCAATGGAGTCTTCCTTCATTTGGACAAGGAAGCAGGAGGAAAGTTGAGGTCTGGGGGTGCCGGCGTTGAACAGGGTGGGGGTCGCGTGGGTGAAGTACTTGGTGGACATGAGGTCGTAGGTTTCCTTGACCCGTGCAAAGTCAGTGCCGTGCATAAAGGCCGCCACCCGCATGTACATCATTTGGGGGCGTTCCACGGTTTGGCCATTGACCTTGATGAGGTAGGAGCGCAGCAGGGTGGACAGCCCAAAGTACTCAAACTGAAAGTCACGACTGTAATCAATCATGGCTTGGTAGGTAGCGCCGTGCGCCTTGACCATTTCGTAAAAGGCCTTGGCGACCAAAGGCGCATGCTTCCCTGACTTCTCCAGGGTGTGGTTGTACATGTCCTCCACCGTGTCGGGCCATGAGTCTTTGGTTTTTTTGTGTAAATTGGAGACTGCCATGCGGCCTGCAAGAATACAAAAATCAGGGTGTTTGAACCCGTTAATGGCACATTTTTCAGCCGCCAAATCATCAATTTGTGACGTTCGCACACCCGAATGCACATTTTCAACTACAGACTGGGCAATTGCTGTGGGGTCTACAAAATCCGCGTCAAGTCCGTCACAAAACCGTTCAATCCGTGCAGTAATCTTGTCAAAACGCATTTCTTGGCGTGACCCATCACGTTTCACTACATACCGTTTGGACTTGAACGACGACGGTGTTTGTTTTTCCTTGATTGTGTGCCCCAGCATGGGTGTGGCGGAGTGGGAGGAGTGATGAGAAGACTCATTTGGCTGTGGTGCACACGGCACAACGGGCGGTTCACTTGACGGAGCGGTTGTGGGGGAAGGAGAGGGGGTGGCCATTTTGTATGTACAGAATATTTTGTGAATAAACAAATAAACAATGGCTAATTCCAAAACAAAAATTGAAATTTATGGGGATTTTCAGGCGTGTGGGTTTTCACGTGCAGCCAAGGCGGCAGCGGAGGATTGGTTTGCGTCCACGCCCTACTGCTCGTCGGCGTTTACGTTGGTCTTTCATGGTGTGCCGTTAGGTGATTTGAGGGCGTTCAAACAAGGAGGCGAGCCGTCTGCCCGCCTCAAGCCCATGCTGGGACGGATCCACAAAGCACACCCTGGGCATGACTTGACACGCACCACCCTGCCTGCAATTTTTATTGGACCCAAGTGGGTCAAGGACGGGTTTTCAGGGTTGGACGGTGCCCTCAAAGCACTGGTGTGTGCGCTACCATCCAAACCAAAACCAAGACGGTCAAGATCTAAACCCAAACAGCGGTCAAGATCCAAATCTGCAAAACGTCGTCCTGTGTCCCGCAAGACAAAACGCCGCAGTCGTTCATTGGCCAGAAAACCCAAACGCCGCCGTTCTCATTCTCATTCTCGGTAGGCAAGAAACCTCAACTATCAATAAATTGAAGATATGGTGTTTTACCTGGACGCAACTGAAGGGTCCATGGCACGGTTTTTGGGTCACCTTGCTGAAGCGGCAGGGGGTGAGCCAAAATCAATCCTGCTGCGTACAACGTTTAAGGGGTTAGAGTGGTACCTGCGCATTGAACCCTCGGCAGACAAAGACAAGCAAGTAATTTCTCTAAATTTTGCCCCCAAAAAACCGATTATGACGGAAACCGAAACCGATAATGACCACTTAGTCAGTCGCTTGTGTACCGCTCTCGGCTGCTATTCTACAGAAGACTCAACACGCTTTCATCATGACATTCAAAAATGGTTTTTGATTGGGACACCCTCTCTCATGTTTACAAACGGCTTCAAGACAGTGCTGATGAAAAGGATAGATGTGACAAAAGACAAAGTATACTGGTTTGAAGGAGAGGGTCGCGGGTTTAACCTGGACTCCTGGTGGTTGTTTTATAGTGTAGACGTCAAGGGTCGCATGCCGGTGGTGGAGTGGGAAGGACATGCCATGTTAACACCCTCAAAAGTCGTTGATTTCAAGCTGACTACTGCAGAAACTCCTCACCAGGCGTTTCAGTGTGCGATTAGAGCCAATGCAGGGCCCCTGGCCAATGTCGTTGTGGACTCCTTGGATCAACATTCCGTCACTCAACTTGTGCGGGACGCTCTGTTGGGTGCCCGTGTTGGGGTTGACTGCTTACTCACAAGTGACGACAGCACACCACCAACAAGTGACGACTTACTCGCTTTCTTTGTTCGCAAACTTCCTCCGCTTGTCCAAGCAGACATTGTGCAGGAGGCGGTACTACGAAACAAGCTTGGGGTTGTTCGATTCTATGTAAACCACGGCCTCCCCTTGGAAGTGGGGGACCATGGTGTCAAGCGGGCCATGAGGATTCTTATAGGAATGCGTCCGCCAAACATACCGTTTGCAGTTGACGTTTTTAAAGGTCTAATGGAAAATTTAAAGGAAACAAAGTCTGCCACGGCCTGTGACACTCTTCATGCGGCCATTTACACACCTGACCTCTTTAAAATTTTGCTTGACAACTGCCACTTTTCGCGTCAAAATCTTATAGACCTGGGTGCTTTTGTGACAAGTAGACCTGGTGTGCGTAGTGCAGTCAAGACGGCGGTTCAAGAGGCTATTCAAGAACGAATTAAACCTGCACAAGCATGGGGCGCGTAAACACTTTTTTTATTGACTCGCCAACCATGGACTCCACCAAGCTTGTCCAAGAATTTCTTGATGGGTGGCTCAAGGCCTGCCACGATGCTTGCGACGAAACATCTTCCTTGTGCTACCACGTCATTTTTGAGCGGGGGACTGTCCTCAAAATTGAATTTGTGTGCAGCGGCAAAGCCTCGGAGGACGACGGGATGGAGTGGGATGGGTCGCTTGACGACGTCGACTTTCCCACCCACCGCCTAGACAAGGAAGGAATTGCACAACTTTCACAGCAATTGGCATGGATTGGCCAAGCTCTTGACAAGGATTTGAAAGACCCAACCATGTTGCGGGTTGTCAAAAAGGCCATTGGCATTTTGATCAAGGACGGCTACCCCTACCCAGGGGGTGCACCCGCTGACCGTGTCCCCATTCCCTTGCCCTTGTCCTCATCGGACCAGTCTGCCTGCATGGTGATGTGGCCTTATCGCCACATGGCCATTTTTTCCTTCGTGTCGTCAGACCTGATGGCGGGCTCCGTGGAGAGAGCAGTAAAAGTTGCTGGTGAAGCCCGGCGACTGGACGGGTTTATGTTTTTTCCGTTTGCTGTCATTGGACCTGACCTCACAGTCACCAAGATTTCTCTTCCAACCTTTACCGCATTGAAGGAGGCAAACAAGCATTAAAAATTTATTTATTTGATGACAGCCCTGATGACTTTTTGATCACACCCTTCCAGGTCGGAACGAAACAATGGATCCTTCTTCCCTGTGCGGTAAATGCGAAAGGCTTGCGGGTTGGGGGTGTACCAGGGCCGCACCTCGAGGCGGTCAATCCGTTTTTCCTTTTCACTCATGTTGAGTTCTTCACGCCACGCGGCGGTGTTGGGCACGGAATAAGATTCCGCGTCCTCCCACGCCGGATCTTTGTAGTTGCTGCAACACGTGGACGGCTTGGTTTTTTTGGTTTTGGTGTGGCCACACACCCCCCTCGTGTTCAACCCCGTCTCCAGCGCCAAGACCGTTCTCAAGCGCAAATTTTCACGCATAAACCCTCCATGGGAGACAATGGCAATTCGGATGGTTTTTTTGGGGTTGGTTCCCTTGGACAGGCTGCGGATTATATGCGGCAGTGTTTGACTGTAAAAACTGTCTGCAGAGGGCTTTTTGGTCAACGCCGTGGCGTTGAGAAAGGAGTAATCAAGTGTTAGGTTGTGGACTTTGTGCACTTTTTTCCAAGCCTCCATGTTTGCCTCTAGTTTGTCTTTGCTCTCTTGTGGCGTGTTTTGGACGTCCATCCCCGTCACGTGGCGCCGTTCCCCCACGTGCGGCAAGACATGAATCGTCTTGATGGACGACCCAGACCAAATGCCCAACGCGGTTTCAATGGCACGCGACATGACGGAGGACCCCACCAGGTCGTAGTCATCCCGTTTGGCGCCCAGGCACACCCCTGTTTGGACAGCTTGTTGCCACCCCAGGCGGGTCAGGTCAGGGTCGTGAAGGGTGTACAGAAAGGGCAAGATTTTGGCCAAGGCGCCCTGCAGGGAGCGTTGGTGAAAGACATTGGCACACGAGAGACCATGCCTGTACCAATCAATAACAATTTTCATCTTTTAAATTTCTTCAAGAATTGAATTCTCTGGTTTGATTGGCGGACCACCTGACACGGCGACCACCTGACAAGATGATTGAATGTCCCACGGCGCAGGCCTTGGGGTTAAGGGCCCACTTGTGCACACAATCTCAATCTTTAATTTGACGTTTGTAGCCTTCCACCAAGTTTTCCAACAGGCAGGCCACCGTCATGGGGCCTACACCGCCTGGCACGGGGGTAATCATTGAAGCCACCTTGACCGCCTCGTCAAAGTCCACGTCACCAACCAGGCGGTAGCCAAGTCGTGTGTCAGGGGCATCAATTGAGTTGATGCCCACATCGATGATGACGGCACCCTCCTTCAACCACTCGCCCTTGATGAACCGCGGTTTGCCGCAGGCTGCAATCACCACGTCGGCACGTTTCAAGTGTGATTGCAGGTCGACCGTCTTGGAGTGGCACATGGTGACCGTGGCAGACCGGCGCATGCACAGGAGGGAGACCGGCAAGCCCACAATTGAGGAGCGTCCCACCACCACGACTTCCTTGCCGGCCAACTCCACGCCGTAAGCGTCCAAGAGGTGCATGATGCCCTTGGGTGTGCAGGAGACGGGGATGGCGTCGGTGTGGCCCATGGCCAGCAGCCCCAGGTGCTTGGCGTGGAAGCCGTCCACGTCTTTGGATGTGTCAATCCGTTCCAGCACGGCCCGTTCATCAATGTGTGGCGGGAGGGGCAGCTGCACCAGGATGCCGTGCACCCGTTCATCGGAGGACAGGCCGTCCACTCTGGACATGAGGTCTGCTTGTGACACGTCATGCGCCAAGCGGAGGACCTCGGACGCAATCCCCACCTCCGCACAGGCCTTGGTTTTCATGCGCACGTAGGTGGCTGAATCCGGGCGGTCCCCCACAATCACCGCCACCAACTTGGGTGTGCGCACACCCGTAAACCCCGCAACTTCTTTGGCAAGGGTTTCACGCAACCTTGCCGCAACCGCTCGTCCGTCAATGAGGGATGCCATCATGGCTCTCTATTTCAATTGTACCGTCATTCTAAATGTAAAACAAAAGAAAACTCTGATTCTTTAAGGGCATGGCGCAAGCGGGTGGACACGTCCTTGTAGGCGAGGGGGTTGGCTAAAGCCGCCTTCAAAAACGCACCCACCTCACCCTTGAAACACTTGTCGTGCACAATGGAGTACACTTGGTGTGCAGCCTCCTGGGGCGCCACCAGGTTGTAGGCCGGGGAGGCTTCCCAGAGGTCCAGGAGGTACACGCCGCAGTTGTAAAACGGCAAGGATTGGTGCTTGGCAAGCAGTCTCCAAAACCGGTGAGGGGAGAGGTCCACCAAGCAAAACCCCAGGCCAGTCAACAGCAGCTTTTCGTGTTTCACGAGGGCTTTGGCACTCCACCTTCCAAAGCCCTTGTGCGACCCAATCTTGGGCACCCGATCCATGCAGTCGTCCACGTCCTCCGTGGTGGACGACGCACCCAGTTTGGACACCACCCACACCGCAGCCAGGACCAACACGTGCCAGTCCACCCTGGCGGGCAGCCCTTGGACGGCCAGGCGGTCCACCAAGGACATGGCGTAGGCCAGGGTGGCGTGGGCGTCCCCGGCTTTTGCTTCCATTTCCGAAAACGCAGCCCACAGGGCTTGGCGCCGGGCGAGGTACTGCTTGTCCGCCTCCCGTTCAAACCGCAGGGCAAACGCCTCCCCCATTGCGGCATCCCTCTCCACTTTTTTGGGGTACACCGGCGGCAACTCCCCTTGGCCCCCGAACCGTGCATACCATTCCTCCCTGACCTTGGCCATGGACCACCGCCGGGCGGGGTCCATGACCAACAAGCCCTGCACAAAGGCGCTTTGGTCCGCCGTCAGGCCATGCCACGGGTCGTGGGGGCACCACTTGGGGAACGACGGCGAGTAGTGGGGAAGGTCAGTGACAGACGGCCACGTGGTTTCGTCAGGCGTCCCGAACAAACGAAAGTAATGCAGGAGTTGCTCAATTTCTCCCTTGGTGGACACTGAAATGTGCCCCGTCCACAACTCGAGCAACAAAATGCCCAAGGACCACACCTCTGCCTTGGCGGTGTACGCGGCGTCCCCCAGCAGGATTTCAGGGGCACGGTACGGCAGGGTTTGGACAAGCGGCGTCATGGTTTCGTAGGGGTTGCCCCGGTCAAAGAACCTCGAAATGCCCCAATCCACCAGGGAAAGGCGGGACACGCCCTGGTCCCACACAAGGTTTGCTGACTTGATGTCACGCTGGACAATGCCCATGGAGTGGTGCAAAAAATAAATTGCATCAATGGCTTGGTGGGCAACCGTGTGCTTGTCTTTTGGATGCAGTTCACCCAAGCCACGCGTGGACATGCCCCTCCCACAGTAGGCCATGGGCAACTCCACGCCGTCCGCGGACCAAATAACCTTGGTGACACGGGGCAGCGCCGGGTGCCCCCCAATGGCTGCCAGGTACCCATAAAACGACAACTCTCGAAGAATGGTGTAGTCCACACCCCTCTTAATCGACGCAACAAACGACTTGAGTGCAAAATCGGGTTCTTTGTGTGATTTGGCGGTGTAGAGGTGGACGGACCCGTAGGAGCCCTTGCCAATAAACACGGGGTCGTGGTAGGCAGAGGCGCCCTTGGGCTCCAGGGCGCCACCTGTGGTCAGCCGCCATTCTTTCATTTAATCATCCACGATAAATCGATTTTTGTTGCCCGTGGAATGAATCAACCACTTCCCATTAAAATGAACCAACCCACCATGGTGATTGGCACCTTGGGCCACGTCGCACACGGTAAATCCACCACAGTCAAAGCCTTGACGGGGACCAAGCCCACCCGGCACTCCAAGGAAAAAATTCGAGGCATCACCATTGAACTGGGCTACTCTGCGTGCAAGCTGTACGCCAATGAAGCCTTGACGCGGTTTGCTGCAAGGGGTGGCGACGGGCCGCCCTTCCTCACCACTGACGACGGTGAGGTCTTGGCATGCAAGCGGCACATTTCCTTTGCAGACTGCCCAGGGCATGACGAGTTGATGACGGTCATGTTGGGGGGGACAACCGTGATGGATGCTGCCCTCTTGACGGTTGCCGCCGACGACCCGTGCCCCATGCCCCAAACCCAAGAACATTTAATGGCCGCAGAAATGATGGGCCTTAAAGACTTGATTCTTATTCAAAACAAGCTGGATTTGGTCACCCAAGAAAAAGCCTGGGCACACCATGACGCCTTGCGAGACTTTGTCAGGGGCACCGTGGCACAAGATGCGCCCATTGTTCCCCTGTCAGCCGCCTTGGGGATTAACACGGGTCACCTGATCCGTCTCCTCTTGGCCCTTCCCCACCCACCCACCGAGGCACTAGCGTCCAAGCCTTTACGGGCGTCCTTGGTGCGCTCCTTTGACATTAACAAAGCCGGGACACCCATCAAGGCCTTAAAGGGCGGAGTGGTGGGGGGCACCCTTGTTGAAGGCACCCTGGTGCCGGGAGACATTGTTGACATTTTGCCTGGCTTGTACAATGCAAAAGACAAGACATGGTCCCCTGTTTCTTGCAGAATTTTGTCCCTCAAGTCTGAAACGATGCCCCTGGACAAAGCGGTGCCCGGCGGCCTGATTGGGTTTGGCACGGACTTGGACCCGGCCCTGGCAGGGTCCAATGGGTTAATGGGCCAGTGGATGGTTGCCCCCGGCACCTGCCGAGACTTGGTGGTCCAAGACGGCTTGTTTGTGTTTCGGTGCTTGAAGCGGTCTGTGGAAGGCAAAAAATGCCGCATCCACAAAAAGGACCGCCTCCAAATCAACGTGGGTGCACGCACCCTGCACGCAGATTTCCAACGCACCAAACGAGACGGCGTGTACCACCTTGCCCTTTCAGAACCCATTGTGTTGTTTCCCTCTACAAAATTGGTGGCGTCTCGTGGCGGGCGAATCATTGGAATTGGCACAAAAGAATAAATCATGGCACACGAGACTGGTGCCCAAGATTATCAAAAAGCGTGGGGTGCTTATCTTGGGGCGCTTTCACTCGACATTTTCTTGAATGACAGAGGTGATGGTGATGGCGATGGTGGTGGCGATGGCGATGGTGATGAGTATGTCATTGACGATGATTTTTCCTTTAGTGAAGATGACATGGATGAATTGTATGACACATGCTCGTCATCAAGCTTGTCCAAAAAGCCCAGTATGCCTGTCAAGGCGCTCTCTTCTTACCTTGTTGAGTACTATCGGCGCCTGTCCCCCGATGATTACAGCGTCCACCAAGTACAAGTG
>Ga0180433_10004731_pt1 | contig 18888 bp, 8 predicted proteins | sample SS_ome_8_FD_132980 | JGI IMG/M metagenome (GOLD analysis project Ga0180433, IMG submission 132980) | Hypersaline lake sediment archaeal communities from the Salton Sea, California, USA - SS_1_D_1 metaG | ecosystem: Environmental > Aquatic > Non-marine Saline and Alkaline > Hypersaline > Sediment... | reverse complement strand
GGACGCTATAAGCCTGTTATCCCCGGAGTACCTTTTATCCGTTGAGCGATGGCCCTTCCATGCGGAACCACCGGATCACTAAGCCCTGGTTTCCCACCTGTTCGACCTGTCGGTCTCACAGTCAAGCATCCTTATACCTTTGTATTCTACAGCTGATTCCCATACAGCTTGAGGATACCTTTGGACTCCTCCGTTACTCTTTGGGAGGAGACCGCCCCAGTCAAACTACCTACCAAACACTGTCTTGATCCGGGATAACCGAACCAATTAGATAACCAACATAATAAGAGTGGTATCCCAAGGGCGACTCCATCACATCTGGCGACATGACTTCAAAGTCTACCACCTATCCTGCACATATTATATCAATTACCAATGTTAAGCAGTAGTAAAGGTTCACGGGGTCTTTCCGTCCAGCAGCAGGTAACCGGCATCTTGACCGGTAATTAAATTTCGTCGTGCATATCCTTGAGACAGTGCCCAAATCGTTACACCCTTCGTGCGGGTCGGAACTTACCCGACAAGGAATTTCGCTACCTTAGGACCGTTATAGTTACGGCCGCCGTTTACTGGGGCTTCAGTTCAGAGCTTCTTCCGCCGAAGCAGAATGACCCTTTCCTTTAACCTTCCAGCACCGGGCAGGTGTCAGCCCCTATACTTCGATTTCTTTTCTTAGCAGAGACCTGTGTTTTTGATAAACAGTCGTTTGGGCCTTTTCACTGCGGCCTTTTCGGGCAAATGAAATTCACCCTAGTAAGGCACTCCTTTTTCCAAAGTTACGGAGTAAATTTGCCGAGTTCCTTAAGGATATTTCACACGTCACCTTAGAATACTCATCCCATCCACCTGTGTCGGTTTGGGGTACGGACACCACCTGACTTCTTAGAGACTTTTCTTGGTAACATGACGTCAGCAGGTTCATCCAGTAAAAACTGAATTTCCCCGAGTTCCTCAGAGTATGGATTCCCGGATTTGCCAGAGAACCCCTCCTTGTTATCGGCCGTATCTAACCATCAACACGGTCTGCTTAGCCTATTACGTCATCCCATCGAAATAACGCCAAATGGTGGTGCAGGAATGTTGACCTGCTTTCCATCGCCTACGCCTTTCGACCTCGGCTTAGGATCCGACTAACCCTGAGCGGATTTGCCTTCCTCAGGAAACCTTGGACATTCGGTGTTTAAGATTCTCACTTAAATTTCACTACTCATGCCGGCAGAGTCTCTTCCCAATAAATTGAGAATGCTCTCCTATCTACCTATTAAAATAGGCATCTCAGCTTCGGTGCTATGCTTAGCCCCGGTAAATCTTCGGCGCAAAGACGCTCGACCAGTGAGCTATTACGCTTTCTTTAAAGGATGGCTGCTTCTAAGCCAACCTCCTGGGTGTCTTAGTATTTAAACTTCCTTTTCCACTTAGCATAGACTTTGGGACCTTAGCTGGAGATCTGGGCTGTTTCCCTCTCGAATAAGGAGCTTATCCCCCATATTCTGACTCCCATGCATCATTTATAGGCATTCAGATTTTAGTTGGATTCAGTACCTCTTTCGAAGCCCTAGTCCATCTAGTGATTTACCTCCTATAAACTAACATGAGGCTAGCCCTAAAGCTATTTCGGAGAGAACGAGCTATTACGAGGTTTGTTTGGCCTTTCACCCCTATCCTCAACTCATCCAAACAGTTTTCAGCCTGTATTGGTTCGGGCCTCCATATGGTTTTATCCATATATCACCCTGGTCAAGGATAGCTCACCTCGCTTCGCGTCTATTCCCGGCGACTCAATCGCTCATTTCAAACTCGCTTTCGCTTCGGCTCCGTTTTTTCAACTTAACCTTGCCGTCGAGAATAACTAGCCGGCTCATTTTACAAAAGGCACGCCGTCATTCGCCAGAAGCGAACTCCGACATCTTGTAAGTATATGGTTTCAGGTTCTGTTTCACGCCCCTAAGCAGGGGGGCTTTTCACCTTTCCCTCACGGTACTGGTTCACTATCGGTCACAGAGGAGTATTTAGCCTTAGATGATGGTCCACCTGGATTCACGCAGAATTTCTCGTGTTCTGCGCTACTTGGGATAACCAAAAGAAGAAAATAACCTTTCGCGTACGGGACTTCCACCCTCTATGGTTAGTTATTCAACACTATTCCGCTAGGCTACTTTTTTGTAACTTCTCAAGAGCATCAGTTTACTCTTTATTGGCTCCCGCGACCCCATACAGACAACGGAACTGACCTTTAACATCTGCATGGTTTAGGCTCTTTCCCGTTCGCTCGCCGCTACTTAGGAAATCTCGTTTGATTTCTTTTCCTTCAGGTACTGAGATGGTTCAATTCCCTGAGTTATCGTCCCCAGAAGGAACGCATTGATATTACTCAATGCAGGTTCGCCCATTCGGGAATCCCCGGATCAATGCCTGCTTACAGCTCCCCGAGGCTTTTCGCAGTTAGCCGCGCCCTTCGTCGTCTCTCTGTGCCAAGGCATCCACCATATACCCTTAATACCTTAATCAATTTTTTTTGTTTAGCCTTGCTGCTCAATAGACCTAATAAATATTATTCAATATGTCAAAGAACTGTATTTTTATAATTACCTTATAAATCGTTGCTTCCAATGGAGAATACCGGGCTCGAACCGGTGACCTTCGGCGTGCAAAACCGACGCTCTCCCAACTGAGCTAATTCCCCCTGACTTCGTAATGGGCCTAGGTAGACTTGAACTACCGACCTCACGCTTATCAGGCGTGCGCTCTAGCCAGCTGAGCTATAGGCCCACGTATCATAAGGAGTCTTTCAAATCTGAGCAGAGTAAGTGATTCTTGATAAGGAGGTGATCCAGCCACACATTCCTGTACGGCTACCTTGTTACGACTTCACCCCAATCACTAGTTTTGCCTTGGGCATCTTCCTCCCGAAGGTTGGAAAAATGACTTCTGGCACTACCAGCTTTCGTGATGTGACGGGCGGTGTGTACAAGACCCGAGAACGTATTCACCACGGCAATGCTGATCCGCGATTACTAGCAATTCCAACTTCATGCAGGCGAATTGCAGCCTGCAATCCGAACTGAGAATGGTTTTGGGGATTCGCTCGGCCTCACGGCTTGGCATCCCTTTGTACCACCCATTGTAGCACGTGTGTAGCCCTGGACATAAAGGCCATGCTGACTTGACGTCATCCCCACCTTCCTCCGATTTATCACCGGCAGTCTTCTTAGAGTATCCGACATAACTCGCTGACAACTAAGAACAGGGGTTTTGCTCGTTGCGGGACTTAACCCAACATCTCACGACACGAGCTGCCGACAGCCATGCAGCACCTCTCTGGGTTCCGCCAAAGGCGGATCACTGGCCCTTTCAGGCAGCTAATACCCAAAGTTCAAGCCCAGGTAAGGTTTTTCGCGTTGCATCGAATTAAACCACATGCTCCACTGCTTGTGCGGGTCCCCGTCAATTCCTTTGAGTTTCGGCCTTGCGACTGTACTACCCAGGCGGGATACTTAACGCGTTAACTGCGACCCTGCCGATGCAAGGTCTAGTATCCATCGTTTACGGCTAGGACTACCAGGGTATCTAATCCTGTTCGCTACCCTAGCTTTCGAACCTCAGCGTCAGGAACAATCCAGAAAGTCGCCTTCGCTTCTGATATTCTTCCCAATCTCTACGCATTCCACCGCTACACTGGGAATTCCACTTTCCTCTCTTGTCCTCTAGTTCAATAGTTTTAATGGCAGTCCCTCAGTTAAGCCGAGGACTTTCACCACTAACTTATCAAACCGCCTACGTTCTCTTTACGCCCAGTAATTCCGAGTAATGCTGGTCCCCTACGTATTACCGCGGCTGCTGGCACGTAATTAGCCGGGACTTCCTCTGAAAGTAATATCAAACGTATACATTGTTCGTGCATACGCTTTACTCCTTTCTGACAGAGGTTTACGACCCGAAGGCCTTCATCCCTCACGCGGCGTCGCTGCGTCAGGCTTTCGCCCATTGCGCAAGATTCTCCACTGCAGCCTCCCGTGGGAGTCTGGACCGTGTTTCAGTTCCAGTGTGGCCGATCAGCCTCTCAGCTCGGCTACCCATCATCGCCATGGTAGGCCATTACCCCACCATCAAGCTAATAGGACACAGACTCATCCAAAAGCGGAAGGTTCCATATAGGAAGCCCCTCCTTTGATTGACCCTTATAGAAAGAATCAATGTTATAGGGTATTAGCCCGCTTTTCAGCGGGTTATTCCTTACTCTTGGGTAGATCATCTATGTATTACTCACCCGTCTGCCACTTTACTCGCTTTCCGAAGAAAACTTTCTCGTTCGACTTGCATGTGTTAGACACGCCGCCAGCATTCACTCTGAGACAGGATCAATCTCTCTAGTTTAATTTAATCGAAATTAACAGGTTTAACGAAACATGTGTGTTGGTACAAATACCAACGGTTTGACTTACTCTACTCAGATTTCAAAGATCCTTATTCCCTTCACCGAAGTGAAAAGCGCATATATTATAAACTGTTAACGGCGTTTGTCAAGCCCTTTTGTGAATTTTTTTAGCGAGAAATTCTACTCTGAAAAAGGAGCTGTAAAACGTAAACAAAATGTTACCTAATTACAGTTTATGCATTCATGATAAACCATATAAGGGGAAAATGCAAGGATTTTTTTCCAAAAATTATCTTTCGATCTGATATAATGGAAAATGGAGGAAATCATGAAACGGATCACGACTGTATTATTCCTGATCGGCCTGCTTTGCATTCCAGGCCGGAGCGGGGAGATGAAGCTGCTCCGGCAGCCGGATATCAACCAAAACCAGGTGGTTTTCGTCTATGCCTCAGACCTCTGGACGGTACCGGCCGCCGGGGGAATTGCCACCCGGTTGACGTCCCACCGGGGCATGGAGATCTTCCCCAAGATCTCTCCGGATGGTAAATGGATCGCCTTTTCCGGAGAGTACAACGGATCGAGACAGATTTTCGTCATCCCGTCTCATGGGGGTCTGCCCCGCCAGTTGACCTTCTACAACGATGTGGGCCCCATGCCCCCCCGCGGCGGCTGGGATCATATTCCCCTGGACTGGACCCCGGACAGCCGCCAGGTCCTGTTTCGAGCCAACCGGACCCCCTACGGAAAACGCAACGGCCGATACTACCTGGTCAGCATCAACGGGGGACTGGAAACTCCCCTGGAAATTCCCGAGGGGGGACTGGGCGGATTCTCACCGGAAGGGAACCGGATCTGTTATACCCCCATCAGCCGGGAATTCCGGACCTGGAAACGGTACCGGGGAGGACGGGCGGCTGACATCTGGACCTATGACCTCGAGAAACACCGGTCCCGGCGTTTGACCACCTTTACCGGTTCAGACCAGACGCCGGTCTGGATGGGAGATAAGATCTACTACTGTTCCGATCAGGATACCCGTCTGAACGTCTTTTCCTTCGATATAACCAGCGGGGAAACCCGGCAGTTGACCCGCCACCGGGAATTCGACTGTCTCTGGCTTTCCGGACAGAAGGGGCAGCTGGTCTATGAAAACGGCGGAGAGATCTACCGGCTGGAACTGACCACCGGAAAAAACCAGAAGATCCCCGTCCAGATTCATACCGACAATCCCCTGCTGCTCCCCCGGCACCAAAATGTCCGGAAAAACATCTACAGTTACCAGCTTTCCCCTACGGGGAAACGGGCCCTGATGGGTGCCCGCGGCGATATCTATACGGTTCCGGCTGAACATGGCGTCATCCGCAATCTGACCCGAAGCCAGGGGATTCGCGAAATTTTCCCGGTCTGGTCTCCGGATAAAAAACATATTGCCTACTACTCCGATGCCAGCGGGGAATACGAGCTTTACCTCAAATCCGTCTTTGCCGACCGGACCACCCAGATCACCCGGGAAAGTACCGGATGGAAAAATCCTCCCCGGTGGTCCCCCGATTCCCGCTACCTGCTGTACTCGGACCGCACCCTCCACCTGAAATACCTGGAGGTCGAATCCCGGACCGAAAAGATGATCGACCGCGCCTGGGGACACCCCATCACCGATTACCGCTGGTCTCCCGATTCCCGGTACATCACCTATGCCAAGGATGCCCCCAACGGCAACGACTCCCTGTACATCTATTCCCTGGAGAAGGGGGAAACCCACCGGGTTACCACCGACGAATTCAATGAACACGACCCGCTGTTCTCCCGCGACGGTCGCTACCTCTTCTTTTTATCCCAGCGGGATTTCAACCTGGCCTTCTCCAGTTACGAATTCGATTACCTCTACCATGATGCCACGGCGATTTATTACCTTCCCCTGACCCGGACCACCCCCTCCCTGTTCCCGGATCGCAATGACCTCGAATCCCTCGAGAAACCTTCCCCGGAAACCAAGACCGCAAAGGTTCGCCTGGATACCGCGGGGATCTGCCGGAGAATCGGGAAATTTCCCCTGGGCAACGGCAATTATCACTCCCTGGCCGCGGTGGAGAACGGCCTGTTGTTTATGAAAGACCAGAACCTGAAAAAATACGATCTCAACCAGCGCAAGGAGCTGGACATCCTCTCCGGTATCCAGGGATACGAACCCAGTTTCGACGGTCAGAAGATCCTGTATTCCTTTGCCGGCGACGGATACGGTATCACCGGGCTGGATCCCGGCCAGCAGGGTCACCCCGGGGAACTGGACCTCGAACAGATGGTGATGGACATTGACCCGGCCCGGGAGTGGCGACAGATCTTCATGGATTGCTGGCGGATTTTCCGTGACTGGTTTTACGTGCAGAACCTGCACAACGTGAACTGGGAAGCCGTGCGGGACAAATACCTAGCGCTGGTTCCCTACCTGGGACACCGGGCCGACCTGGATTTCCTCCTGGGCGAGATGATGGCCGAGTCCAACACCGGGCACTGCTACGTCAACTGGGGAGACCTGCCCGAGATCCGGCGTATTCCCACCGGGCTGCTGGGAGCCGAGCTCACCCCCCGCCCCGAGGTCCGGCGTTACCAGATCACCAGAATTTACCCGGGGGAGAACTGGAACCCCCAGCGGGTATCTCCGCTCACCCTTCCCGGCGTCTTCGTTGAGGAAGGAGATTATCTGATCCGGATCAACGGGCATGAAGTCACCACCGACGACAATCCCTACCGTTTCCTGGTCGACCGGGTGGACCGGTTGACCGATATCACCGTCAGCTCCGGTCCGGGCAGGGAAAAAGAGCGGACCTACCCGATCAAACCGGTGGCAAGCGAACTTGCTCTTTTCTACCTGGACTGGGTCCACACCCGGCGCCGGATGGTAAAGGAAATGTCCGGGGGACGGATCGGTTACATCCACGTTCCGGACACCTCGATCGACGGGAACCGCGAGCTGTTCCGAGGAATGTATTCCTTCCATCACAAAGAAGCCCTGATCATCGATGAACGGTACAACGGCGGGGGATTCATCCCGGATGTGATGGCTTACTTTCTGCAGCGCAAAACCCTCAGTTACTGGGCCCGTCGGGGACTGGCCCCCTTCAAATCTCCGGGGATTGCCCATGACGGACCCAAGGCCATGCTGATTAACCACTATTCCTCCTCCGGCGGAGACGCCTTCCCGTACTACTTCCGCAAACTGAAACTGGGAACCATCATCGGAACCCGGACCTGGGGAGGGCTGGTGGGGATTTCCGGTAATCCCGCCTTCGTGGATGGAGGCAGCGTGGCAGTGCCCACCTTCGGGATTTACGATACCGGGGGCAACTGGGTGGTGGAAGGCGTGGGCGTCGCACCGGATATCGAAGTCATCGATTATCCCCACCAGGTGGCAAAGGGACAGGATCCCGCGCTGGAAAAAGCGGTAGAGGTTCTCTTGAAACAACTGGAGAAAAACCCGCCTCCGGAGGTCAAGACGCCCCGGGGACCGGATCGTTCCCGATGGATTGAAAAAGAAAACGGGAAATAAAACCCGGGCCGGCCGGGGGGAGATACGCGCCCTCCGGTCGCCTTCCCCGGGCAAAGCGAACTTGGAAAGACAATGATCAAAGGTGTCGGGGTCGACCTGATTGAAATCTCCCGCGTCCGGCGGGTCATGGTTTCAAACCCGAGATTTGCAGAAAAAATCTTCACCGGAAAGGAGATCGATTACTGCCGGTCCAAACACAAAAAGGAAGTTCACTACGCCGCCCGCTTTGCCGCCAAAGAGGCTTTTTTCAAAGCCCTGGGAACCGGCTGGCGTTACGGCATGAAATGGCAGGAGATCGCCATCGACAACGACTCCCTGGGCAAACCGCAAATCGCCATCAGCGGAAAGGTGTCGGAATATTTCATCCGGCAAAAACTGACCCGGATCCATCTCTCCATCTCCCATACCCGGTCCCATGCCGTGGCCCTGGTGGTGATCGAATAAGAGGGACCGCCCCCTTTTTTCAATTCTGATGAACGCGCAGTCGATCAGCGGCCCGCCGGCCCCACAGACTTTCCGGATTTATGGCGAGGCAACGCCGCCAGAAATCCACCGCCCTTTCTACTTCTCCTTCCTGATGGAGATAATCCCCGGCCACCACATAAAAGTTCTGTCGATGATCATCGGGAACCGGTGATCGATCGATCCGATCGGTCAGGAATTCCAAATCCGAACGGACAAAGGCCTCCCTTTTCAGGATCCCGGGCAGGTTGAGGTTGTTCATGAACCGTTCCAGCCGGATCCGCCCGTCTGCCGGATCCTGTTCCACCGCCTGGTCAATCAGTTCCAGCCCCCGCTTCGCCCACTTCAGTTTTGCCAGGGGATTCTTCTTGTCCCGGGCCACCAGGGTATAACAGGAACCGAGAAACACCATGGCCAGTGGATGGCCGGGATTCAATTCCAGGGCCGATTCCAGCCGTTCGATGGCTTTGTCCACCGCCTGTTCATCTCCGTTAATTCCCTTCCGGTACCATTCCTCTCCTTCCGTCAGCAGCCGCCGGAATTCATCTGTTCCGGCAGAGATAAGACCGGTGGTCAGCACCAGAAAAACCATCACCCCGGCCATCCATCGCATATCATCCCTCCCCTTGCTGAAGCCTGCCGGCAAAAGGCGGCGTTGACCGAATCATCAGGAATCCCATGAATGCAATCATACCAGAGTCCGGAACATTTCACAATTCCCAATCCCACAGCCGGCGGAGTTATTCCCGGCCAACCGTTGACAAATTTTTTCCACTTGCCTATGATGAAAGATCCAGTATTCAAGCAAACCACTGTAAGGAAGGAAGCAATGGGAAAAGACAGACACATTGCGGTCATCGGCGCCGGACCCGGCGGGTTGACCAGCGCCATGATCCTGGCCCGACACGGCTACCGGGTATCGGTGTACGAAGCCAAGCCCCGGGTGGGAGGAAGAAATGCGCGACTCTCCCTGGGCCCTTACCATTTTGACACCGGGCCCACCTTTCTGATGATGCCCCCGATTCTCCGGGAGATGTTTGAAATGGCGGGAAAAAAACAGGAAGACTACCTGGACAGCAAACCCCTGGATCCCATGTACCAGCTTTCCTTTCACGATCTGGACATCTTCCCCAGTTCAGATCATGGGAAGATGAGAGCAGAGATCCAACGTCTGTTTCCGGGCAACGAGGCGGGATTTGGGCGCTTTCTGAAGAAGGAAGGACGGCGCTTTCGACTCATGGATCCCTGCCTGCGCAAACCCTACTCTACCCTGGGATCCCTCTTTTACAAGGATTTCATCAAGGCCCTGCCCTTCCTGTCCGTGGGCAAAAGCATGTACCGCATGCTCGGCCATTACTTCAACGAAGAGAAGCTCAAGATCTCCTTTACCTTCCAGGCCAAATACCTGGGAATGTCCCCCTGGGAATGCCCCGCCGCCTTTACCATGATCCCCTACATCGAGCACGAGTACGGGATCGATCATGTCACCGGCGGACTGTCCGAGATATCCGAAGCCATGGCCCGGGTGGTGCGGGAACACGGGGGAGAGTTGTTTCTGGACACACCGGTGAAGCAGATCCTGACCCGGGACCGCCGGGCCACCGGCCTGCTGCTGGAAAACGGGGAAACCATCGATACCGACAGCGTGGTCATCAACGCCGATTTCGGGTACGCCATGGAAAATCTTTTTGCTCCGGGGGTGATCCGCAAATACCGTCCGGAAAAACTGCAAAAGAAGCTCTTTTCCTGTTCCATCCTCATGTTCTATCTCGGGGTGGACAAGCTGTATCCCGATACCCACCACAACATCATCATCACCCGAGATTATCGAAAGAACATCCACGAGATCGTATCCGGGGTACTGTCCGACGAGGTATCCATTTACGTGCGCAACGCCAGCATCAACGACCCCACCCTCGCTCCCGACGGACACTCGGCCGTCTATGTGCTGGTCCCCGTGCCCAACAACCGAAGTGGAATTGCCTGGGACCGGGAGCGGGTGGATATTTACCGGGAGAAGGTCCTGAAGATCATCGAATCCCGGACCGGAATGAAGGATATCCGCAACCATATCGTGCGGGAAAAAGTGATCACCCCCCAGGGTTGGGAGCAGGATTACAACGTGTACCTGGGGGCCACCTTCAATCTGGGACACAGTATCAATCAGATGCTGTACTTTCGGCCCCATAACCAGTTCGAAGAGGTGCAGGATGTCTACCTGGTGGGTGGGGGAACCCACCCCGGATCGGGATTGCCCACCATCTACGAGTCGGGCCGGATCAGTGCCGACCTGATCATGAAGAACCACTGATCCCGGGGTGATGATCCCGGCAAAGAACCGGAATCAGCAACCGGGAAAGGAATGACCATGGACGCGCAAAAGACCGCAACACAGTGCCGGCATTACGCCATGTGCAAGATCGACTTTTTGGACACCGGTATCTGTCCCGCCGGTAAGGCCCACGGGTATACCGGTTTTTATCCCCAGGGCCGGATGGACATCTACGCCGCCCTCTGTCAAAAAAAAATCCCGGTTACCCGGGCGCTGGTAGAGATTGCCGACAGTTGCACCCTGTGTGATATATGCGACCGGCAATGTTATTTTGTTGCCGGGCTCCGTCCCCGGCAGGTGGCGGCCGCCCTGAAAAAAAAAGTGAAGGAATCTCTTCTCCATTCGTCCCCCCAGGATCCCATCCCCGACCCCTTTCTGGAAAAACTGCAAAAAATCGTGGGAAACCGCTGGGCCACCAACGATCCGGCCCACCGGATCTGTTACGCCCACGACCCCTGCCCCGTTTCCCCCGAAACCCTCCCCGATTACGTGGCCCTGCCGGCGGACACCCGACAGGTCCAGCGGATCGTCCGCCTCTGCAACCGGCACCGGGTTCCCTTTGCCGTCCGGGGCAACGGTTCATCGGTCATGGGTTTTGTGCTTACTCCGGGCCTGGTCATCGATACCGTCCGGATGCGGGAACTGCACTTCGATCCCAAGAACTGGGTGGTGCGCATCGGTGCCGGCATATCCGCCTTTGAACTGCAAAAAGAAGCCCAGAAGAGGGGCTTTCGGGTCAACGCCGCCGAGCCCTCCGCATCCTGCATCGGGAATATCATGTGCTCGGGCATCTTTTCCCTTTTCTCCGCCTCCTACGGCACCGGCGCAGACAATTTCGTGGACCTGGAAATGGTAGACCGCCAGGGCCGAATTCTCCGGCTGTCGGATCCCGGGGCTCCCAACCTGCTGGCTTTTCAGAAAACCGATGCTCCCCTCCCGGGGATCTGCACCCGGGCGGCCATCCGCCTGCACCCGGTTTTTGCCGACGAAACAGCAGCGGCAGTGCCCTTTCAAAACCGGTCCGCCGCGGTGAAATTCGCCCGGGAACTGGCCGCCCGCCGGCTGGGAACCGGACTGGGGGTGCTGGGCACCGAATATATCAGCACCTTTCTCTCCCCGAGCCCGGACCTGGCCCGGCAGGCCCGCTCTCTCTTCGCCGAGGACCTGGGTATCGGGGCCCTGGTACTGGTGCTGGGAGATCGGCACACCCTCCAGGCGATTCAGGACATGGAAGTGCCGGTGATGTCCCCCGGCCTGATCCGAACCCTGATATTGAGCCTGCCCAACCTCTGCCGGCAGGACTGGAAATCAGATCTGACCGGAATGGGAGGGGATCGGCCTCCCTACGAACTCTTCTGCCGACCGGAATTTGAAGGGATCCTGGAAACCCTTCTGGAACCGTCGCCCCAAACCCTTGCCTCCGGGGTGGACCCGGACCTGAGAGATTTTTTCACCACCCTCTACGCAAGGCCGGAGATGACCGATATCCTGTGGTTGAATACCTTTCGCATCATCAGCAGCCGGATGGGGCGGGAAGGGCACGTGGTCGCCTTCATCCTGTATATCCCGCTGGAGGATCCCCGGCTGGTGGAAAAACTGGACGCATCATTCAGGGAGATTACCCGGTCCCACCGGGTGCGGGGAGATTTCGGTTTCCTCACCCCCCTGGACGGCGGCAGGATGGCGGTACTGGAGTGGGATCTCTACCTGGATCATACCGATCCCGGGGAAATCAAACGCATGCAGGGCGCCATGGCGGCCGCCGGTGAAATGATCGAGGGGTATTTTGAGCGGGATCCCCGGGTCCTCTGGATCCGCTACCTCCTCTACCAGGGACTGGCCCGCAAGGAATCCTTCCTTTACCACAGCGCCGCCCTCAAATGAACCATACACAACCGGTTTTCTTTATCACCGGGGGATCGGGATTTCTGGGATCCCGGATCGCCGTCGAACTGCTCAAAGGAGGGGCGACGGTAATCCTGGCGGTGCGGGGACGGGACGGCAAATCCCCCCGGCAGCGGGTGGACAAGCTGATGGAATGGTACGGAATCCGGCCCGGTCACCGGCTTTTGGTGATGCCCGCCCGGATCGACCATCCCGGGCTGGACCTGGACCCCACAGACCGGCAGACCTGTCGGGAAATCAGACCGGTGGTCATTCATTGCGCCGCCGATACCTCCTTTGCCCGACATCACCGGGGAAGGGCCCGGCAGGTCAACCTCCAGGGGCTGGAACACGTCTTTTCCACCCTGCGGAACACCCGGCATTTCGTACACATGAGCACCGCTTATACCGCCGGGATCCGGAAGGGAACCTGTCTGGAAGAGCCGCACCACCCGGCGGGATTTTTCAACCACTACGAGGAAAGCAAACAACGGGCGGAGGAGTGGATCATCCGGATGTGCCGGCGGGAAAGGATCCCCCTGACCCTGCTCCGGCCCTCCATCGTCTATGGGGATTCCGTCACCGGCCGCAGCCTGCGGTTCAACGCCCTCTATTACCCGGTCCGGAGCCTGCTGAAACTGCGGGATTCCCTGCAGCGGAATATCCGGGAGGGCAACGGCCGGCGGGCCCGGGAACTGGGGGTCCGAACCGACCGGAAAGGGAATCTGGTGATGCCACTCCGGGTAACCGATACCGGGGGAGGGGTGGACCTGATCCCCGTGGACCACCTGGCCCGGGCCGCCACCGCCATTGTCCGCGAGGGGCAAACCGGGATCTTTCATATCGTCAGCCGGCAACGCCAGTCCTTCTCCCGGCTGACTGAATTTGTGGCGCAGTATACCGGGATCCGGGGAATCAGTATCTCCCCGGCGGCCGACCTTGGTTCCCCCACCCCACTGGAGCAGTTCATATCCCAGTTAATGGATCCCTACCAGCCCTATTTCTGCGACCGCAGGGTCTTTGACGACCGCCGAACCGCCCCCGTCCTGCAGCGGACCGGATTGACCTGTCCGGAGCTGGATTACGCGACCTTCACCCGCTGTATGGATTACGGGGTCTCGGTCAACTGGGGCGCCGAAATCTTCCGATAGCCACAAGGATCCCGGAACCGGTTGACAATCGTTCCCGTTTCGATTACCATTATCCTGACAGGCTGCTGCCTGTAAGGAATGACACGATGAAAGTCCAAAAAATAACTTTGTCCTTTTTTTTCATCCCCCTCTTTTCCCTCCTGCTCATCCAGTGCGGGAAAGACCGATCCCCCGCAGTGAAATCCCAATCCCGCAGTGGAGAAAAAAACCTGTTGCTGATCACCATCGACACCCTGCGCACCGATCGGCTGGGTGTATATTCAGATGAACACGTCAAAACCCCCCGTATCGATGCCTTTGCGGAAAAATCGGTGGTCTTCACCCGGGCCTTCGCCCACAATCCCACCACCCTGCCCTCCCACACCAACATCCTGACCGGGACCACTCCCCTCTACCACGGGGTACACGACAATATCGGATTCCGGCTGGCCGACGGGTTCGTCACCCTGGCGGAATTTCTGAAAGAACGCGGCTTTGATACCGCCGCTTTTCTGGGGGCCTTTCCCCTGGATTCCCGCTTCGGTCTCAACCAGGGATTTGATGTGTACGACGATTCCTATCCCACCCACCATGCCCTGGATTTTTTCTTTGCCGAGCGCAAAGCTGCCGAGGTGCTCAAAAGCGCCCGGGAATGGCTGGACACTCCCCGGGAGAATCCCTGGTTCGCCTGGGTGCACCTCTTTGATCCCCACCACCCGTACGGCCCGCCGGCTCCCTTCGATCAGGAGTACGCCCATGACCTCTATTCCGGCGAGGTGGCCTATGTCGACCGGGAACTGGGAGGATTTTTTGCCCACCTGCGGGAAACCGGCCGGATGGATTCTACCCTGGTCATTCTCACCGCCGATCACGGGGAGGCCCTGGGAGAAAAGGGGGAGGACACCCACTCCTATTTTGCCTACAACAACACCATCCACATCCCCCTCATCATCCACCTCCCGGGAGAGACGGATTCGCGCCGGGTGGAGGATTTTGTCAGCCACATCGACCTTTTCCCCACGGTTTGCGAACTCTTTGACCAGGCGGCCCCCGATCATCTCCAGGGCCGGTCCCTGGTCCCCCTGCTGAAGGGGAAAAAAGGCGGTCCCTCCCCCCTGATCTACTTTGAGTCCCTCAATGCGCACCTTTCCTGGGACTGGGCCCCCCTGAGGGGCATGATCGTGGATCGGGTCAAGTTCATCGACCTGCCCATCAAGGAGGTCTACGACCTGACCAACGACCTGGATGAAACCCGGAACCTGGCGGGCAAACAGGACATCCGCAAGCTGGTGACCCGGCTGTCCGAATACCGCCAGGCCCACACCCGCGCGCCGGATGAAAAGACCACCCGCCCGCTGAACGCCGAGGAACAGAAAATTCTGGAAAGCCTGGGATACGTTTCCCAGCGGTCGGTCTCCAAAAAAAAGTACTACAGCCGGGAAGATGACCTGAAAGTCAAGCTGGAGATCTTTCAGCTGTTTCAGGAAGCGGGAGCGGTGTACACCAAGGACAACCCCGACCAATCCCTGGAACTTTACCGGCAGGTGATCGACCGGAGTCCTTCCCTGGCCCTGGCCTATATCCGGATGGCCTCCATCCAGCAGAACAGCGGCCGGATCAAGGAAGCGGTATCGATTCTCGAAGAGGGCCTGCAGAACAACCCGGGCAATCCCATGATCCTCTCCAAGCTGGGGATCATGCTGGCCGAAGACGGGCAGGCAAAGAAAGCCATCCAGATCCTCAACCTCTGCACCCGGGGAGATGACTTCAATCCCGAGGTGTACAATTTTCTGGGGATTTCCTACGCTCAGCTGGGAGAATACCAGAAAGCGCTGGAGAATTACCAGAAGATCCTGGCGGTGGATCAGAATTACGCCTCGGTATACAACAACATCGGCTCCCTGTACCTGACCCTGTACAAAAAAGACCAGTCCGAGTCCGATTACCTCAAAGCCCTGCAGAACCTGCAGACCGCCGTTTCCATCGACAAAAATCTGCACACCGCCTACAACAGCCTGGGGGTGGCCTACAATTTCAAGAAACAGTACCAGAAAGCCATTCAGCACTGGCAGATCGCCATCAACATCAAGCCGGACTACTTCGATCCCTACCTGAACATCACCCTGACCTCCCTGAACCTGGGAGACCGGAGAACCGCCTGGATTTACCTGCAGATGATCCGCAAACGGCTCTTTCACCTGTTGTCCGAACAGGACCGGGCCATGGTTCTCAATTTGCAGAAACAGGCCGGCCGCTGAAAGGATCCGGACCGATTCCCCCTTCCCCCGCTGTTCAGTAGAGCTGGCGGGCCTGCAGGATCAGCCGGTCCAGGCGCTGGCGTTCCGCCGGGGGAACCCGGTAGTAGAATTTATCCTTGCAGAAGGTCAGGTACTTGAGGGCATTCTCCTTGTCTTTCAGGTCCAGGTAGGTGATCCCGATGTTCAGATAGGCGTTCATGTAACCGGGATACACTTCCACCAGGGCTTCCCATTCGCGGATGGCCTGACGGGGCTTTTGGGAAAATTTGAGTACCGAGGCCCGGCCGTTCCAGGCCGAAAGCAGCCTGGGGCTGAGTTTCAGGGCCTGATCGAAGGATTGCAGGGCCTTGTCCAGCAATGCCCGGCGGCTCTTGTCCTCCAGGAACATGGACAGGTACAGGGTGCCCAGGTTGTTGTGGGTCTTGCTGATCATGGGTTCCATCTCGATGGATTTCCGGTATGCCTGGATCGCCTTCTCATACTGCTTCTGCCGGAAATAGACGATTCCCAGGTAATTCCAGGTATCCGCCTCGGCCTGGTCGGTCTGGGCCGCCTCAAAAAGCAGGTCAAAGGCCAGGTCGTCCGCCCGGATCTCCGCCAGGACGATCCCGATGCGGGATTGCAGCACCGGGTTATTCGCCACCGATTCATCCTTCAGCAATTCTTCGCACACCCGGCGGGCTTCCTCGATGTCTCCTTTCTGCCCCAGGGTGCGGGCGTAATTGATCTTCAACGAAACGTTATGGGGTTCCAGCTCCAGGGCTTTCTGGAAATTTTCCACGGCTTCGATATCCCGGTTGATATTCCGGTAGATATTTCCCCGCAGAATGTAGGCCCGGGTAAAGAGAGGATCCTGCTGGAGTATCTTCTCGGTGATCTCCAGCGCGGTATTGAAATCATTCTGTCCAAAATAAAGGGAGGCCAGCCGGACCTTGAACTCGTTGTTCTCCGGAAAGATTTCAATGGCTTCCTTGAGCCGCCTGACGACTTCCTCTTTTTCATGCCGTAACTGGGCGATGCGGATTCTGAGGCCGTAGTATTGAGGGGAAGGGATGTTCTTAAACCGCTCACTGAACGCGGCCAGCTTCTCTTCGGCTTCCTCAAATTTTCTCTGGGCCACCATCTGGGTAATGGTTTGAAACTCGTTGATCATCAGGATGCCGGTTTTGGGATCGAGGTTATCGCCGTCGGATCCGGAAAAGGCCGAGATATACCCCAGGGCCTGCAGGCTCTCCCGGTCGGCATCCGACATCTCCCGTCTGGAATCATCCGCCACCTCTGCAGGACCGTACATCCGGAATATTTCCTGTAATGTGTTGTCCATATCTTCCGCCAGTTCTTTTTTACGCATGAACAGGTTCATTTTTTCATCTGGATCCCGGGAGAGATCGTACAACTCCGGCCGGGGCAGGGAGATATATTTGTGCTGATCCTGGATGATCCCGTTGAGGGGAGCCCAGCCATAGGCCTCGTTTCCGTGCATGCTTTCAAAATAAAGCGGCGAAGGGGGTTTCGGGGATTCTCCCGCCAGCAGAGCCAGCTGATCCCGGCCCTGGATGGATGCCACCGGTTCCGATCCCACCATCTCCAGGACGGTGGGCATAATGTCAATGATATTCACCCGTCCCCTCAACCGTCTTCCCGCCGGCAGCTCTTCCAGGAGAACAGGGTGTCGAATAATGAGAGGGACCCGTATGTTTTCCTGGTAACAAAAGATGGAATGACCCAGTTCCTCATGTTCCCCAAAGGCTTCGCCATGGTCTCCGACCATCACCACCAGGGTATCGTCCAGCAGGTCCGCCTTTTGCAGATCCTCCAGTACTTTTCCCACATAGACGTCCATATAGGCCACTTCGCCGTCGTACAGCTGCCGGGGTTCGGTTCCGAACCGCTCGACGTATTCCTCCGGCGGTTTGTAGGGGGTATGGGGATCGTAGAAATGAACCCAGGCGAAAAAGGGGGGGGCTTCCTCCGTTTCACCCACGGACCTTTCGTTGAAAAACCATTGATGAAATTTGGCATAGACCTGGTCAGCCGGGATCTCCGAGCCGTATTTGATCTCCAGTTCGGTGATATCCAGGGAATCGTCGTACCGGTCAAACCCCTGGGCCAGGCCGAATTTGGAGAGCAGAACATAGGAGGAGATCACGGCATAGGTCTGGTAACCGCCGGATTTCATTATCTCCGCCAGGGTCAGTTGCTGGTCATGGAGAAAATAGGTGCCGTTGTCCCGGACACCGTGGCCCAATGGATACCGGCCGGTGAAAATCGAGCAATGGGCCGGGAGGGTCAGGGGCACCGGGGAGTAACAGTTCTCAAATATCACTCCTTCCCGGGCGAACCGATCGATATTCGGGGTCTGGGCGGTCTCATGGCCATAGATCCCCAGGTGGTCGGTGCGCATGGTATCCAGGGTGATGATCAGGACATTCTGACCGGCCGCTTTTCCCCGTAAAACCGATCCTCGGGAGGGACCGCCCAGCAGCAGCAGGACCAGCCCCACCGCGGCCATTGCCGCCAGGACCGCCAGTCCCCACTTCCATGTAAATGCCCCCTTTTCATGCTGATTATGGTTGTTTTTGTTTTTCATATTGACACCATGGTTTTATTTTCAATGAACCCCCCATTTTATCGGTCACCGTTCCAAATGTCAACCGGCCGGTCGTCTCCCCGCTGCCGGTTTTTTACGGGCAAAAAAAAAGCCCCCTCACGGGAGGGGGCTTTTTGTATATGAGTTTTCGCTTCTGTCTTAGAGCTCGAGGTGCAATTAGAAGTTGACCCGGAAGCCAAACTGCAGCAGTCCGGGAGGCACGATCATCAAAATCTCGTCATGACCGCCGGGTTCCTTGTTCTGCTTGGTGATGGCCTGATGGTTCAGGGCATTGTACACGTCACAG
>Ga0180433_10004730_pt1 | contig 18890 bp, 14 predicted proteins | sample SS_ome_8_FD_132980 | JGI IMG/M metagenome (GOLD analysis project Ga0180433, IMG submission 132980) | Hypersaline lake sediment archaeal communities from the Salton Sea, California, USA - SS_1_D_1 metaG | ecosystem: Environmental > Aquatic > Non-marine Saline and Alkaline > Hypersaline >... | reverse complement strand
TTAGTATAAAAAAACCATGGAGGAAATCTCTAATAATGTTCTGCGCTGCAAAACCCAGAGCCAAAACTGCCACGGCCATGATTGCCAATAGGGGTCCGATATCCACTCCCAGCTCACTCAAGATCATGACAAGTGCCACAGTCCATACAACTGCAGAAAGGATCTGAATGACTGCGCTAGACAGAGTCTTAGCGCGCATTGATAACTCATCGGGTGACTCCTCACGAATTCTTGGAATACGTGCCGCCATGATTTTTGGAATTGTGCGTCTTATGACGAACAGGATAAGAAGCACCACTGCAACAATAATCACGACCTCGATTATGTGAGGAATAAGGTCAGCCCAGTCGACAGAGAAATCAAATTTGGCCATCGGTATAGCCATCAGTTCCTCCTTTCTTGTCATCAAGAGTGATTATTCTAGCTGTCGCAACTAGTCTCTTGCAGAGCAATCCTAGTCCCCATCCCCTCAATCTGTCAAGCTTTCGAGCTTAGGGGCGCTAAGTCAGAGCATGAGGGCTTCGCCTGTGGGTAGGCTTACCATCATATTAGAAATTCTTGGTAGATTCTCTTTCAGGCTACAGTATGTATAATCAGGAGTTCACTCCACTATTAATCCTTTCTACTGTGAGACTGACATTGTGGTGAGAGAGTGCATTTGCTTATAACTCTTCGTCGTCTAACCGACCCACACTAAATCACAAAATGGCCTTCTGGCCACTAGGCTGCACAATCTTGCCTCTTGTTCACTATTGTTCAATAGTAGCGAGATGTGCTCTCGTTCCCTGTGGCAACGGTTTGCTGATCAGGAATGTAGCAAGCGATTGCGGGCCCTCGCAGCCGCATTTGACTCTAGCACGGCTCATTTGTAAAGCTATAGCTACGAGATTAGCCCAATTCATGCAAAACTCGGTCAACATAATCTTTCCAATTCAGTTCCTGCTGTAGGAACTCTATCAAAGAGTTTATCCAAGTCCTTACAGGCTCATCAGCCAGATACTTCTCAACCCCAATCCAATATTCGTCTCCTACTGTTCTTCCCCCTAGGGAATTAAGGGTGTAATATAGATGTTCCAACTCTTGCATGGGTTCCCAAAACCCCCAGACCTCAAAGATGAATGATGCCCGCTCCTCTTTCATACTTTTCAGCATGACTCCAACACACACATAAGTGTGAACCTCAGAATAGCGTTCTTCAGGGTAGCGCTCCCCTATTCTATCGAGGATTTTCGACTCTAAGACACTTTCAGCCGGGAAGAAAGAAATACGCCCATCGGTGGTAACGGCTGCAAGTATGCGTTCACTTTCGCCTTCAAAAACCACAGGTAGCTTTGTGTGAGGATTAAGAGGTATTATGTGCATGGACGGCACTTCTCGTTCAATGTCATTGTGAGAATTCGTACTTTTCTTTTTGAACCAACCCATTGTTTAGTACGTTTCCCCTTTTAAGTTTTCTAGGATTATATTCGACGCATTTTTAGAATGCAAGGTTTAAACTGGGAGTCCCCGCTAAAATTCTACCTTTTATACACCACAGCCCACCACAGTGGACAAAAGGTAAAACTTTTTAGAAGACTTTTGCTCTAGTTTACTGTCTGGCGCGAAGCTCTTGCTAACAGCAAGCAGGCCGGGCACATAGCCCGCCCTTAGTCGCCCTCGGAAAGCAAGTCTCCGAAAGCCAAATAGCCGCGGGCAGCCAGGCGATGAACAAGGGAGATGGCTGCTTTTCGCGCCACTTGATCCGTGCTCTGGAGCACGGTCGCAAGAATGGCTCTAATGTGCTCGCACCAAAGGTCGATATGCCAGCCCTCCACATCTCCATCTATCATAAGGCTCAGGCATTCGACCGCTGGCAAGGGCGTTGAGGGGGCGAGCATGGCAAGACGCTCAGCCACCAAGTGATCAACTTCGGTTCTGCCAGTAATTGTGAGTGCCTCTCTGAGTTGCGCGATAGCCCAAGTATCATCGAACTTGCCAGAGATAAACCACCATCCAAAGGCGGCTAGTTCAGAGACGTGTCCAATCGACCCAGTCGCCCTACGCGCGCCATCTAAGCGGTGCTCCCAGAGAGCCTTGAGACGTTCCATAACCTGAGGCGCAACCGCACCCTCTGTGTTTCCAAGGCTGTGACCAATGAACTTGAGAGCATCGCCACGCAGAGTATCCGAAGCCTTCGAATAGAATCGCTCAAGGATTCCGCCTGGCTTGTCTAGGTCAAGCTTACCGCGCCAGTAGAGAGCCATCAAGTGCTCGGCAAGGCGCTCGTCCGGGTCGGGGTGGTACCGACTTTCCTTCAATTCCGTGCTGACGTGGTTGACAGCGCGACTGTATTCTTCCCTTAGAACATCAAAGACGCTGTCATACACTGGGCAAAATATGACGTACGTTTCCCAAGCAGCGTTGTGAAGGTCCCACTGGGTCTCTTCCGTCGGGAATATCTTCGTCACACTGGCAGTTGCCCACTCCAAGTCCAGCAAGGTAAGCCAGGGAAAGAATCGACCGTAGACTGCGCGAACCGACCGCGCTGGATCTTGTTCACGATCGAGATGTCGATCAAGGACTATCCGAACTTCGGGCATCTGATCAAATCCCTGGGCGAGCACCTCCTTTTCCTTATTCCGCCACCTAATGTGTCTCTGCACCCAGAGGGCGTAATGTACGACTGCATGCATAGCCTCGCCGCGCACGGTATTGATGGATAGCTCATAGAAGCCCGCACTTGAGCCGCTGTAGCCGGCCTCAGTGTCAGGTGTTGGGTCGGGGTCCTCTGTGAGCAGGCGTAGTATTTCCCAAACCTTGCTGCGAAGGTCGAATGGAATCTCACTTGCACCTTCGCCGAAACCATGGGACAGCAAGTCCGCAATCAGTTCCCGTGCCCAACGCCATCGCCGCCTTAACTCAGGTGGTTCCTCCGCGGACGTCTCCTCAGATTGATCGACCACCCACCGACAGAGATCCAGCACTGGGAGCCAAGAAAAAGGATTTTTTGCGTGTGCAGCGTCACGAAGACCGCAGATAAACCCACTCACGTAGTCTGGAACGAGCCCTTGGAATTGGTTAGCTTCGACTGCAAAGCGCTCGGGGTCAGAGGCGACGGCAGCAGTCAACTCACGCCCGAGGCCTTCGACGGAAGGCCCCATAAAGTCCCCTGATGGCTGCCATGACTCCAGGAAGGAGACGACCTCCCCAGCTTCCATGGCCCGGAGTTCCTCGGCTCCTACTACGCTAGCAACAGGAGTCCGTATGCCGCTACTGTAGACGACAAACTCAGGATGTTCAGCTGGGCCCAACTCGGCAACTAGTTCGTCATAGAAGTGTGCCCACTCTGGGGGAAGGTCACCACTGAGAGGGGCCAGATGATCTCTTCGCCATAGTCGCGCGTAGCGCCCCGCTTCCTCATCTCTTGGTGGCTGGCCGGTCCACGCCTCTCGACCGGCCTTGTACTTCGTCAGGTCGGGACCTTCCTCGATCCAGCTCAGTATCTTTCTCTTGTCTTCCTCGGAGAGAGATGCAAAACACTTTTGCGCCAACACAGTGTACTCATGACGCAGTCCCACGTCGTCAAATCGTGCTCGGTCGGTGAGGCGCTGGGCAACGAGCTCCGGCGCGTGATGTGAAAACTCAGCGAGGAGATGGAGCGCCACACGGTGAAAAATCCGCCAACGGCGATCTTCTAACGCCTGCACCAGCGCGGGGACAGTCGCGGGATCGTTTCCTGCAATTTGTGCGGCCGCATCACGGACGGCCGACACGAGCGCGTCCTCGACGCCGTCTCCCGGGTTTTGAGGATGATCCTCGATTGCTGGTCGCCAAATATACGAATAATCCTTGGGCACCTCGCCTTCCTTGTGACTTCTGAAAAGAGTGACTGCTGCATCGAGGAGATCGCAGAGCAAGCTTAGGGCGCGTTCGCGCCCAGCAATAACGAGGGGCGGAATGTGTCGCTCCAGTATCTGTGCATAGTGCCAGTCATCGTACCACGCCCGTGGCTCAGGAGTTGCGGGGAGCGATTCCTGACCCTCGGCCCCAGGGATCCGGCGGTCATCTGGCCTGAGAGCCAGAAGTGATCCGGCCAAGTCAAGCGCCTCATCCACTAAGCCTCCTTGCGCGAGATGTACTACAAGCGCGCCGACTTTTTCTGGAATCAGTAACTGGTACGGCGACTTAATCCACGGCTTGACTCTCTCAACAAGCCTAGCAGCATGCTCAGGTGGCATCGCGAGCGCAGCATCGACAAGGTCTATGTGGACGTAGATATTCTCAGTATCCGGAACCTGAAGAGCGATTTCCAGAACTGTTTCGGGATCCTCAGAGGCCATCCGCGCTAGATAGCGGGACTCAGGCCATGGTGGAAAGCGAACCGATCCCTTTTCCTCATCTCGCTCCGGTTCCGGTGGGTGCTTGAAAAAGCCCTCAGCTTTCAGCGGTTCCAACCACCCAATGCTGGGCAGTCTATCAAAGAAGTAGCCAAACGCTACAAGGTTGTTGGGAATCTGGCTGCGCAGAACCCTTGCGTCCATTTGTGTTGGGGCGGTCTTTGCGAGAAGCCCATCAACTCGTCGGTGAAATAACAGATAGTGCGACTCAAACCTTTCAAGTACGGCATCTAGAATCGCTTCCATGTCGCGCCAAAAGGCCTTGAACTCGGGATCCAAAGGACGCGGTGGACCAAGGGCAGAGCGGTGAGCGCGTGCATCTAGGCCACGATGCCCTGGGAGACCCAGCCAAGCCTCTGCCACGGGGTCAGTATCAGGAATTTCCAGTGCTTTCAGTATGCTGCGGATCTTGCCCTTGTGGCTTTGACCCCCGGATAGCTCCTCTTGGGGTACTAGAACCTTTGTTAGCGCGCTCTCAATCTCTCGGAGAAGGTGTGCGATGACATGGGTAGCAGCTGCGAGTGGCGGGTCGCTGGCCATGAGTCGACACGCATCCCGGTAGAAAGCAGCAGGCCCAGAACCCACGAGTAGGAGCCGGCGGTAAATGCGCTCTTGCCGTGGATCGGAAAAACGAAAGGGCTGTGAAATGGAGTTCTTCAGATCCAACGTGTCCCTCGCTAATTCATGCACTGATTCTACAAAACCCAGCTCAAATTTGCAATGAACTAGCAAGTTTAGGGGGCAACCTAGTGTCTAACGAAATAACTCTTTGTCGCTCAGTTGAGCAGGTCTGTGCCTGGGTGAACAATTCGCCCAAATGTTCAGCCGCCTAGTTCGACTCCAACTCGGCCCACCGTTTAGGATAAAAGGTAAAACTTTTGAGAAGACCTTTGCTTTGATCTATTAGCGAGGCCGGTTCGAACCCCCTCAGTTCCACATGAGGATTACAGAATCATGAAGCATGATTGCCGGCTGAATCGAACATCATTCACCTCTAGTATTTCCCCAAAGTAGTATATGTAATCGAGTGCAGAACCTGTAACCTTGATCCCTACATACGTCAGCCAGCCATCTGCCTCTGGCAAGAATCATTTCTCTTTCTGTGCCCTCTGGCATTAAAAGAACCCTTGCAGGTGCTATTCGATATCTGTTAGTTAGAGTACGCACTTCGTCTAAATCGCTTTCATCGATAATAACAAATTTAAAATAGCTAGAAGACAAGCTCGCAAAAACACTGTAAGCTTCGGGCACCTCGCGAGCTGAGAGCGGATTCCCTGAGTTTTCGAGCTTTGGTGATACATTCCACTGATCGGTTAAAGACAGTAGATCACTAGTAGGTGGAATGGTTCCGTTTGTTTCTATTTCAATGTAGTATCCCTCTCCTTTCAAAGACATGAGCAAGTTGTTTAACTCCGTCTGTTGAATCAAAGGCTCACCCCCCGTCACAACTAAATGCTTGCTTCCCAATTTTCGTAGGTGCTTTACAATCTCTTTCGATGGAAGTATCACCACTTCACTATCTTGATTATAGTGTTGCCAGTCCCAAGAATACTTTGTATCACACCAACTACACCTGAGGTTGCAAAAAGCTAACCTCAGGAAAGCAGCAGTCATGCCAGAATTCACACCTTCTCCTTGGATGGAGCGAAATATTTCCGGCTCTCCGTTGCCGAGCCTGGTAATATTCAACATCATGCTTTCTCGTTGATAGCCACGTTAAGGAAGAAATCGAGGTAGCCCTCCGTTATGGTGGCAAATCGCCACAGCACTATATCTACTACCGGAATACTATCTCCTGTCTGAAGACTGATGTATTTACAAAACCGTTGAACATCACTGCAGCCAACAGAATCTGCTAACCGTTTTAAGTGACGATCGGGTTTTGCAACTTGCAGGCCAATGTTTTTCGCCAGATGATAACAGGTCACGGGTCCGATATACGGCAGGGATTGAAGCATTTCCAATGGATTTAGATAAATATCGGTCTTGAAGGAATTGAATCCCTTGGAGGAAATATTCCGGGCTGTGATAATTATGGCCTCTATCTTTTGGGCGTTGTTGAAATGCCTAAGGGCAGAGTGGCGACAAATTGACTCGTTTTCAACTATGATTTTCGCCGATTCCCAATAATAGAAAGACGATGATATAGCGTGAAATAAATTTCGAATCACTCGCTCTTTCATACCGGCAGATAAGGTTACCCAAGCGTGTTCTCTCAGAAAGTCTGATTCAGAAATACTGTTAAAATCTACCGATGCTTGCCACGAGATTTCTTCACCAAAACCAGCTCCAAGAACCATATCTTTAGCTTGACAATAGGCAGTTACAATGTCATATCTCTTAAGAGAATTCTCTATATCTGTTAGTGGAGCTGGCCAGGTACTCGTTGTCTCGGTTTTGATTGGCTTCGAACCATATTGGCTACACGGGATCTTTGTATATGCTGTGCTAGTTGGCATCTTCTAAATCCAAATCAACTATTTGATCGAGAAGCCGATAAAAGTCTACTGAAAATCTCTGCTTGTGCTATTGCATCGTCAAGAGCGTTGTGCTTTTTATGATGCGTTGGTTGTAGCCAAGATGGTAACCGGCTAGAAGAAGTATCGACCCAGGTAGAGCCGGAGAACCCCATATAATAAGCCTTAACGTCTATTGCGTTTATTCCAAAAGGGTTCCTTCCCTGGAATACATGAAAGTACCAGTTTATAAACTGCCAATCAAATGGAGCATTGAAACCTACAAAAATCGGCATAAGGCCTGTAGCTGTATCTTCTATCCATTTACAGAATGACCTCATTCCTTCACCAGGTTCACTTCCTGATATTTTTAGTTGCTCTAGCGAGAACCCGCTAACCGCGAGTGCTTCTGGGACAAATCTGTCATTAATGGGCTTAAGTTCAATATAGAAAGACACTTCGGGTGATCCCACAACGCATGCGCCGATAGACAACATACTATACTCGACCGGTACAGGTCCGGCAGCTTCGATATCAACCGATATATACATCTCATTTTCATACATGGCAGAGTTTCTATCATTCATCATAGAACTTCTCGTGGCATAACTAATGGGGGACGATTAATATTTCGTCTCCAATAATCCTTCAGTTGTGACAATTTTTCGTCGTCAGACAAACTATCTTCCCAAAAATAACATTCGAGCATCTTAGAATCAAAGGGTAGAGTAGTGCCCTTTTTTGCCGTCAAAATAATACGACGCGAGCGCCCTAGGGCATACCCAAGCTCTATTAAACAGTCAGAACGAAGACCGGTCAGGTCTACCACAGCGACGACGCAATTGTGCAGACTATCGAAAATCTGTGTGTTCATCCAAGCATGTGTTGAGGCTGAAAGCCCCATTTCTGTCCTTTCATATCCTAATTCCTGAATCAATGGATCTACTACGTTTCTAAAGAAACGTTCAACTTCTGGGTACTCAGGGTGGTCCCGAGCTAATAATCGCGCATAAAACGCTCTAGGAGGTTCGATGGCTTCTATCAGGTCAACTATACCTTGAGCCACATGCTCTGCTGGCGATTGTCCACGTCTAGTTGCTAACTTGGTTAATAGTTCGCCAGTAGCACTTGGGCTTGACAAGCGGAAAAAACGATCGGGGTGTGCAAGCATTTCGCCTGCAAGACGTGATGCTCCCCCAGTACCATCACCAGTGCTCGAACCCAGATCGAGATCAATTGGTAGTACGGGCTTACCGTGTAGCGCATATTCTCGAGCCAAATGTTCAACGCCTTCTCCACCACTGAGAATAATCAATACATCCCCAGACTCTGTCATACGTGCCCGTCGAACTGCCCCAGAAGCCCATCCCGGTTCAATGTACTCAACTTGTACATCGCCGCGTGCCAACATTTCTTGCCAGATTCCTCGACGATCCTCAGGAATCTGCTCACCCGTTTTTTGTGTTGCTACAGTGGTTAAGACTTCACCTTGCCAGCTTAGTGGTACGATTGCACCGGATTTCAGGCAATCTACTATGGTGGCAACTACTGTCCAATCAAAGATTATAGGTAGTGCCCCTGGTTTATCCTCTAGACGGGGTTCTTTACCTATGCCGACTAAGAACCTCGCACCTTTCCCCATCAAAATTCGCACTAGTGCTTCAATAAGTGAGTGGCCATAATGCAACAAGTCTGGTGATATATCAGGCTTAGCACTACCTGCTATGTGTATTCGGCACCCCTTGATTTGCATCGCCGATACCTTTTCACTCAAAATTTTCTGCTCAGGTTATCTTGAGCCTAACTCAAAATTCCTGGTACAACAGTTACAGGCTTCGAGAATGAATATGACGAATACCTTGCCATATTGCGTCGTAAACTGCACTTGAGAGGTCATCATGGATTCTTGCTCCAGTCCCTACAATCAGGGTCAGATCACAACTTCTTTTATCGGAAACAAGACCGACTATCGGTATCCCAAATGCGCTCGCATGCCCAACCTCATATACAGTGCCGGAATCTAGACCGTCCAGTAAAGCTAATACTGAATCGGCTTGCCTCAACCCTGCTAGATCAGCTGGTGCCACGAATTGTGGTGGTCCCCATCCCACATCATGTAAAGGAGAAAAGACTTTTGCGCCGAGATCTAACAGGGCGGTCCGACATAGTGCACCTAGCCATCTTTCCGCAACAGTGAAAAAGGGAGCGGCAATGTACACAGATGTTGATTCACCATATATTTCGTCACCTACGTCAGGTGAGACAACCTCTCCGCGACCGTTTATTACTTGGAAGGGCTCCCTAGACACCCATGCAGCTGTCGCTTTCGATGCTAGTCTAGCCGCCTCAATAGCTGTACATCTACACTTACCCCAGTAATAGGCAAACACTGCGCTAAAAACATCCCCTGAACCAAGAGGATTTACCTTGCCTGTTGGAAATACTCCTATATGTGATACTGTAGCCGAGTCCACGACAATAGATCCAAGTGCTCCGCACTTGACTACTAGCACATCAGCCTTAAATCTCTCACGAACCTTTTTTGCACACTGCTCTATATCAAGTCCACCGTGGTTTGTTGACATCCGTGAAATTTCGTTTCTGTTTCCTACTATGGCCAAGTGGTTGGCAGACCAAGAAACTTGTTCCGTGATTGGCCTAAGTCCCTGTGGGTCTAGAACCAACCTATCGGCATGAACATCTATTGATGACTCCAGCATTCCAAAGGCCAGTACTGCTTCGCCAGAGCAATCGATCCTTTCAGGAGTCATGATGATTGGATAGGGAGTAAGTATCCTGGGAGGGCTAATAGGAACTTCGTAATAGAATTGGATTGGATAGCCGCGTTCTCGCAGTTTGGCAGTGAATCCAAAAGAACTTGCCAGGGCTTCAACCTCTTTTTTATCCTCACTATCAACTATGCTCACGAACTGAAGCAGATCACATCCTCGTGAAATGGCAAATGCCGCCCTGAGACCCGAGCCGTATAGATTGTCTACAGCAGGCTCCTTACATATCTCTCGGTATGTACCGCCTATTACGATCATCTTTGCTCCATTGGACTAGCGTTAAAGCCAAACACTATCAACTATTCAGCATCTATGGCACTCAGCCAGTCACTAGCAGAATGGCGTGTGTCCGCCTCGTTCATACGCTCAGCAATATTGCGGAGTGCTCCTCCGATGCGTTGTCGTTCGGCGCTGTTTCGTTGTCCAAGGTAGTCATCAACGTAAACGGACTGACCAGTCATGTCTCTAGTGGGTGTCTTGACTAAGTCGCTAGCTCTATCGAAGAAATGCTGGATCATAGCTTTTGGAGTCAAGTCTCCTTGATATTCTTGGAAGATCCTTGCTGCCAATACTTCTATATTGTAGCCCTTCATTTTAGGATCAAGGCTAAGACTATTTATAGCAGCCTTGACTAGCTTGACCACCGGCACCACATTTCCGTTTAGCCTCTGGTTTACATCGGTCAACGTACTGGCAAACCGGTCGGGGTGGATGACCTGAGACCATCCTTCTCCTTCACTAGCGGGTAGACGCACACCAGTAGCAGTTCGTAGAGCAGGCAAAATCTGTAGTTCCGGTCCATCTTTATATGTGATTTTAATGGAAAGTGCACCACGTTCGACATTAGCTTGATTTCCTAATACTTCACTTAGAAGCCTGCCAAGTTCCTGCAATAATTGTTGTGGCGATTCTGCGGAGAATTTTGAAGGATTCAGGAAACATAGGCAGTCCACGTCGCTGATGCCATCCACATATGTGTGTTTGCTTACAGATCCCCCAAATCGAAGCGTAATGGAGGATTCCAAATAATCGGCCATTATTTCTTTTAACTGCTCGAGTCTATCATTGACGGTGTCAACGTCACGGTCATTATAATCTGCTAAGAGATCACGTAAGCGTTCTGAAACAGCTGCCTCATAATCAGCTCTCTCAGTTGCTTGTCTAGCTGATTGAATTGATGAGTCAGTCTGTTCATCCGTTCTTGGCGCATAATGCCGGCCACTACCAGAACTGCCCATCTTAACCTCCTTATTCGCTCGTTACTGCCCTAATCCAAAAGCGATTCTATCTCTGCAGGACGGACACTTTCCACAAGGGGGAAGACTCCCGGCTTGACAGCTATAGGTAAGCTCCAAAGGCACCTTGTGTAGTCTACAATAGTGGATAATAGTAGCCTTATCCATTTCCATTAGCGGAAGGTCCAATTGAACAGTGCCCTTAGTGTAGCCGGTAACAAGATTTCCCATTAACTGGACAAACTTTTGCCCGCAATCGTAGTACGGACTACCGCCATGAATACCTAGCGATAACAATCCTGCAAAAGTTGGCCTCGCCATCAAAGCTGCAATTATGAAGAATGCGTTACGTCCTCGTATCTCCCATTGTGGGTTTATAGTTGCCCCAGATAATTTGAGCAAACCAAGAGGAAATCCATATCTCTTGCACAGTATGTCTATGTGTTCATGTTCTGCAGGATTGGCAGGGTGTCCATAATCAACGAAAAGGGCTTCTACCTCATGACCTAGTTCTTTGTAATAGAATAGGCATGCCGTAGAATCAATTCCTCCGCTCGCAAGCACCATTACCTTTCGCGCAATCATACTATTCCTTCAAAGCATAAGCTTTTCTTATACACCAGGATAATCCCATACCCTTGATGCCAACTCCGCTAGATATTTGCGCGCTTGTTCATTGTTACATAACCTGCTGGTCTCCCCCTACGCCCGCTGTATTCACAAGCAAAGTCGTGAACTATATCTCTATGAATCAGCCACGTATTGTGAACCTTCTCTGCTACCAGTTTGCCCTCTCTACAGAGCCGCTTAACCGTGCCTGGGTGGACACCAAGAACCGCAGCAGCCTCGACAATATTCAAGTAACCATTCAATACAGGCATAGTAGGTATTGCTCCTCAACAATTATTCCGTTTCCGTAATATTAATCACACCTATGGTGCAAAGTCAAGTTTATAGGAGAAAGATAAAGGGCACAGAATAACTCTCCTGTGCCCCAAGTTTTGCCAATTCTAATATAACAATGATCAAAAAGCAATGCTCTTCTGTGCCCTAGCATAACCCGGATTTTCAATCTTATTTGCGGCGCTGGCATCTGCTCATCACGACACTCTAATCAGGTGTTCCAAGCGAAAATGAGCACTCAGGTGCCCCGAATAGCCCTCAACGAAAGATGCCCCGTGCCTTGAGGTGTCGGGTAACAATTCTGACAATTGTTCACTCGTACTGGGCTAGCGATCACGGGGGGTTACTGGCTTCTGGCTTGCACGATCCGTCAGGTGGTGTCGTGGCGGCAGAGCATAGATTCGATTCTCCAACTGCATACATAATTCCCGGCAAATAGACTGGGCATGTTAGTGGACGAAAAACCAGCACTACTTCTTTTTAAACATGCAAGTGTTATTTCCTTCAACAACTACAACATCATTCTGGTTCTTGACCTGCCAGTTGTAATCGACTATAGCTCTCCCCTCCTTGGTGACTCTGTTGCCCGTTATCTCGATCTCAGTTCTTAGCATATCGTACGGATAGATAGGAGCAGTCCACCTTATGTTGTTTGCACCCAATTGCACAATGACGTCATCAAGAGTCTCGTCACGTAGCAAATTACCCAGCATAATAGCATATGATAGCTGCCCCGGTACCACACTCCCTTTAAGGCCTATTTTCTGGCTCTCCTCGTCTGACTTAACATACTGATCGCTCAAGAAAACCGGATGTATCATCCCAGTGACAGAGCAAAAGGTCTCTATGTCCGTCTTTGTAACCATTCTTGACGGGGTGACGTGTTTTTCACCCACCTTCATGTTCTGTATGGGCAATCTTGCCATTGTGCCCCTCCTTTCACAGTTCATTATATTTCACTTCAAAACGGGTAGCCTCGTCAAGGGGCGCTTCGAGAAATCATTTAATATTCCTCCCTGGTTAACTCCAAGCAGGGCCACCGTTTATCCGCAACCTCCTTGATCAGTTTCACAGGGGCTACAAGTGCTATGTAAGGGAAACAAGCACGGGGCCTACTATACGCTGCCGCTTTGCCTCTCATTTAATCCAATCCAACGGCGGACGATTGCACATTGTAGCGTTATGTGCAACCTCCGCTTGTTTCGACAGATCTCCTCTTGCTACACAGACAATAGTGCGGCCGGAATGTTAGAAACCAACTGCCGGAAGACTTGACATCTGGTGCTCCATGCTCGTAGTATTTGTGCTGAATTTCATGAGGTACAAAGAGTCTCACCGCGAATTGAAAGGGGGATGCCGGGTAGACTTGTACCGGCTTTTTTACATATGTCACATCTATCTAGTCACGTCGATCAGGCTATCCGGATATGGGAGAGGGGGAAACAGAATTGAAAAGGAGGTAGCAATTGTCAGAAGAAATTATCACCGATGAGATGAAAAAAGCCATCGGGGCACGATCGAAGCCGCTCATTGTTGATATTGAGAAAGGGATGCTCAGGAAGTTTGCTGAGGCCATTGAAGATCCTAATCCATTATGGCAGGACGAAGAGTATGCCAATAAAGCCCGATACGGCGGAATTATTGCGCCCCCGGGTCTTATCATGGCATCCATAATGACGGCGCACACCATAGATTTTCCGTTTCAGTTCCCCATGCCGCGCCTTCTTGACGGTGGTGGCGAATGGGAGTACTTAAAGCCGATTAGGCCTGGTGATGTGATAACTGTGGAGCATTGGATTGCCGATATCAGGGAGCGGGAAGGCAAGATGGGCAAGATGATATTTATCATTGGAGAGACCACTTGGACAAATCAGAAGAATGAGTTGGTAGCCCGGGGTCGTGGGACCCTAATAAATTATTAGTCAGTTTAAACGTGTCAGCCAAATGGAGTGAGATCAAGAACTGCGGCTCTGCGACGGCCGTCGAAGGTGTCGGTTCCCTGAATCAAAAGCTCAAATCTCATGGGGTGGGCCATGATTGATGAACAGGCACTGGAGAAAAACGGCCACTATAAGGGCAAGAAAGGAAGTTGAAGTGAGAGCGGAAAGAGATAGGTTGAGGCGCATCATTTCCAACCTCGGGGTGGGCCTGTGTATCATCGGGCCTGATTACAAGGTTTATTTTGAAAACGACTTCCTTCTGCAGAGGTTTGGAGACTCGAAAAGAAGACTTTGCTATGAGGGATACATGGGGCGGAGTGAGCCTTGCGAATCCTGTCCCATGGTAAAGGCGATCGAGAGCAACTCAACGCGGTCCGTGGAGGTTGTCGCTGCTGATGGTAAGCTCTGCAAGGTAGTCTCCAGTCCCTTCATTGATACCGATGGTGAGACAAGGAGTATAGAAATAGTAACTGACATCACTGAACGCAAGCAGGCAGAAGAAGCCCTTGGACACCATATGAAGCGGCTCGAGGCTCTCCTCGCGACGGCACAAATAGCGCTGCGGACCCCGAACTTGGAATGGCTGCTGGATAGTGCTGTAGAGAAAATAAAAGAGGTGATGGAAGCGGATACTGCTGTCATATCCTGTCTCGACGAGGCAGTGGGTGAATTAGTTATCAAGGCTCATCGAGGATTATCCCAGGAGTTTATTGCCAAAATCGGCAGAATGAAGCTGGAGCCAGATGAACTTGAGCGACTCATAGAACTTAGGCAGAAGGTTGCTCCCCCACCTGAGAACATACTAAGTCAACGCAATCTCGAGCGGCTGATGGCAGCGGCATTTAAGGAAGGGCTGCAATCGAATCTCGCAGTGCAGCTTTTGGCAAAGGATTTCTTCTTGGGATCAGTGCAGGTATCCCGTCGCCAACCACGTGAGTTCACCAAGGAGGATATGGACTTGCTCACTGCTATTGCTAGGCAGATAGCGATGGGCATACGGAACGTATACCTGCTTGCCAGATAAGCTACAGCCACACAATCGATAGGCTAATCGGGCTCTACCATGACCAGTGTTTCTAGGATATGCTTGACAAGGGATGGCTGGTGTTCATCACCTCGGCGCACGGTGCTACCTGACTATGCTTGAAGTTGACCTTTTCAAGATCTAGAGCGGTTTTTTGGGACATCTCAGCGGGTGCGGAGTTCTCTGACAGCTGGGGCCTGAGGCTTTGCTAGCCGGGGTAGGCTGCTTTGGCGTATCAAGTGCAAGGTCGCCATTCGACAGCAATCTATGACATGCGTGAATACGTCCAGGGTGTTTCCTCTCTTGTCCTTCGGTGCCGCCGGGCATCACGCGGGGCACTGCCTGTGTGTATTTTGGCATGTTGACTCTTATGACACTCCCTTTTATTTGTGTAACGCTTTTTCTGAAGCGCCTGTAGTACTATTAGACCCGATACTTTGGTCCTTTGGTCGGCTTGACAAGCAGTGAAGCCAAATATATGCTTTCATGAGTACGAGGCTGCATTGTGCCCTGCTTGAATGCGATGCAAGACTGCTCCGCAGAAGAGGAGCACTCGCGTCAGTCTTTGACTGGCCTCAGTCGCATTGCAATAGGCTATCGAGGCTTGTGCCAATTGCAATGTCTATTCGTATTGCAAGAGCGAGCATTGGACACTCCTTGCGGCGCTATATAGATGCCCTTTCTAGTACGTTGCGATACAGGAGAGATGACAAGGCAGTGGGGGCAGAATAATAGCAGTCTGGAAACCTGGCATACAATTGATGAGCAGGCAGGAGGCGTAGATGGCCATCAGAGAGACTACAAATGAAGTTGAATTGATAGCCGAAAGGGATATGTTGAAGCGCATCGTCTCCAGCCTTGGGGAAGGTGTGCGTATCGTCGGCCCTGATTACAAGGTTCACTTCCAAAACGAATTCCTGCTCCACAGGTTTGGAGACCTTGAGGACATACTTTGCTATGAGGGATACATGGGGCGGAGTGAGCCTTGCGAATCGTGCCCCATCTTAAAAGCGATCGAAAGCAACTCAACGCAGTCCGCGGAGGTTGTAGCCGCTGATGGCAAGCTCTACAAGATAGTAGCCAGCCCCTTCATTGATACCGATGGTGAGACAAGGAGTGTCGAGCTAGTAAGGGACATCACTGGACACAAGCAGGCGGAGGAGAACATCATAAGCTATGCTAAGAGGCAAGCAGCACTCCACACTATCGCCGCCACAGTGAGCCAGACCCTGGACCTACAACAGATGCTTGACAACGCTGTGGAGAAGGTGATCGAGGTGATGGATGTTGACATTGCTGCCATATCCATCATCGATGAGGCAACGAGAGAATCGACCATGATCGCTCATAGAGGTCTATCCGAGGAGTTTATTGCCAGCATTGGCAGAATGAAACTGGAGCCAGATGAACTTGAGCGAACCCTGTCATTTGAGGGACAGATCGCTCCCCCGCAGGAGACCGTACTTAACCAACCCAATCTCGAGCGGCTAATGGCAGCCGCGATTAAGGAGGGGCTGGTATCAAATATCATTGTGCGAATTTTGGCAAGAGGCTTTTTCTTCGGATCGATGTCGGTATCCTGTCGCAATCCTCGTGAGTTTACCAAGGACGATGAAGAGTTGCTCTGTGCCATAGCCAATCAGATAGCAGTAGGCATGGAGAACGCCAAGCTCCATGAGCAGACTCAGATGAGAGCTGAGGAACTCAAGGCATCCGAGGCCAAATACCGACGGCTGGTCGAGGACATAAACGAGGGCTACATGGTTGTAAATTTGGATGGGACAATTGCATTCGCCAATGCTAGAATGGCCCAGATTGCGGGCTATACGCTCAAGCAACTTATTGGAAAGAATGCTGCCGAGTATATCACAACGGAATCCCTCCCCTACGCTCAAGAATTAAAACGGAGGGCGGAGCAGGGCCAACGGCTGCCAGAGCATCTGGAAGGGTCATTCCTGAGAAAAGACGGCAGGGAGGTGCCGGTTGAGGCTAGCGTTAAGGTCATCGACTATGGGAGCGAGCCTGCTCTAGCTGTAATTGTCAGGGACATCACTGAGCGCAAAAAGGCAGAGAGTGAGATTCTACGCCACGCCAAGCATGAGGAGGCTCTCCATTATATTGCTGATACGATAAACCGAACGCTGGACTTGAGAGAAATGCTCAACGGTGTGTTAAAGAAAGTGCTCGACGTGACGGAAACAGACGCTGGTAGTATATACCTCGTCGACGAGGCAGCGAGAGAAATAGACCTTCTGGCTTATATTGGATTATCCGGGGATTTTGTTGCCGAGACAAGTAGACAGAAGTTGGAGCCGCGGGAGTTTGAGAGGGTCATGGCGTGGAGAGAAACACTTACAGCAATGGGGGAAAAGCCCATCTCCCTTCTCTCGATGGTGTATGATGAAACCAGAGCTTCCAGGATAGCGGCAGCAATGGCGAGTCATAAGCTCCAGTCGCGTGTTATCATTCCGATTAGCTCCAGAGGTAAGGTTTTGGGGTTGTTGGCAAGCGGCTGTTATCGTCGCCGTGAGTTCACATCTGAAGAAACCGGGTTGCTCGAAAATATCGCCAATCATCTGGCAGTAGGCATAGAGAATGCGAGACTATTCGCCGAAGTAACCCACAGCGCTACTGTTGATTGGCTAACCGGACTCTACAATCACCGCTACTTCCAGGAGCGGCTTGAGGAGGAAGTGGCGCGTGTGCTCCGCCACGGCGGGGAATGCTCACTGATCATGCTTGACCTTGATCATTTCAAAATCTACAACGACCTTTTCGGGCACGTTGCCGGCGATGAGGTCCTGAAAAGGGTAGGTCAAATACTTCGCGACCATACCAGGCAGGTGGATATCGCCTGCCGCTACGGTGGGGAGGAGTTCACCATTATTCTGCCCCAGACAGGCTCCGCTGATGCCCATACGGCAGCGGAACGGTTGCGTCAAGCGGTAGAAGCCGCTTTGTCACCGCAAGGCGGTACTGAGAGAACTCCAGTCACCATTAGCCTGGGCGTTGCCTCCTTTCCTGGTGATGGGCTATCACGGGAAGCATTGGTCTATAGCACCGACCTCGCCATGCGGGAGGCCAAGCAGCGGGGCAGAAATCAGACTTGTATTGCCTCAGAATTAGATGGCGCTGCCACAGCGGATGGTGTAGTGGGGTGGAAGGTCGCCGAGCATCTAGAGGCGGCAAGCCTTAACACCATCTATGCCCTGGCGGCAGCGGTGGATGCCAGGGACCACTACACCTACGCGCACTCTCGAAACGTAGCAAAATATGCAGTGACCATCGGCAGAGCGCTTGGCCTATCGCGCCGAAAGCTGGAACGCCTGCGCATCGCCGCCCTGCTTCACGATATTGGCAAGATCGGGCTCTCCGACAGCATAATCAGGAAGCCAGGCCCCTTGGATGAAGAGGAATGGGAGATCATGAGGAAGCACTCCAATCTGGGAGCGACTATAATCAGCCATAGCCCGGAGCTGGCTGACTGCGCACCGGCTATTCGGCACCACCACGAATGGTACGACGGTAACGGATACCCAGATAGCCTGAAAGGTGAGAGTATTCCACTGGAGGCGCGCATCATCGCCATTGCTGATGCTTATGACACTATGACCACACCCCGCGCCTACCGTCAGATGGCATCCTCACAAGAAGCGCTTGAGGAATTGAGACGCTGTGCTAGTACCCAGTTTGATCCCAAAGTGGTCGAGACCTTTGCCCAGTCCACTGGTTAAGATCTAGAAGGCAAGTCAGAGCGCGCACCTGGGCACCAGATTGGCAAGCTGACCAAGTTAAGGACACATTGAGGCTTGCTCAGCGACGTTCACTGCCATATGAGTTAGTTTGACTGTAAAGCCCGCCGAAATCTGACTATGAGGGCCTCAGTCCCTATGCTTGTGTGGAGGTGTCAAAGTGCGCCATACTCGGTGATACGAGTGTAAGATTTGCAATACGGCCGTAGAACTAAACAATCGTCCAAATTGTTCAACAAGGTCACAATATGACGTATCGTGCAATGCTCGCTAGTTCACGAGGCTCATTGCGTCAATACTTCGAAGAGCCTATCTCCTCAATCTTGCCGGTGACCATAAACACTACTCGCTCACAGATATTGGTCACTCGGTCAGCGATGCGCTCCAAGTTGTGAGCTACCCAGATCAGACGCGT
>Ga0180433_10004728_pt1 | contig 18895 bp, 16 predicted proteins | sample SS_ome_8_FD_132980 | JGI IMG/M metagenome (GOLD analysis project Ga0180433, IMG submission 132980) | Hypersaline lake sediment archaeal communities from the Salton Sea, California, USA - SS_1_D_1 metaG | ecosystem: Environmental > Aquatic > Non-marine Saline and Alkaline > Hypersaline >... | reverse complement strand
CCTCGCTGGTCACGCTATCTCTGGGTTGCAGAAAATATCTCCACAAGATGGGCGGTTCATCAACGCCGAGAGTGCTGCGGGTGGGTATTACCTCCGAACCCTCTACGGAAAAAGGCCCCTCGAGGTATTCCTCCACCTCTTTCTTGGCCACCTCGTCATCGAACATCATGTGGAAGCAGTAGAGGTCGGCGTACTGGGGATATATGCCGTAAACGGCGTATCCGCCCCCCAGCCCGTTGCTGCGTTCTTTCATGTTGGCGATGGCGGTGATCATGGGCTCGCCGTTGAACCTGTCGCCGCGGACGTTCATCATACCGAATATGGAGCATCCCGAAAAATCTTTATCGTCGTAAAAGCGTACGCCTCGCAGCATCAGCTCCTACCTCCTCGATCCCCAGATATGCCGGCGACCCTCAATCCCGCCATCTCATCCATTATTCTGCCCTGTCTTACCACGCGTGGGAAGTTGATGTGGCCGAACCCCTCCTCCAGCAGGAAGTTCTTGACCCTTCTCACGTTGGCCCTCTCCTGGATGAGGGAGGTCAGTATGCCGGCTCTCTCTATTCTACCCGCCATAAGCATTCCCACGATGATGTCGCCCTTCAGGACCGCCTTGCGGTAGTCTTCCCTTTCTCCACGATAGGTGATGACCTCGTAGCCGTCATCGGGCGGATTGACTATGCCCGCCGAGAGTACCGGCAGCCCGAAGAACTCCACCGAGTTCATGGAGCTGTTGCCTGGATAGGAGGTCTCCGCCCCCGCCATGTTCATACCGGCGTATTTCCCCTGCAGGGCCGCCACGGGCCACAGGGCGTTCACGGTGGGTTCTCCCGTGACGATGTCCATTGCCCTCACCGCGTCGCCCGCAGCATATATATCCTTCTCGCTGGTAAGCTGAAACTCGTCGACCTCGATACCTCGGTCACAGGACAGGCCGGCTTCCTCGGCCAGCTCGGCGCGGGGCCTGACTCCCACCGCCATTACCAGGAGGTCGAAGTCTATCTCCGAACCTCCATCCAGAACGGCCCGGCCCTTGTGCCCGCCGCGGGATTCCAGGCCGGTTACGCCCTCACCTGTGTTAAGGTCGATGCCCGCCAGTTGGCAGCGCTCCGCAACCAAGGCTGAAGCCTCGTCGTCCAAGGCCTGGGGGAGAACTCGGTCCATCATCTCCACTACCGTCACAGCCGCACCCCGGGCAACCAGGGCCTCGGCCGCCTTCATGCCGATGAGCCCAGCCCCTACTACCAGGGCGTTGAGGGTCTTACCGGTCAGCCGCATCATCCTTTTGGCGTCATCCCAGGAGATAAAGGAGAGGTGGTCGACTTCCTCCAGCCCCTCTATGGGCGGGATGAAGGACTTGAAGCCGGTGGCCAAAAGCAGTTTGCGCCACTTGATCTTGTCCCCCTTCGCCGTGGTCAGCCGGTTCTTCCCAGGGTCGATGGACTCCACCTTCGTCCCTTTCAGGAAATCCGCCTTGATGGAGCGGTAATAGTTCTGAGGCCGGTAGTACATCCCCTTGTTGTCGATCTTCCCCGCCACAAGGTAGGAGATAAGGGGGCGGGAGTAGCAGCGGTATCTATCTTCGCAGAAGATGGCCATGCTGCCCTCCTTGTCGAACTCGCGCAGGGTATCGCAGGCGTTTATGGCCGCCGCGGAATTTCCCACTATGGCATAATCGTAATCAAAGGCAGCCATCTCAATCCTCCACCATCACCAGGGCCTCGTTGGGACAGTTCTCAACGCAGGCCGGGATCTCCAGGTCTGGGCAGAGGTCGCACTTGCCCACCGCCTTCTTATCCACCTCGTCCCGCCGCACCGCTCCGTAGGGACAGACCAGGATGCAGGTCCAGCAGCCCACACATCGCTCGGGATCGTTCACCACCGCGCCGGATTCCGGGTCCCGGTGCATGGCCCCCGAGAGGCAGGCGGTGATGCAGGGTGCCTCGTCGCAGTGGCGGCACTGCAGGGCGAAGGAGACAGATCCTTCCTCCTCTACCTCCACCCGCTTCACAGGCCGCGGCTCACGTTTGAAGGCCTTGATGATGTCCTTGCTCTTGGAGTGCTGCACAATGCAATGGATCTCGCACAGGCGGCATCCAATGCAATACTCCTCTTTTGGAATAATCCGTATCAAGTCGATCTCCTATATCGATTAACAACAGAGTAATAATAATCTTATTTGATGCCGATGACCATAACCTTCACATATATATAATTATGCAATATAATTATAAGGTAGGTAATAGGTAACCTATTACCTATTACAATCGAATTTAAGGGTGTTGTCAAGTTTGTATACGGCAATATATTGCCGTTAGGAGCGAGATGAGCATCTCAACGGATAGAAAGACTCTGGCCATACTGGAGATACTCCAGGAGGCAGGGCAGCCCATGGGCGCAAGGGCCATCTCGAGGGAGCTGGCTCTGCGCGGCGTGGACCTGAGCGAGAGAACCGTCCGTTACCACCTCCTCCACCTCGATGAAAAGGGGCTCACCCGCCTGGAGGGCAGAAGCGGGAGGGTCCTGACGGAGAGGGGTAGGGAAGAGGTGGAGAGCGCCCTGGCGGTGGACCGGGTGGGTTTCGTCAACTCCCGCATCGACGAGCTGTCCAGCCAGGCCGACTTCGACCTCTCCTCCCGCTCGGGCCGGCTGGTCTTGAACTTCACCCTTTTCCCGCCCGAGCAGGAACATCGCTCCCTGGCGGCCATGAAGGCCGCCTTCGACGCCGGCTTCTGCCTCTCAGACCTTACGCTGCGCGCTGGCCCGGGGGAAAGGGTGGGAGGGATCGAGGTGCCCAAGGGGATGGTGGGATGGGGGACGGTCTGCAGCGTGACCCTCAACGCCATCTTCCTGCGCCGCGGCATACCGGTGGAATCCAGCTTCGGGGGGCTCCTGGAGATACGGGAGGGCAGACCCAACCGCTTCACCGAGATAATCAGCTATTCCGGCTCCACCCTGGACCCCATAGAGATATTTATCAAGGGCAAGATGACCAGCGTGTATGCAGCGGCCACCGACGGCTCCGGTCTGATATGCGCCTCCTACAGGCTAATCCCCGCCTCCGCTTTGAATCAGGCCAAAAACCTTCTGGAGGAGATGGATGCTGCCAGGCTGGGAGGAATGATCCTCCTCGGCCGTCCCAGCCAACCCTTTATGGAGGTGCCGTCGGGCAAAGACCGCGTGGGCATTATCGTCGCCGGAGGCCTTAATCCTCCCGCCGCCGCCGAGGAGATGGGCGCCGACACCTATTCCAAGGCCATGGCCACCCTGGTGAACTACAAGGCCCTCAAGCCCTTCTCATCTCTTTCGCGTTAAAACCGGAGCGGCCGTGGCGCTGCAACCAGCTAAACACCGTCCATCACCAGGTCGATAAAGCTTCTTGAAGGAGCTCATCCCTATCTCCTGGAAACAGTATTTATAGGTGGGATGGCCGCAGACGACGCAAGGAAGGAGGGAGGAAGAAGAACCCGCACCATGATGGACTCCTCCAGTGACCCGCAGCACGCTATTGTCGTCTCCGACCTGGTAAAAGACTACCCCAGGCCGGGTAAGGGCTTCCTGTCCTTCTTCGCCCCCACCTGGAGGCAGGAGAAGATAAGGGCCTTAGACGACGTGAGCTTCAAAGTGCGCAGCGGTTCAGTATTTGGCCTTCTCGGGACCAACGGCGCCGGCAAGACCACCCTGATAAAGATAATATACAACCTGCTCATCCCCACCTCGGGCGGCGTGCTGGTCCAGGGCGAAGACCCCCTGCATCACGGCAGGAAGATCCGCAGCCGTATGGGGATGGTCAACAGCGAGGAGCGCAGCTTCTACTGGCGCATCTCGGGCCGGCGCAACCTGGAGTTCTGGTCCTCCCTCAACGACATGGACTCGTCCTCCGCCTCCCGCCGCATAGAGGAGCTGGGTGAGCTGCTGCAGATATCGGATTTCCTCGACGTGCCCTTCTCGGATTACTCCACCGGCATGCGCCAGAAGACGGCGGTGGCCCGCGCCCTGCTGCACGACCCGGAGATCCTGCTCATGGACGAGCCCACCCGCTCCCTTTCTCCGGAGGCGGCCTATCCCCTGCAGGACTTCATCCTACAAGAACTGGTGCAGGAAAGGGGAAAGACGGTGCTCCTGGCCACCCAGGACATGATCGAGGCGGAGCGCCTGTGCTCAGACATCGCCATCATACACACCGGCCATCTCCTCTATCTCGGGCCCCTGACGGAGCTGATGCGGCAGGGGAGACGGGAGTTGGGCGAGGAAGCAGGGTTGGCCGAGATCTTCGTGGACCTGGTACGGGAGGAGGAGGAATGAGAAAGGCGCTGGCCTTCCTCAAGCGCGACTTCTTCATAGAGACCTCCTATCGCTTCAATTTCCTGCTCTCTCTGGCCGGCATCATCTTCTCCACCGCCATTTTCTACTTCCTGGGTAAGATCGTGGACCCCTCAATGGTGGCGGATGAGGCGGTCGATTACTTCTCCTTCGCCCTGGTGGGTATGGCCTTCGCCATGTATTTGCGCACCGGCCTGGGCTCCTTCGCCGAGGCCATACGGGAGGAACAGATGATGGGGACCCTGGAGGCCATGATGGCCACCCCCACCACCCTGACCACCATCATCCTCTCCTCCTCCATCTGGCGTTTCCTATTCACCTCGGTATCGGTGGTCGCCTTCCTGATAGTGGGGGCCTTCTTCGGCATCTCCTACGCAGGCGCCAACATCCTGGCCGGCCTGATCATCCTGGTGCTGACCATTGTGGCCTACTCCGCCCTGGGCATCATCTCCGCCAGCTTCATCATGGTCTTCAAGCGGGGCGATCCCATCAACTGGGTGGTGAGCAGCCTCTCGGTGCTGGTGGGCGGGGTCTTCTTCCCCGTCGCCGTCCTGCCCGACTGGCTGCAGGCCGTATCCCGCATCCTGCCCATCACCTACTCCCTGGAGGGGATGCGCAAGGCCCTGCTGCTGGGTGCGGCCTTTTCCGACCTCTGGGGGGACATCCTGGGCCTGATCATAATCTCCGCCGTTCTGATACCGGTGAGCCTGGCCCTCTTCCGCCTCTCGGTCAACCACGCCCGCAAGATAGGCTCCCTGGTCAAATACTGACCCCATATAATAAGATTAGTGTCCTTGACGTCCTTGCTGGAGGTTGCCATGGAGGGAAGGGAAAACATCAAATGCGAGAAAGAGGAACTGGATTCCTCCGATGATTATTTCCTGGATGAGGACCTTTTCTATTGGATGGATAGGGACGAGGAAAAGGAGCTGGAGCCCCTATGCTACCTGGGCACCTACTTCCCCAGCGGCTGCCGCTTCTGCATTTAACCCGTGTTTTCATGCTGAAGGTGGGTAAATATAATACAGAGTAGGCGATATTAGCCGTTTCGACTAGCGTGGCGATTGGGGGCTGTACAACCAGGAGGGTATTCAGATGGAACAGCAATTCTTCGAGGGGATCGAGAGTAAGGAAATGGAGATAACCGGGGGTTCCGTAGAGGTGCCCATCCTGTATCGCGACATCTTCGCCGTCGCCGGCGTGTTCATCGCTCCCACCCTACCGTTAAAAGAGCTCCTGCCCACCAGCAAGCTGGTGCCGGTGGAGTTCCTGCCCGGTAAAGGCCTTATCGGTTTTATGGCCCTTGAGTATCGCGATACAACTATAGGGCCCTACAAGGAATTCATGATCATGATCCCCGCGCGTTATCGCCCCCGATTCAATCCCCCCATATTCCCAGCCCTGCGCATGTCCTTCTCCTTGTCATTCGAGGTCTTCGTCTGGCAGCTGCCCTTGACCTCCGAGGTCGGCCTTCACGCCGGCATAGACATCTGGGGCTTCCCTAAGTTCATAGCCGATATCGACTTCACCCAGGACGAGCATTCCGTCACCTGCACCCTAGTGGAGAAGGGCGAGGATATCCTCACCCTGGAGGTGGACAAGAATCGAGCCAGGACGAAGACCTATTTCGACTACACCATCTTCTCCGTTAAGGACAGGGAGCTGCTGCAGACCCACGTAAACGGCCTATCGGAGTCCCTGGGACGCAGTTTCAAGCCGGGAGCCGCTCGCCTAATCCTGGGCGAGCATCCCATCTCTCGGCAGATACGCGAGGTGGCGCCGGGAAAGAGCATCCAGACTATGTATATTCCCAAGGGTCAGTTCATCCTCCCAGAGGCGCAAGAACGGCTGCCGCTTTGATCCCGCCGAGGGCGTTAGGCCTCTAGGGGAACATGCCCCGTTTCCATCCCGTCTTTCTTGTAGGAACCTCTATGACGGATAGATTTACAAGGGGCGGTCATGATGAAGAGGGTCGTGCTGTCGATGCTGGTCTTATTACTGGTTATCCCCGTTATCTCCGGCTGTGGATCCTCTTCATCCCCACCAATTCCATCCAATCCAATTCCGTCTAATCCATCCGTGAAAAGCCACAGTCTGCAGGCAGAGAGCGGCGATTTCGCTTTCGGCCTCTTCCAGCAGGTCGCATCCGGAGACTACCAAGACAACATTGTACTCTCCCCTTTGAGCGCCAAGCTGGCTCTGGCCATGACCTACAACGGGGCCGTCGGTGAGACCAAAGACGCCATGGCGAGTGTCCTGGGCCTCGAGGGTATGAGCCTGGAGGAGGCCAACCAACAACTGGGCAACCTGATGACCTCCCTCGAACAGGCCGACGAGGACGTGCTGCTCGAGATCGCCAATTCCCTGTGGGCGAACCAGGTTTACGAACTTCGGCAGGACTTCGTGGAGCGCTGCCGCGAGTGGTATGAAGCAGAGGTCTCCAACCTGGATTTCTCCGACCCGGAGTCGTCGGAAATCATAAACGCCTGGGTGAAGGAGCAGACCCATGACAAAATAGAGAAGATCGTCGATAGTCTCTCCAACGAGATCGCACTTATCCTCATAAACGCCGTCTATTTCAACGGCAAATGGCGAACGCAGTTCGACGCCTCGCTGACTGAGGATGGCAACTTTTATCTCCTGGACGGCAGTGCGACGACCGTTCCCCTCATGCACCAATCGGGTGAATATTCCTACTACGAGAACGAGGACTTTCAGGCGGTGAGCCTGCCCTACGGCGAGGGACAGGAGGGGCGCATGAGCATGTACGTCATCCTTCCTCACCAGGGCAGGGACTACGGTGAGTTCCTGAGCACCTTGATTGAGGCTAACTGGGAAGAATGGATGGACATGTTCCAGGCTAGGGAAGGGGAACTGGCCCTTCCGCGCTTCAAAGTCGAATATAAAAAGGAACTGAACGACGCCCTAATAGCCATGGGCATGGGGCCGGCCTTCGTAGGAGGCCTGGAGGATATTCTTACCGCATCGGGTGGAGGAGAGGCCTACATCAGCAAGGTTCTCCAGAAGACCTATATAGACGTCAACGAGGAAGGCACCGAGGCGGCGGCGGTCACCGAAGTCGAGTGCAGGATAGTATCAGTACATCCGGAGCCCCCGCCCTTCGTCATGACCGTGGACCGACCCTTCTTCTTCGCTATCCGCGACAACCAGACGGGCGCACTGCTCTTCATGGGCTCCATCACCAACCCCTAAGATTGGGGTCAGCCCCCCACATACACAAAAGCTTAGCTTAGGCAAGTAAATGTGTATGTGGGGGGCTGACCCCATCTTTCTGGACTTGGGTCTTTAAGGGTGACCCCATCTGTACAGGTTAGCTTGCCTGCCTTTTGGGAATCTTTATAAGGAGAATTCCGCTTAAAGGAGGTGATATATATGAAGGGATTTATAAAATTTGTAAGGGAACAGGGGGTTGTCGGCCTTGCCATTGGTTTCATAATCGGCGTGGCGGTGGCGGCCGTGGTCACATCTCTTACCACGGACCTTATCAATCCGATAATCGGCGCCATCGTAGGGTCCGCTAACCTGGACACACTAACCTTTACCATCGGGGACGCTGTCTTCAATTACGGGCATTTCATAACGGTGCTTATCGACTTCATAATCATTCTTCTGGTGGTGTATCTCGGTTTCAAGATCCTGCGCCTTGAGAAGCTGGACCTCGAGGAGGAGAAAGAGGACTAGCGTTTAAGATAGCATATAGGTTCTACAGATGTACACGTGCCAGGCCTCCACATTCGGAAATATGGAGGCACAGGCACCGTCGCGCCGAGTACGGCGCTAGCGCTTACGCGCTGCAATCATACATGCGTCGATATTAATGCTCAGCAAGTGTCTCAATTGTCGCATCGAGGCCGCTGGTGGCGGAGGTCTCGGTGAAGGTGCCCTCCCACATGCCTATGGCCGCGGCCAGCTCCTTGTGGTCCTTGGCATACTCGTGTATCGGTATTCCCTCCATGGTCGCATCGATAGCCTGCCTGAAAGCCCTGGAGCCGGCGGTGGGCCCCATGGGATGAGCGTGGATACCGCCCCCTGAGCCGATCATTATCTCGGGGCCGATGTCCGCCACGCAGTTGGGGACCATGTCCGGGGTGATGCCCCCGGAGGGCATGGGCATGGTGGGCTTGATATCGTGCATGGGATAGTGCATCACGTCCGCCGTAAACACGAAACGGTCCTTGAGGAAGGGTGCCTTTCCGAAGGGTGCCGGGAAGACGATGACGTCAGCTCCCGCAAGGCGGGGCAGCTTGCCCAGCACCAGGTGGGAGGCTATCCCCGAATTGGGTGATTCGTATAGGGCTCCGGCGCAGTCCATGTGGGCCAGGATGGGTACGTTGATATCCGGGTCCTCGGCCAGGGCTTGAAGGGCCGGGATGCCCACCGCCAGGTAGTTGACCATAATAGCGTTGGCCCCGGCGTCCACGGCGCGCCTGGCTACCTCGAACATCTTGGGGATATTATCGGAGATATTCACCGTGTACAGGGTGTGCTCGCCCGTCTCCTCGTAGGCCCTCTTCTCCATGGCCATATACGCCTTGACCCTGTCCTCGCAGCGGTTGAAGGCCATATCCGCGATGAGCTCGTCGTCCTTGATGACGTCGCAGCCTCCCACGGCCACCTCGTAGAAGAGCTTCTCCCCTATCTCGCAGGAATAACCGGTACAGGGCTTGATCATATTGTTGATCAGGGGACGCCCCTCCACACCCAGGGCCTCGTAGATCCCCTGGATGCCGAACTTGGGCCCGCCGAAGCCGTCTGTATACTGCTTGGGGAACTGCAGGTCGAGCAGCTTTATCTTCCCCCCCATGGAGATGTTCCCCACCACGGCGGTGAGCAGCATGGGGATCTGGTGCTCGATATTGCGGAAGGGGAAGGCCACCTGCACCACGTAGGTGCGCTCCTCCACCTCCTTGGGCACCTCATACTCGTAGAAGGGCACCTCGTGGATGCCGATCACCTTGGCCACGTGCTTGGCCCGGACCTCGGGGGTCTCGCCGGGGACGGCGGTCCAGGTACCCGTGGATTGCTCCACGGCCAGAAAGGGGGCCAGGTAGTACATGATCATGTCCCGCGGAAGGGCTGCATAATAGGTGGCGATTATGAAGTCGTTGCTGTCTATCCCCTCCGGCAGTGCTTTTGGCTGAGCCTCGTAATACAACATATCCATTCCTCCTTCAGATAACGGTTACAGCTCGCAGGCCTGGTCCGGCTCGTTCAGCCTGCGGCAGATGCCGGTCAGATTACTATGCAAACAGCGAAAAGTGCTGTAGAGTTCGTCGTATTCTGTGCAGCAGTCCGGGTTGGGTTCGAAGGTCCTGCGCACCTTGATCACCTTTTTCAGGTCCCTGTAGCTATCGTATTCCTTCAGGGCCACGGCCACGGCCAGGGCACACCCCACCGCGCCCGCCTCCTGGGCGTTCTCCACCGCCTCTATCTCCCGCTGGGTGACATCGGCCAGTATCTGCATCCACACGTCACTCCTGGCTCCCCCACCGATAGTGCGCAGGGGATTGCATTTGAACCCCGCCTTGCCCACGGCGTCCAGGAGCCAGCGGCAGTTATAGGCCACGCCCTCATAGACGGCGCGAAGCATGTGGTCGCGCTCGTGGTCCAGGCTCACATTGATGAAGGAGCCGCGCAGGGTGGTGTCGGTTACCGGCGCTCGCTCCCCAAAGAGCCAGGGGGTAAAAAGCAGACGGTTGGATCCTGGCTCCACCTTCTCCACCACCTCGTCAAGGATGCCGTAAATGGCCATCTCGTCATCCTCCTCCTCGGCCCGTTCCATCTCCTCCCGGGTGGCGAAGTGCTCGGCGAACCACTTAAGGCAGGCGCCGGCCGTCTCCGTCTCGCCGATCATTATAAACATCTCCGGGTCGGCTGAGACCACGGAGACGATACCGTTCTTGCCCAGGTTCTTGGCCTTGGCCACCGAGATGGTCAGCCAGCCCGACGTGCCCAGGTATATATGGGCGTCACCGTTTTCCAATGCCCCGGAGCCAGTGGCCGCGCTGGGTACGTCCCCCATACCGCCGATCACCGGGGTGCCCGGCTCCAGCCCCATCTCGCCCGCAGCTTGCTTAGTCAGCAGTCCCACCACCTCGATGGAGCTCTTGACCGGGGGCATCTTGTCCAGGGGTATGCGCAGGAGTCTGGCGAATAAAGGGTCCCAGTCGCGGGTCTTGTTCTTGAGTATACCGGTGGTGCCCGCGCCGGTATGGTCTATGATCATGTTCCCCGTGGCTTGGTAGACCAGGTAGCCGTTGACGTCCAGGATCTTGTGGGTATCTCTGAAGATCTCGGGTTCCTTCTCCTTGATCCACAATATCTTGCAGATGACGTCTTTGCCGGAGGGGACAGCTCCGGCCAACGCCATAATTACTCTGGCACCTCCCAGGCGTCGTACCAGGCGAGCCGCTTGGTCGTCGGCGCGGCTGTCAAGCCAGATAATGGCGGGGCGAAGGGGAACGCCGGCCTTGTCCATGGGAAGCACGCCCAGCATCTGGGTGGCGAAGCCCGTGCCTATGACCTGGCGCGGCTTTATCTTGCTCTCCTTCAGTACCCGTTGGGTGCTGGTGGTTACCGCCTGCCACCAATCCTGCGGATCCTGTTCAGCCCAATTGGGATGGGGATAAGAGGTAGGATAAGGCTCGAAACTCGAGGCCAGGATGTTTCCGGCGATGTCGGTCAACACCGCCTTGCTACCTCCCGTGCCCACGTCATGGCTGACTATGAACTTCTCGTTCATCTTTCACCACCCTGCCCTCTCTATTGATCATCCCGGGATTGTCCGACAAAGCTTAGTGCTGTCGGTCTGCCATACACTTCACCATAAAAGCGATCTCTTAGAACTTCAAATCGACGGTCTCGACCTTGCCGTCCTTATCGATGTGCTCGATGTAGATGGGGGCGCTGTCGCCCATGCCGGAGGACTTGATGACCTCTCCGGCCAGCTGGATCATGTCCAGGGGGTTCACTGCCGCCTCGGGGGGGAAGGCGCCCTTCATCTCGATCTTGCCCTGCCCCATGACGATGGCGCCCAGGGCGGCGGGGATACCGGTCCCCTCGCCCATACCCATGCCGTAGGAGGACATCTGGAAGACGTAAGCGTGCGGCTCGCCGTCCTTTTCGCCCTTGACCACGATCTTCAGGCAGCCGCGCGGGACGTCTATCCCCGCCTCCTCCAGCAGCCCGTCCCGGCGGGAGATGACGTAGGCCACCGCGAACTCGCGGGGTATGATCATCTCTCCCTGCACCTCCAGGGGCTCGTCCGAGGTAAGGCCCAGCCTGACCATGTCCTTGATGAGGTTGGCGTAGGACACGGGGATGACCAGGCCGAGGTTGGTGACCCTCTTCACGCCCTCGATGTATTTGGGCAGGGTGATGGTCTCCGGGTGGGGGTAGGCGTAGACCGGATATGTCCCCACGTCCCGGAAGTCCGCCTCCTCCTCCAGGGCCTTGCCGCTCTCCTCGAAGAGCCGCACCGTCTTGTACTCCCCATCCAGGAACATGGGGATGTCGATCTCCATGGAATGGAAGCGGTGCTTGATCACCGCTGGGCCCTCCACCTGCTCGCCGCCGTGGGCGTGGTAGATATCCACCGACTCCACCTGGTCCAGGAGGGTCTCCGCCGTGAACTTGACCAGCAGGTTGGCCATGCCGGGAGAGCTGCCCATGCCTATCAGGGCGGAGATACCCGCCTCCTTGGCCTTGCCGTCCAACTCCAGCATGATCTCGGTGGCGTCCATGTCATCGCAGATGTCCACGTAATCGATGCCCGCCTTGATGGCCGCCTCCATGATGGGAGGCCCGTACTTGTAGTAGGGACCGACACAGTTGAGGATCACCGAAGCGCCGGCGATGGCATCCTGCAGACTCTGCGGGTCATCGGCATTGAGCTCCACCGCTTTGACCTTGTCGGGGCCCAGCTCAGATGAGAGCTTGTTGGCCATATCGAGTGCTTTGTCCGCTATCACGTACTCGTCGTAATATTCGGTCGCAGCCAGGGTGCGTACCGCCGTGCTGCCCACCGCGCCGCACCCGCCAAGGACTACCAGCTTAGACATTTTTACCTCCCGATTTCTCTTTTAAACGACACCTTACTTAAATAGTGTTCCCTGAAAGACCATTTTTATTTCTCTTTCGTCGCAACCTCCCCCAGGGATGGCTCAATCAGGGTGAAGAGCCCCATGACAATATCCATGGCTTTGCGCAGGTCGAAGGCCTCCGGGTCCTCCAGCCACTGGATCTCCATTCCCTCCATCAATCCCAACACCATGCAGGCCAGATAGTATGGATCAACAGGTGGCAGGAGACCATCCTCGATCCCCTGGGAGATTATCTTCTCCAACTCCTTCTTGATCTGGCCGCTGTTGCGGCGCATCCTCTCCACGTATTCAGGGGAGAAAGCCTCCAACTCCTCCGCGCGCATCTTCCATGAGAGCTTTGTGTAGTCGCGATGGCGATAGTGAAGATCGACTGTCTCCTTCCCCAACCAATTCAGTTTCTCCAGTGCGTTCCCCTTTATATCTCCAGCCCGCTTCATCAGCCCAACGAATTCGTTGTGCGATTCCTCCACCAGGGAGAAATACAGCTCCTCCTTGGAATCCCAGTACCAGTAGAGGGTGCCTTTGCCGAATCCCGCCTCCATGGCTATCTCCGCCATGGTGGCGTTGTGATAACCCTTGGACGAGAAGACCTTGAGGGCTGCGTCTTTAAAAGCCTGTTTCCGCTCGTCCTTAACGGGGTTTTTCCTTATGCCCAGTGACTTGGCCATCCTGCCTCTCATTCTTAGACCAACCGGTCGGTCTTATATTATAACAAAGCCTTTTACCAGTCAAGAAAGGTTTTCAATCGTGATTATAACCTGGATGGATGAAGCTTTTAGTACTCATCGAGACAGGCCGCCATCTATTACGGTGAACCGGTTTTGAGTTGGCTCTCTCCTACTTTCATGATGCGGGCCAGCTCCACGGCGCGGGAGATGGTGGAGATGGCGCTGGCCACCCCCATTTCATCTTTGAGCACCAGCCTTTTGTCATCGCCCTCCCTGCGTCCCGTGCCGACCAGGGAGGAGAAGGCCGAGCCCCCCTGGAGGCCGAGGTCGGGGGAGGCGATGACCATATTCAAGGCGTAATAAAGCTGGTTCATGGTAATGAGGGTCATCTCCGTGCCGGCGAAACGGAACCAGGCCACGGCGATGGAGCCGCCCACCTTGTTGCGCATCCGGCCCATGGTCATGTTGCCGTGGACGTATATCCTCATGCGGTCGATAAAAGAGGCGAGATGCCCGGAGAGGCGACCGAAGTAAACCGGCGTAGCCAGGATCAGGATGTCGGCCTTCTCCAGACGAGGATATACTAAAGCCATATCATCCTCAACGGAGCATCTTCTATCACCTTTTTGTTTTTTAAGGCACCAGTTACAGTGGATGCAATCACCCACATCCAATTCTGCCAGGGTGATCATATCGCAGTTCACACCGGGCTCTTCCTGTTGGCTCTGCAAGGCTTTCTCCAGGAGCGCCTGGACGTTGCCGTCTTTAACGGGGCTCCCGCAAACCCCGAGTATCTCGATCTGTTGGGTCATAGGCCCTCCCCGACAAAGGGAAGTACGCGCAAACGAACGAAAGCCGTGGTCCCCTCATCGGGCCTTCCCTTCATGGACAGGTCCCCTCCAAGGGCGAGGACATATCTCTGGCAGCGGAAAAGGCCCGATATATGCCCATGATAGACCGTCCGTTCATGCTCTTCCTCGGCAGTGCTCGAGCGCACTACCTCCTCCACTACCTCGGGAGCTATGCCCGGACCCTGATCCTCTACACGCAGCAGCACCTCGTCCCCCCATCTTTCCGCACCCAGGATCACGGGGCTGGTCAATGGGGAGAATTTCAGGGCGTTGTCCAGAAGCTGGTAGAGGGCCTCGCGCAGAATGCGAGGGTCGGTATGTATCTTGGGCAGATCCTCCTCCAGCTCCAGAAAGATCTCCCCCATATTTACTTCCTCGCATACCAATTCCTTCAATTCGATAAGGAAGGAGGGCAGGTCGACACCTTCCGGGGAAATGCTTGGTTTCTCGAGATCCTGCTCCCACCACATGGTCAGGTTTTCCTCGGAAGTCTCCATCTTCTTTGCCTCCCTGGCGATATCCATCAGATGATGCTCTTTTACCTTTTCCTCTATCTCTTCCTCTTCTTGCTTCTTAATGATGGTCCTTATGCTCTCGTTCCAGTCATCTTCCTCTATCTCTTCCTCTTCCTCTTCCTCAACGATGGCCCTTACACTCTCTTTGGTATCCTTTTCCTCCATAACCGCCGCGGGGGCTTCGCTCGAATCCCCCGTTTGGGCGGCTACGCCGGCTCCTTCCTCACCACCCGCTCTCCCACCCTCGATTACCTCCAACTCGGAGAGCACTGATGCTATCTTCTCCCCCATGGCCGAGAACAGTTCATCGTCCACCATGCCTAATTTTTTCGGTTTGCAGTCGACCAGCACCAGGGCTCCCCTGATATCCTTTTCGCGCAGGGGTAGGATGACAATACTCTTCCACCTCTTCTCCCTGAACAGGGGAAGAAGGGCTTCCGCCTCCTCTATCAGCGAGCGCAGCTCCTCCCATCCCATGCTGGGAGCTCCCCCATGGATCTCGATCTCCAACTTGTGCAGCAGCGAACAGACCCTTCTATAGCCTGGGCGGAGTTTGAAGGCTCCCACCTCGCCCTCTGCCTGGTCGTCCAGGCCGCGTTGAGCTTTCAGTACAACCTCTTCCCCCTCCCGGAGGTAGGCGGCTCCCACGCTGCAGCCGAAATCCTTCTCCATCAATGCAAGGCAACCGGCCAGGAAGGTCTCCGGACGGTTGTTGCTGACCGCCATCTCCAAGAATCTAACCTGCAACCTCGCATCTACCAGAAGTGCCTGCGCTTTTTCGGCCTGCGATATCTCCCGCGTTGTCTCTTTCAATACCACCATGTATTCCCGGGGTTTGCCCTCGGTCATCACCGCCGGCCTGATATCGACAAACAGGGTCCTTTTCGCTCCCTTGGCCCCTTGCACAGGCAGCTCGGCCTCCTTTATCTCCTCTCCTTCAACGGCGGCCTTCAGGAGTGCGGCCATGCTCTCAGCGGCATCCGCGGGAAGCAGCTCGGGTAAGGGTGTCCCTATCGCCCGATCGCTGGTAGTTCCCAGGATCTCCTCCGCCGATTGGCTCAATAAGGTAACACGCAGGTCAGGTGTGATGGTGACCAGGGCTAATCCCACCCTCTCCATCAAGCCCCAGATCCTCTTCAACTCCTCCTCCCGCTCGCGCCATACCCTGGCCTCATCGCTGTAATCCCTACCGATCCCCAGCAAACGGTCCGTTTTGGCCTTTCCGGCTTTCAGGGGGCTAATGGTCACGGCGATAATTGAGGTCGTACCGTTACCGCGGCGGAATTCCAGTTCTCCCTTCCAGGGATTTGAAAGTACCGCCTCCACCAGGCTGCCCAGGGTTTTCTTGGCCTCTTCCCTGGCCAGAAAGAAGGATAGGGGGCGACCCACCAGCTCCTCTTCAGCATGGCCTACCAGCTCACACATCCTGGGATTCGCATATATGAAGTTGGCCTGGAGGTCCAGGATAAAGGCTGGCTCTATCAGGGTCTTCAAGAACCCGGAGAAGGTCTCCAGATCCTCAGAGGTGAGGGTGGGGGTCGGTTTCCCGTGTTCCTTCTCGCGTTCTTTCTCGCGCCTCTCCGCGGTAGGGCGTCCGGCCATGCTGTAAATGGTTATCAGGGTTCCGGTGGTCCCCAGCGCCTCCAGGGGATAAGGCGTCACGGAGATGCTTAACCCCATGAGATTTTTCCCGACTTTATAGGCGAGAGAATAATTCTCCACCCCTCTGCCGCGCTTGGACTTGGCAATGAGTTCCTTCAGGACTGTATAGAAGGTGGGGTTCACCACCGAAAGAGTGATCTTACGCGCTTCCTCAAGGGGTTTCTCAAGAAATACCTCGGCGTCCCTGTTTCCCTCCAGTATTCTGTCTTCGCCGTCCAAAAGGAGGGAGGCGTTCAAGGCGGACCCGCTTTCCCTTCCGTTCACCTATCTCACCTCCGCTCAGATGCGGGGCGGGGCAAGTGCACGTTTCGTCCTGCCGCCGTGACTCGCCCTCCCCTACATATTACGCCGCTCATCGACAGGCTGAAATGCCCGGCGTTACGTCTTTCCAAACCACCGTATTTAAATATTCTCTGTGCTTCTTCCTCCAACCTTCCCCCAACTAAACTTTGTCCTGCGGAAAGTCGATATTTCCCCATGATTACTGATTGGGGGTATTGGATTGAGTTCGAGTACTTATAGATTCCCCGTCCAGGTGATCTTCGGGGAGGGCTGCATCGCCGAGATCGGAGCAGTTGTTGGGCGATTCGGAAAACACGCCCTCCTGATCACAGGTGCCGGGGAGACGTCCCGTCTCCCAGCCGTCAACAGTATAAAGAAGCTTCTGGGCGAGAATGGCAAGAAGGTCACTCATTTCGCCGAGGTAGAATCCGATCCCAGCGTGGAGACGGTGGAAAAGGGAGCGGGAGTCGCCAGGGAAGAAGGCTGTGATTTCGTTATCGGACTGGGCGGTGGGAGCCCTATGGATGCCGCCAAGGTCATAGCCGTCCGTATCACCAACAAGGAGGAGGATATAGCCTTATGGGAGGGGGTAGGCAAGATCAGCCGGCGCCCCAAGCCCCTCATGTGTATCCCGACAACTTCCGGGACGGGAAGCGAAGCCACATCGGTGGCGGTGATAACCGGCGGGAAACGAGGACAGAAGATGTCCCTGGTCAGCCAGAACCTTTATCCCATACTGGCGGTGATCGATCCCGAGTTGACTTATGGCTTGCCCCCGGAACTAACAGCGGAGACGGGGATGGACGCCTTGACCCACGCCGTGGAATCATACGTGGCCCGCAAGGCATGGGCCCCTACACAGGTACTGTCTTTGCAGGCGACCCGTCTTATCTTCACCTATCTGGAAGCATGCTGTATGGACGGCTCCGACCAGGAAGCCCGCCGCCAGCTTTCCCTGGCCTCTTTTATGGCGGGCATGGCCTTCACCAATGTTGGCCTGGGCCTGACTCATGGCATGGCCCACGCCCTCGGCTCTCATTTCGGGGTGCCCCACGGCAGGGCCAACGCCATCATGCTTCCCCACGTCATGCGCTTCAACCTCGAGGCCTGCCCGGAGCTTTACCGCGACCTGGCAACGGCCATGGGTGTTAATGTGTCGGGCTTGAGTGCTATGCGTGCCGCCGAAGAGGCAGTCAAGGCGGTGGAGGATATGACCTCCAACCTGCCCCTCAAGAAAAGCCTTACCAATTTGGGTATTACGGAAAACAGCGTGGAGACGTTGGCCGCCGAGGCCTTCCTGAACACGCGCCTGCGCTCATCTAATCCACGAGATACGGTATTGCAGGACTTGACTGATGTGCTAAGGCAGGCGATATAGGGCTGACGGTGGCAATGGGACAGCTCCCGAGTAAAGCCATTTTTACCTATGCCGCGGAGATCCCCGCAATCTCGCTCATCTCGGGAGCTGAATGACAACTCACCAATTCGTTACTACTAATGTACCACATTTACAGCCTCCTTAAACATCCTCTTCAGAATCATCTATTTTGAATGAGCCAGCTTATACATTTTCATCGATAATGTGTGAACTATCCGAAATTGGGTATATCTTCACTACAGCAGAGCAACAGGGAGGGGATACTGTTGGTGGAAAGAGTACTGGTCACGGGAGCGGGCGGCTTCATCGGCCGCCATGTGGTGGAAGAATTATGCAAGCTCGGGCACAGGGTGATCGCCACCGACCTGCCCATGGCCGACCTCTCGCCGGCAGAGCAAGCGGGGGCGGAGACGGCACCGGGAGACCTGTGCAATATCGAGGATGTCCGCCGCCTCCTGGAAAACGTCAGTCATGTAGTCCATGTCGCCGCAGCCTTCGACCTGGGCCTGCCCCTGCCCCGCCTGATGGAGGTCAACCGCGACGCTACCCGCCTTCTCTGCGAGGAGGCGGGAAAACGCGGTGTGGCCCAGTTCCTTCACTTCAGCACCGGCGGTGTGTACGGGACATCCCTGGATACTCCCATGCGCGAGGACCATGCCCACCACCCAATGGAAGCTTATTCTTTAAGCAAGGAAGCGGGAGAGATGGCGGTCGTTCATACTCTTCGAAAGTACTCTATCCCGCTGACCATCTTCCGGCCCACCGCCGTCTACGGGCCCCATAGTAAATATGTCGCCGGTGCCTTTTACGTGCTTCCATCCATCCTCCGCTGCTGGGGTATACGTTCTCTCCCATCCGCCAGCGGAGGGAAATACCTTACCATGGTGAGCATATATGATATCGCTGGAGCGGTGTCCTTCTGCCTTGATAATCCGGATGCTATGGGCGAGGATTTCAACCTGGCCGAGGACGAAGCCCTCCAGGCGGGTGAGTTCTTCGACATCCTATACGATATTTTCGGTTTCAAGATATCCTTCCGGATTCCTTATCCTATCCGGTTGGTGGAATACCTGGCCCAGGTGGCATTGAAGAT
>Ga0180433_10004726_pt1 | contig 18902 bp, 18 predicted proteins | sample SS_ome_8_FD_132980 | JGI IMG/M metagenome (GOLD analysis project Ga0180433, IMG submission 132980) | Hypersaline lake sediment archaeal communities from the Salton Sea, California, USA - SS_1_D_1 metaG | ecosystem: Environmental > Aquatic > Non-marine Saline and Alkaline > Hypersaline >... | reverse complement strand
GACCCTTTTCTGGTCCTTCTACTCTGATATTCTTATATAATAAAACCTTTAATATGAGTTTCACGACAAAAAAACCTAATGGGAACACAGTCCCACGGGTAGAACTACATATAAAAACCCTCCAATCATCGTTTAAGATTTCTTCCATAATGATGTTTGTAGACTACAGTGATGATAATATGATTTTTAGATAAAAAACCGTTCTCATTTAAAAAATATAGTAATTCAAAACGTCCAAAAATATCAAAAAAAAAAACATAAGACTTATAAATTTACTTAACCTATTAACTACTTAAAAAATTCAATTAAAAAACTTTAAGTGATTAAAATATGGAAAAAAAAAATATTGCAATTACGGTACTGATTATCGCATTAGTAGCTTCTGGAGTAGGTAACATCGTTCTCGCAGTTATGATGCAACCCGGTCCACCTGAAAGAAGTGAAGCGTATATTCTTGCCACGAGTTCGGGTCCCGCAACTCTTGAGATTACAGATTCATGGGATAGTGCATCAAATGATGTTCTTGAACAAGTGGTTGAGACTCTTTTTGGTTATGATTTAACTAATATAGACTTACCACGGGTAGGCATACTTGCCGAATCCTCATGGTATGAAAATCTCACTACGCTTCACATTAAATTACGGGAAGGTGTTAAATTTCATGACGGTACTGATTTTGATGCTGATGCTGCAAAATGGAACTTAGATCGATTACAATACATGATTAACGCGACGGGCACAAATACAGGTGAAGTTGCTCATACGGCTTCATTATGGCAATTACCTAATGGTACAGCTATAATGGATAGCATTGATTCAGATGGATTATATAACATTACAATTAATCTGCATTCACCATATGCTCCGTTTGAAAACACATTAGCCTATATTAATGCCGGAATGCTTTCTCCAACCGCTCATGCAGGTGATGCAACTTCTTTCTTAGGTCTTGATGACATTCCAGTCGGAACTGGACCTTTTGAATATGATAGCTATGTACCTGATGTAGAGGTTGTGTTAAAGCGTTTCTATGATTACTGGATGACCGATCAAAATGGCTTTAAACGATTAGCCAACTTTGAAACTGTTATCTATGCAATCTATGATGACGCAACTACCGCACATAATGCTTTCTTAAGTTATACTATTGATGGAAATGGTATGGCTTCTGACCAAAACATTGAACAATACAAAACAGATGATCGCTTTAATGTGTATGAATTCACTGTTGAGACTGGAAGGCCAAGTCTTGTATATCAATACTTAGGCTTTAACAACCATAAAATCAACAGAACCTGGAGAGAAGCGTTCTCTTATGCATTTAACTACTCTTATGTAATTGAAGAATTACGATTAGGAAATGCAATTAGAGCAGTTAGTCCAATTTCACCTGGTTTTGGTGCCGCATGGAACGATACTCTTGTTCCAGGTCCTACCCCAGGTGTGAATGCCGTACCCAATAACGGCGATCTTGAATATGCAAGGTCAGTCGTGCAATCAATGGGTTTTGGTACAGGTTTAGGCCTTACCGATGACGCTGCATGGATCGCTGCCTCAGCGACACCTTTCTTTACTGTTGATTACCACTTCAATACTGGGAATACATTCAGAGAAGACTTAGGAACTGCTGTAAACAACTGGTTGAACTTAATTGGGTGTTCAGTAAACATTCTGGGAGTAACCTGGTCAGACTTTCTTAACTACCTATTCGATCAATATGATACATTAGGTATTTTCGCAATCGGCTGGGCACCGGATTATCTTGATCCGTACAACATGATTGATCCATTATTTAACCCCATATCCAGTTCAAACTCTGGACAAGTCAATGACACTCAACTTATGAGTCTCTTAGGTGATGCTTTGGTTGAACCTGACCAAAATGCCCGAAATGAGATTTACAAAGAGATTCAATGGTATATGGCCACTAATGGATTTTTCCATGCTCCTCTGTACCACTCCAAAATTGTAGGTGTAAGTTTATCTAACATCTATAATATTCCGTGGAATGCTATGGGTACTTTACGTATCTTTCCAAGGTTCCGTGGTGCATGGCCAGCTGGCGTTTAACTGACCAACCGTATGTGTTAAATAAAAAATTTAATTTCTTTTTTTTTTATATTGTTTTATATTATAAATTTACCTTAAAAATCAATTTATTTGAAGATGATGTCCTTTTTTAAATCGAATAAGAAAATATTAACTAAATTACGTTCTTATAAAAAAGATATTGCTCCTGTTGGGTTTTATTTTGATGTTTTTTCCACTGAATTATTTGAAATACCAATTCTTCCTATTCCATTAAGAATTGATAAATTATCCAATGGCCAACCCACCCTATTTCTCTTTCCAAACTGGGAAAAACTAAAAAAATTATCGAATAGACTTAAGTTAACTATCAATTTAAATCGATTTTATACCATTGGCATTGAAAATTTCGTACGATATGCAACTCTTAAGCAAAGCGAGTTAACATTCAGGGATTTAACTGCAAATAAAATAAGAGAATGGTGGAATGCTTCAATTAATCTATCTGGGGCAAATCCCGATTTAATAAACTCTTTTACTTTTCTCATTTCTAAATTTCTAAGAACTTTTTCTTATATCGATAAAAATAATCTCGATCTAGTAGAACATAAGGAAGAATACAGAAATGCACTAATTGATTATTGTAAGGTTATAATAAAATATTTTAAGAAAAAAATTGAAAAAAACGCATTTCTAATAAAAAATGAACATAATTTTGATCTTGAAAAATTATATTTAGAACGTAAACAAAAATATTATCCCCTTATAATAAAAATACTTATAAACGACTTAGCTGTGGAAAAATCCTTCGAAATGGGGTTTGTTCCCTATTTAATCTACGATGATATACTCGAAAGCTTTTATTATAACAAGAAGCTCTTAGAGGACGGCAAGGATATTCCGATAAATTTAAAAGTTTACGAAAATTATAAAATAATTAATAAAACACCCATTATTGATGATTTGAGTACTGATTCTTCAAAATTTGGATTGAAGTCTATTGATTTAGAAGAAATCTTACTTAGATTAGAAATAATTTGAGTCTGATGTTATGAAGTTCAAAAAAATAGAATTAGCACGACAAACAAACTTTATATTGGCATTATTACTTATCCATTTCTTATTCTTCGGCTATTTAGCGAATGTTTATCCTAAATATCAAGATCTTGCAGGTGAGGTTACTTCTCCTGAAAATTTTGCCTTAGGAGAATCTATTTTATTTTTATATAGAGTTTTATTTAACCCACAATCATTTCTTTCTGCAATAATTCTTGGTTTAATCGTATTTTTCATGGTGTTTAGAGAAAGATTCTTTGAATATGGAATACGAAACAGCATTTGGCTAATTCCCTTTATAATGATTGAAACTTGGATTTGGTATTGGTTTATCGTTGAAAGCTTTGATATCACCGTAATAGGAGCCTATTTCTTGAGAATAGAAAGCTATTTAACGATATTAACTTTACTGGGGATAAACCTTACAGCAGCAAATCTTGGTGCAATAGCTAAACAAAAATATATGTCATTTAAAATGCGAGTTAAAAAAGTTGAGGTATAAAAACAATTAGAGGTTAAAAAATGAGTTTATTAAAATATATTATAAGAAGATTGCTAATTGCTGTACCCGTAATATTTGGGGTAATGACACTTACATTTATATTGTCACGATTTATGCCAGGAGACCCTGTTTTAGCTTACCTTCCAGAAGGGAAAATTGACTGGGATCTCTATGAACAGTTATACGACCAGTTAGGATTTAATGAACCCCTCATTATTCAGTATTTTGATTATCTTGGAGATATATTAGTTGGTGATTGGGGGAGATCCTTTTCAATCGCCAGAGGTATGCCCGTTTGGGATTTAATAATGCTTAAATTACCCCGTACCGCGGATATAGCCATATTTTCTATAATAATCGCTTCTCTTGTGGGGATTAAAACGGGGATAATTTCTGCAACACATCGAAATAAAGCAAGAGATACCTTCTTCAGAGGATTGACACTACTCGGAGTCGCACTCCCTGTATTTTTTCTTGGTATGCTGCTTCAATATGTATTGGGATATGCCATCAAAATTGATGGTCAAGCAATCTTTCCGACTACTGGATTTAAAACTATGGGTTATGAGGATCCTCCTTTTGTGACAGGATTTAGAATCATTGATGCATTTATCTCGGGGCAATTTTATTTGATTGGGGACTATTTACATCATTTAATATTACCCGTTTTCTGTCTTTCCTTCATCTCTTTAGCTGGGATAGTCAGACAAACACGCTCAAGTATGCTTGAAATTCTTGAACAGGATTATATCAGAACTGCTCGAGCAAAAGGTTGTAAAGAAAAGGATGTAATTAATACTCATGCAAAAAAGAATGCGATGATTCCAACTGTTACTATCATTGGATTAGGATTTGGAGGACTACTAACCGGAGCAGTATTAACAGAAACTACATTTGGATTAGCAGGTTTAGGACAACTCCTAATAGATGCTATTGGAGATAATGATTACTGGGTATTAAATGGGTTAGTCTTTTTCTTTGCTCTAATATTTATTTCTATAAATTTAATTACAGATGTAGTCTATGGTATTTTAGACCCACGTATAAGATATTAAGGTGAAAAAAAAATGCAAAAAGAAGTTATATATGAAACTGGAATGGAAGAAGAAGAGGAACAGTATCGAGTTAAGGAGATTTCGAAAAGAATTCTAAAGTGGTTCGGTAAAAACCTGAAATTTCTTTTTATTCCAGCATCGCGAGTTGAAGAGTTAACAATTCGAGAAACTGAATATGAAAAAACAATTAGCAAAAGAAAATTTATTCGTCGGTTTAAATCAGTTTTAACTATACTTGGCATCTTATTAGTGTTCTTCGTTGCCACATTAGCAGTATTCCCCCATTGGATTTCACCAAAAACACTTCAACAATGTCTTGGTGTTTTTTCCGATGCGTGGGGCGCCCCTGATGCAACGAATTTATTAGGTAAAACCAAATTTGGGCGTGATGTTCTCGCAAGAATTATCTTCGGAGCAAGAACCTCTTTAACGGTTGCACTTCCAGCTATTGCATTGAGTGTAGTCGCTGGAGTAGTTGTTGGTGTAATTGCTGCGTATTATGGAGGATGGGTTGATGCTTTGATAATGAGAATTATTGATGTATTTATGGCATTTCCCTCATTGATCCTTGCATTGGTTTTTGTTGTCGTTCTTGGAAACGCTTTCGGTACAGGACCGAAGATTGATTATATCATGCTTGCGTGGGGTCTTCTTGGTATTCCCTACTATTCTCGGCTTATAAGAGGGAACGTACTTCAAGCTAGACAGTTACCATATGTTCAAGCTGCTAGAGTAGCTGGCGCGGGAAATGGAAGAATAATGTTCAGACACATTTTACCAAACGTTATCCAACCTATAATTATTTCAGTTACTTTTGATATTGGTGGTATTATATTGGCTTTGTCGGGACTTGCATTCTTAGGTTATAGTGATTGGCGAATGATTGACTGGGGAAATGAAATCGCTCAAGGGCGACAATATCTTTATATCGCACCATGGGCATCTTTGTGGCCGGGTCTTTTTATTTTGCTTTCGGTTTTAGGTTTTATGTTATTAGGTGACGGATTACGGGATGCTTTAGATCCTCGATTAAAAAACTTATAAGCTTATAGAGGATCCATAATTATTTTTTTTTATAGATAATATTGAAAACTTAAAAATGGAGATTTAAAAATAATGACTGAAAGTTCAAAAATAGCTATTGCGGATGATATAGAAGAAACCAATTCCGATGATAAATTAATCCAAATTAAAAATTTAAAAACCTATTTCTATACCGAAGAAGGTGTTGTAAAAGCAGTAGATGGTGTTACTTTTGACATTTATGAAGATGAAGTGATTGGTTTAGTCGGTGAGACGGGTTGTGGGAAATCAGTGACCGCTCTATCCATTTTAAATTTAGTTAGAGCTCCCGGAAAAATCATTGATGGAAAAGTGTTATTTAAGGGAAAGAATCTCGTGGAATTAGATAGAAAGGAAATGAGAAAATACCGTGGAAAAGAAATAACCATGATCTTTCAAGATCCACTTAATTCACTTAACCCTGTTATGACAGTTGGAACTCAAGTTGGAGAGACTTATTTACTACATCAAAATGAGATATTAAAAGCAGAATTAGATCGTAGATTACTTGAAAGAAAGAAAAAACGCCAAGAAATAAAAGGTCTCAAAGAAGATTTAAAAAACCGAGAAGAACGGCTATCAGAACAAGAAATAGAAGATATTGAGCAAAATATTGAGCAACTCAAAGAAGAAACGTCACGTACACCTGTTATAAAGGATATTGTGCGAGATTTCTCAGCAAGAATTATCAAAGAAGTAGGAATCGCGGATTCAAGAAATATTTTGGATCGTTATCCTCACGAATTAAGCGGAGGAATGAGGCAGAGAGTTATGATCGCAATGGCTTTAGCATGTAATCCAGCATTATTAATTGCTGATGAACCTACAACAGCTTTAGACGTGACCATTCAAGCACAAATTTTAGATCTTATGAAAGATTTAAAAGAAAAATTTAAAACCTCGATTTTATTAATTACCCATGATTTAGGTATCATTGCGGAATTATGCGACAGAGTTGCGGTCATGTATAGTGGAAATATTGTCGAATATGCTACTGCAGAACAATTATTTAAGAACCCACGTCATCCTTATACAAAAGGACTTATTGCTGCTATCCCAAGTATAGAAATGAAGAATAAAAAACTTCAAACTATCCGAGGAATGGTCCCTAATTTAATATATCCTCCTTCAGGATGTAGATTCCATCCAAGGTGTGATTTTCGGATGGAAATATGCGATAAAATTAAACCTAAACTAAACGAAATCAGCGAAAAATACTATGTTGCATGTCATTTATTTGATCCTAAATATAAGGATTCTCCCAAATACGATTGGAATAAAGAAGAGCCCGAGGTATCTTTTAAAATTTAATTTAAAATTAAAAAATGATAGAATTAAATGAATTATTATGACCGAAATAGAAAAAAGTATTAGTCAACCAAGACCAGATGAAGTTGAAATTCCAGAAAACGCTATAATATCTGTGCGGAATCTTAAAACCTATTATCCGATCTATGGGGGTTTGTTTAAAAGAAGAGTCGGTGATGTGAAAGCAGTAGATGGTGTTTCATTCGATCTTCTTAAAAAAGAAACTCTCGGTTTAGTAGGTGAAAGCGGATGCGGTAAAACTACCATTGGTAATACAATTTTAAGTTTAGTTCCTAAGACGTCTGGAGAGATCTATTATAAGGGGAAGTTGATTGTGGAAAAAAGGGGTGCTATTGATCGAATTAGACATAAAGAGGAATATGCATCTGATAATAAAATTCCGTTTGATACGGAATTAAGAAAAAAAATTCAAATGGTATTCCAAGATCCAGACTCTTCCTTAAATCCCCGTTGGAAAGTAGTTAATGTTATAGGAGAACCACTAAGGTTACTTATGGGTATAAAGAAGAAGTCTGAGATTAGGAGAAGGGTACTAGAACTCTTGGAAACTGTTTCTATGAAAGCAGAACATTTGGATAGATATCCCCATGAATTTTCAGGAGGACAAAAGCAAAGAATCGTGATCGCTCGAGCTTTAGCTTGCAATCCAGAAGTGATGATCCTTGATGAACCCACTTCTGCGCTCGATGTATCAGTTCAAGCCCAAATTCTCAATCTTCTCAAAGAACTCCAGCAAAAATTTGATTTATCATTCTTATTCATTACTCACGACCTAACTGTAGTTCAGCATATTGCCGATAAAATTCAAGTTATGTATTTAGGAAAGTTCGTTGAAGGAGGTACCACAGAGGAAGTTTTTCGTAACCCAGCACATCCATATTCCCAAGCGCTTCTCTCGGCTAGACCAACTTTCGATCCAACATCAAAAAGAACGCGGATTATTTTAGAAGGAGATGTCCCAAGTCCTGTTAATCCGCCATCAGGATGCCCATTTCATCCAAGATGCTTCGAAAAAGATAAGCATGATAAATGTGGGATCAAAAATCCCGTTCGCGTAGACTTAGGGGGAGAACATTATATGTATTGTCGACCTCTTCTCGAAGAAGAAAAATCCTATGAAGGAATGGAATATATTTCTGATTAAATTCTAATTTTATTTATTTTATTTTTTGTTTTTAAATTTAATCTCTCTACAGTAAAGATATTAAATCAGTCTTCTTTTTAATGATTATGACGGTTTCCCGCTCTAAAGTGTTCATAATTAAAACTAGTTCTAGTACCGTATTAGAAGATTATAATAAATTACTCCATTTAGCTGAGTACCAAAAGAATTTCCAGAAAAACCAAAAAATTATAATAAAGTTGAATCTAAGTTGGTCAAAATTTTTCCCAGCATGTTCCACTCCTCCCTGGCAATTAGAAGGCCTTTTGAAAACGATGATTGAGGATGGATATCACCCTAAAAATCTATTTAGTGCGGAAAATAGAACTGTAGTTACAAATATAGAACGAGGTTTAGAAGGTAACAAATGGAATCCAATCATCAAAAAATATGGGATATGGTTTGTTCCTCTTACCCGTATTCCATTCGTTCCGTATGAATCCTTGCGCCCTAAATTCTTGAAACTTAAAAATAAACAATTATTTGCTTTAGATACTAAAATCTTCCCCGAAGGATTTAGGATTCCAAAATTTTATGTTGGAAAACCAATAATACATCTTCCCACTATGAAGACACATGGCCATACTGGCGCTAAAGGGGGAAGTCTTCAAAAAACAAAAGGAAAAATGGTACATGGGGGTATTACTTGTTCCATGAAAAATGCTTTTGGAGGTTTATTAACAAAACGACGCCATTTTTCTCATCAATTTATGTCTGAAGTCTTGGTAGATTTGTTGATCATTCAAAAACAGATTCATCCTGAGATTCTCGCAGTGGTCGATGGCACCGTTTGCGGGGATGGAGCAGGACCAAGAGTGATGTACCCACGTATTAAAAATTATTTACTTGCAGGTTATGATCAAGTGGCTGTGGATGCAGTTGTGGCAAAAATGATGGGTTTTGAACCGCTTAATTTACCTGCAATCAAACTAGCTCACGATGAAGGATTAGGGTGTGGGGATGTAGATCAAATTGAAATTATTGGAGAAGATATATCAAATGTTAATTGGCATTTCAAAGTAAAGCGAAGCTTGGTAATCTGGGGTGACCAGATGGTCAGAAAAGGACCTTTACAATTCATTTATCCCTTATTTAAAAATGAACTTTTCTTTCTAGGACCGACTATGGCATCAAAAATCTATCATGATATGATTTGGTATCCTACTGTTGGTAAAAAGCGTATAAAGGAATTCAAAAAAACCAAATGGGGAGCACTCTTCGAATCATATCCAGAAAATTAAATTTTGAGGAATAACTACAAGATTTTTTCTATTAAATTGCTATAATCCTGCTTTTCATAACTGTTATTAATTTTGAAATGTATAAAAAATTCAACGGATCCTCCCTTGCCTAGAATCGGGGATTTCATAATCGCTTGAGGGAATAGTTCATTTTTTATACTCCAGTCCAGAAGATTATGTAAAATTTCTCTAAGAACTTTTTTATCCTTAATAATTTTAAATTTTGAGACCTCATAGAAATTGGTTTCGAAAATTGGCTTAACCAATACGATTATATCACCTTCTATTTTAAGAAACTTTGAAACTTTAGGTAATATATCTTCCAACGAAGAGAAGGTAATATCAACTACAATAATATCCACCTTCTCGTTAAGTGTACTTAAATTACGCGCATCCACTCCTAAAAGCGCAACAACTTGTTCTTTATTACACATTAGGGATGGATGCAAAAGATCTATAGCTGTATCAACAGCATATACTTTTAAGGCTCCATGTTTGAGAAGGCAATCTGTAAATCCTCCTATTGATGCACCGATATCTGCACAAATTTTATTTTTTACTTCAATTGATAATTTCTTTATAGCTTCTTCTAACTTTAAACCGCCTCTCCCAACATAGGGATATTCCGATATAAGAGAGATGTCATTAGAATTGTCTATTTTTTTACTCGGTTTTTTAACAAGACTTCCGTTAACTAAAACATAACCATTCTTTATTAACCATTTAGCTTTAACCCTACTTTCTACTAGACGACGCTCTACTAATAAGATGTCTATTCGTTCCTTCATTGTTTCGTTTTAAACTTATGATTTCTATAAATGTGAAAATGTATGGATCCTAAATACTTTATAGATTTGTCACATTTTTTCTCTAATTTTAAATGATTAAAATAAGATATATCATCACCTTGATGAGTATTTTAAATAACAACCTGATTTTCTCCCAAATTGTTTCTCTTAAAAAAAAATATCGTAATGAGGAACTGCTTTATCATTCTTACTTTTTTAAAATTACCCAAATCCAACCTGTTGATGTCATTATACAAGATAAATTCCTCTTTTTTTTGGTACAGAATGAAGATTACCTCAAAGCAAAGCCCTTTCTGAAAACTATACGGAATCAATTGAAACATTACAAAGTACTTATCATTCGAGAAGAATTTACCTTGTTACGATTGATATTTTCTTTTTTTCCTGATACATACATCCATGATGTTCAGCTATATCAAGATTCTATCTCGAAAAATATGGTAATCACACTCTATTTCATCTTTGATTTGGATCGAAGTATTGCTGTAGGTAACGGTGGATGTTATATAAAAACTATAAACTATCTTTTCAATAAAGTTATTAATTGTCAGTTTAATAATACATCCAAAATCAAAATACAATGTCAAAGGTTCTTTTTGTAGGATATCTCTTTTCTATATACTTCTCGAAATTCCTTTTGCTAATCTGCCTATTTGATATTTTAAGGAAAGTTTATATCCAAACTTTTTGTAAAGCACTTTCAATAGATAACCAACCGCTAAATAAACCACTAAAATGAAAATCCAGATGTAATAGATTGATATTTGTTTATAGAAAATGAAGAACAACAAATTGTGTAATAGGTAAATCGTTAGAGAATAATATGAAAAATAAAAAAGAATGCTTTTTTTCATTCGTTTCTTGAGATGTATGAATTCTTCAAATATCGTAAATACCATTAATAAAGTTATATCTACTCCAAGAGTATATATCATCCACGATAGACTTCGATTTCTCCAGAAAAAATCTGGAAATTGTATCGTAATTCCTAAGAAAATCAATATTAAACCGATAAAAATAAGCGGATAAATTAATTGCTTTTTTAATGCTTTTTTCATTAACTTGTTATCATTTATCTGATAAATTTTAAAGATAAGTTCCCCTATGACGCCTCCAAATAAAAAGAAAGGAAAAAATGAAAGGATTACGTCTAGATCTAAAGAATGATAAAAAATATGAAATACTAATCCAAAAAAATTTCCCTCTCCTTGATATGGTAAAAGTAGATTCAGCAAATATTGGTTTCCGATCCAAATAGCAATTCCAATTATAATTCTATATAAAATGGGTAATTTAAAGAGAGGCCACGCAATTAATAGTGAAATTGCTATTGTTAAAAGTACAAACCACGTCCAGATATACAAAGGATTTAATAAAGTAATAGCAATGCTTACGTTATAAATTAAAGCAACTATAAGAATAAGGAAACTTCTAAATAGGTATTCTTTTTTAATGGTTCTAACATCATATTTATCAGAAATTTCCGCGCGAATATATTTCATTTTCAATGAAATAGCTGTAGATACTCCCGCTATAAAAATAAACGCAGAAGAACCGATAGGATCTACTATGTTAAAAATAAAGTTCTTGTAAAACCAGAAATCTTGTTCAATTAACCACCAATCTAAAAGGTGCCCCAAAAACATCCATAATATTGATATTCCTCTAAAAGTATCGATGCTATTTAATCGTTTCATATTCATACAAATAATTAGATTTTATTAGCCAGATATTCAGCGGATTCACTAATGAGAAATTTTAATGATGCATATTTTCCTAGTTTTTGGTAAATTATTCGAAAGAGATAAGTCCAAAGAATCATAACTGGTACAATGTAAAGCCAAATCTCTAGGGCGTTAAATACTGGCGGAAAAAGGAAATAGAGGAGATTATGGGCAAGAAATATAGTAAAAGAATAGAATGAATAATATTTAAGTACAGAATAACTTCTTTTTAAATTTAGATGGCCCAAATCCTTTATATAAATCAAAATAATAATTATAAACATTTCTATACCAAAAATAAACATATGAGAAGATAAAGTTACTTTGTCAATAAAATCTGGAAATCGAAAAACTATTCCAAACATAATGAGTATTGTACCCAAGATTAAGCCAGGAATAATTAGGTGTCGTTTAAGATATAATTTAGTTTCAATGTTCTTAGAATTAAATGCTTCATGCAAGATATCCCCGATTATCGTCCCAGCTAATAAATAAGGAAAATATGCCAAAATTACATTTTGTTCTGGAACATTATAGAGGATAAAATCAATTATTCCAAGAATATTTCCTTGTCCTCGAAAAGGGGTGAGAAGATATATAATAAATTCATTTCCAATCCAACAAGCAAAGCAAATGAATAACCTAAATAAACGAGATGTTTTAAGAAAAGGCCAAGCCAAAAGCAACGAGATAGAAATTGTTTGGATAACAAACCATATCCAAATACCGGGTACTCCCATAAATAGAGTTCCAAAAAAATTCCAGATGAAGGATATTAACAAAATAAGTAGTGCTCGTATGATATATTGATTTCTACTATTCTTCATACTGAAATCCGCTGACAATTGAGCTTTTTCCAAATTTACTTTATATGAAATCATTGCGCTCATTCCAGATACAAGTAAAAAACCACCGCCGCCTATAGGAGCACCTAAATTCCATATAAGTTCATATAACCAGAAACTTGATTCTGCCGTCCACCAGTAAGTCATGTGTCCAAATGTCATGTAAAATATACACATTCCCCGGAAAATATCAATGGCTTGAATTCTTTTCATATATCCTTATATCCCCTTAATCAATATGCACAGAAATTATTAGAAAAAATTAAACTTTATTATTTTAATAGATTTAGTACTTTTAACTCTTTAGAAGCGGAGCCTAAAGCTAAACTCCCATCTATTACTTTTAAAGCAATCTCTCCCACAGTCGGCCTGCTATAAGAATCTTCTCGATTATTTCCTTCATCTTTTATATTATTGCTTTTCCTATTTTTACGTGACTGTTTTATCAATGATAGATAGTCATTTGGATTGATTTCAACACCATCCCTTAAAGCTATTATTAATGCCGATAATTCGTCTTTCGAAACGCGGTGTAGCTTATTCTTTTTGTTTATCTTTACTTTTGATGATCTAAATTCATCAATTATGTAGATCTTTAAATTCTCTCTATTTTTATAGATTGAATAAATTTGCTTTACTAAATCTTGAGTTATTTCTAATACTCCATTTCCCAATTTAAATGTAATTGTTATATTTTTATTATTGATCTGGAAGAATTCGATATATTCTATAATTTTTCTAATGACTTCACTTGGTTTAAAACAGCAGTATGAATTTAAATAGTATCCCTCTAAAAAGATCATTAAACCGGTTCTTTTTCCTGGATCTACAGAAAATAATAATTCCGAATAGCTTTCCTTATATCCAATCTTTATCGCGGAAAGGATTTTAATGATATAATTTTCAAAATTATCATTATCGGAATAAGTTAGGACTATTGAATTACTTCCTTGTTGTTCTATTAAGTGTTCTTCTTTAGATGTGGTCAGTATAATACTGGGGTGGCGAGGAGTAATTTTTTTTAGATTAAGAATTTTGAAAGGTATTCTCAGTTTATTTAATTCTTTATTCACTTGGTAGAAAAAAGATAGATCTGCGGTTAATATATATAAAGGTGAATTTCTCAATTTATTATTATAATTCACAATAAAATTAAAAATTTATAATAATGAATTTTCCTCTCGAGCAACTCAATTACATTATTCCAAGTCCTAAACTGAAAAAAGGTTTGATTTCTATTTGGGGTGATTTTGGAGTCGGTAAGACAACTTTCGCTCTTCAAACAGCTTTATATAATTGCACATTCGACAATATTGTTATTTTTATTTATACTAAACCAAATTTGCCATTAAAACAAATTGAAAGAATTGATCATAAATTCAGCGAAAATAAAAATGATAATTTCTTCCTTTATCAAATATTAAACTTTTCTGAATTATTTGAGTTTATTTTAGATCTCGAATTACTAATTATTAAGCTCAAAAAAAGACATAAGAAAGCAAATTTTCTTATTGTTATAGATTCTATAACCAACCTTTATCAAATAGAATTAAGAAAAGACAGGAAAAAGAAAAATATACTTTTGAATTACAAACTAAATCAGATTTTAGCAACATTAAGTTATTTAAAACTTCAGTATCCTCTTGATATATTAATTGTAAATTATCTTAGAAGAATAAAACGAGAAAATCATACTATTGAGATACAAAGTGGTGGCAAAGTTATGAAATACTGGTTAGAATATTCAATAAAAATTGAAAGAGATAAAAAGATTAATTCTCGAAAATTTCTAATTTTAACTGAATCAGAAACTGAGGGTATTAGTTTTCTCGCGGAATTATCAGAATACGGATTCCAATAAGGATAATTTATTATTTGTTATTTTGGCCTTTTAAAGATATCTTCTTTTTTCTTTAATCCATTTAACAATTAATTTAGTTCAAATGCTAGTTAAAAATCTGATTCAAAAAATTTGTAAGTCATATACTATTAATTACTATAAAGAGACCTTCATCTAAAATTTGGTCACAGAAAAGATCAAAGATGTGATTTCCTTGACAGAGAAAAACCCAGAAAAAATTAAATTGTCCCGTTGGTTAGAAAAGAATTTACCCCATTATTTTCCAAATAAAGGTACTTTAATAGAAATTATTGATATAATTGCTGAAGCAACAATTCCAATAAGAGGATTACTGGAAAGAGGGATAACCTCACGAGAAATTGAAGAGAGAATGAATATAAAAAGACCTAAAAATGAGAACCGGAATATCTACAACGAATTGCAAATTCATGAAGATATATTGACCCACAGTATAATACTTAAAGCACTTCAAGAAAGAGAAGCTAGCTATTTATTTATTGCGTCTGAGGAGGCTGATCCGGTCATAGGAGACGGAGAGTTCGGTATAACAATCGATCCTGTAGATGGATCCTCCAATGTTGCCGTAAATCGAACTGTCGGAACGATTATTGGTATTTATAACGAAGATGGGTATATAATATGCAGCCTTTATGTTTTATACGGGATTTTTACAAACTTAATTTTAGCTATTAATGGTACGGTAGCAGAATTTATTTTAGACACATCCCCTTATAGTATGACCTTTTATCATTATATTTTCTATGAATTGAAATCTCTACCTAATAATGAAAAAGGAGGAATAAGATGCTTGGGAGGAGACGCTGCCAAATGGTCAAAGAAATGTAAATCTTTTGAGCAACAACTTATTGAAAATAAAGTCAAGGATCGATATAGTGGAAGTTTTGTAGGTGATTTACATGCTATTTTGCATTATGGTGGAGTATATGCTTATTTTCCCTGTCCACAACCGAAAATTAGGATTTATTATGAATGGTTGCCTTTAGCTTTTATAATGAAAACTTTAGGGGGAGAGTTTATAGCCATCGGAGATAAAGAAGATATGGATAAGATTCGGATATTAGAGGATTTTTCACCATTAACTAAAGAAAACGTAAAAAGTATTCACGCTGCTGAATGTGGGGGCCTAGTTGGAAGCAAAAAATTAGTCGATTTGTTTTACAAAACTTTGAATTGAAATTAGATAATATGAAAGAAAATACGCTAATAAAAAGGAAAGAAGCATCTGTTGAGTTCTATATTTATGCCCAAGATTATAACAGAATACCAACAAAATCTATGAATGTTTTTTATAATGAAAAAATGATTCTAAATAGGGATCTTACAAGTTTAGCAATAGGGGTTTATAAAAACTTATATAACATAACTGATTTCGATTTTATTGACTCAATGGCTGCTTCTGGAATAGCTTCTTTACGATTATTGAAAGAATATGAGGATTTGGGAACGATTTATATAAATGATATTAATCCTTTAGCAGTGGATCTCATTAATAAAAATATACACTTAAATAATATTGATCGTTCAAAGGTTAAGATCTCAAAAAGAGATGCTAATTCTCTATTTTCTGAATTAAGTAGTCCAGATCATAACCATCCTGATAATTTATTTAAAAAAGTGGATATAATTTCGATTGACCCTTTCGGAACGCCTAATAGTTTTGTTGATATGGCGTTTAAAGCTATTAGGAGAAAGCATGGCTTATTATGCATAACTGCAACAGATACTGCGGTCTTATTTGGAGTAAAACCCAAAGTATGTATGCGAAAGTATATGTCTAAATCATTACATAGTGAATACTGTAAAGAAATAGGAGCAAGAATTTTAGTTCATTTCATATCACGTATCGCAAACATAAATGATCTAGGGATCATTCCACTACTTACTTTTTATTCAAATCACTTTATAAGAGTTTTTCTATTAACTATAAAGAGGAAAATTGAAATCATTCATAACTTTTCCAACTATGGATATATATTTCATTGTAATGGGTGCGGGTATCGTTCTCAATTTTCAAACGACATTTTACAATTACCTCAATCTTGTCCCTTATGTAAGGAAACAAATAAATTGACATTTTCAGGCCCTCTCTGGATTGGAAATTTACACCAAAGTTCATTTCTTCAACAAATACTATCTTTAAATAAAAAAAAAAATCTTTTGAATAAAAAAGTTATAGATAAAAAGATCGGTTATGCCTTAGAAGAACTAGAAATGCCTCCCTATTATTACAATATTCATAATCTATGTCAAGTATTAAAATTACCAATAGTTCCAAAAATTGAAGAAGTGATTATTAAACTTAAAGAGAGGGATTTCATAGCATCAAGAACACATTTTGATTATTTAGCGATAAAGACTACTGCGAATCAATTAGAATTAAAAAGAATTCTTTCTGACATAACCATAAATAATAAATCAGGTTCTAAAAATGGATAAGGACACATTTTCTCATAAGAATGAAGGTTTTTATGTTAAAGCGAAAAAAGAAGGGTATAGAGCCCGCTCTGCCTATAAACTATTTGACATTCAAAAAAAATATAATATCTTCAAGAGAGTCTTTTACATATTAGACATTGGAAGTGCTCCCGGTTCATGGTTACAAGTGGCAAAAAAATTTGCTGAAGAAAATCTCACAAAGTATCAAGATAAGCATTATCATCGTAAAGAATATAAGATCCTAGGTGTTGATATTAAAAAAGTAAGCCCAATTGAAAACGTAGATATTATGAAAATGGATATTACCAAACCATCTTCAATAAAAGAAATTCAAAATTATCTTGCTGGAGAAAAATTTGATTTGATCCTTTCGGATGCTAGTATCAAGAAATCGGGTAATAAATTTAGTGATCAAGTACTCCAAGTAAAATTATGTTTGAAAATACTTGACATCTCGTATATTCTAAAAAGTAAAGGAAATTTCGTAATTAAACTCTTCCAAGGTGAAGATTTTAAACGAGTATATCGTGCAATGAAAAATAAATTTCAATTTGTTAAGAGTTATAAACCCCGAGCTTCAAGTAAGAAAAGCAATGAAATTTATATAATTGGATTAAATAAAAAATGAATCATTCTTCAGATTTAGACTCAATCTCATCGAAATTAACTATATACTTCTCCCCCTTCATTAAAGAATGTATCCATTCGGTTAACCAAATACAATGATGTGGATTTAGATTATCCATATTCGTTTCATTACATTTATTTGCAAAAGGACATACTAAACATGGTTGATATGAGAACATTTCAATGATGAAATTTTTATCTGATTTATCTACTTCTACTTCTTTTATATCAAGATCAATTTCTTCGATATAGGAAATATTTTTAGTCCATGACGCATCTACTAACTCCCGTGAAACTTTTATTTTTGATTGAAGAGATAAAATATCGATAATATTGTCTAATTCATTACGATTTTTCCCAGAAATTTCCATTAAATCTTTAAAATAAATTTTTTTGTGTTTCTTAATGGTATCTAATATATTTTTTTCATCCTTCTTAAGATTTCGACTGTAATCTCTTTTCCATTCTTCAATTCTTTCAATTCTTCTTTCAGATTCAGATTTATCTGATTCTTCACTGCCTTCTATTCTTTCTTTTACCTTACATTTATGGCGACTTAAATAGACAAATGACTTCCCACAGTATGGACAGACTTCTTTTTTCTTCTTTGCCATCGTTAAAAAGAATTTATGTTTAATTTCAAATTAATTTTTCGATTTAGTCTTTTATATAAATATATTATTCTAAATTCCTTTTTATTAGTTAATAATATTATTATTTTCAACTATGAAAGAATTATTCAAATCATCTCATCTTAATAAAAATCAGCTTTTCACCTTTTCCAAATTCAATGAGAAGATTAAAAAAGAAGAAAAAAATATCAATTGGTTAAGTTCTGGTTCCAAAAATATTGATAACATTTTAGGTAAAGGGTTTCAATCGAAATCCATGTATCTTATTTTTGGTTCTAATAAGACAGGAAAAACACAATTATGCCATCAATTATGCATTCAAGCCTATAAAAATAATTACCATCTCATTTATTTTGACACGGAAAATACATTTAGACCAGAAAGGATTAAACAGTTTGCAAATAGCTATAAGTTAAATTTTAACGAAATATTAAAAACTATTTTAGTGTCAAAAATAATGAGTAACGACGCCCTTATACTCAAATTAAATAATCTTGGTAATACTCTAAAAG
>Ga0180433_10004725_pt1 | contig 18905 bp, 16 predicted proteins | sample SS_ome_8_FD_132980 | JGI IMG/M metagenome (GOLD analysis project Ga0180433, IMG submission 132980) | Hypersaline lake sediment archaeal communities from the Salton Sea, California, USA - SS_1_D_1 metaG | ecosystem: Environmental > Aquatic > Non-marine Saline and Alkaline > Hypersaline >... | reverse complement strand
ACAGTATGTAGAGTTAACTAATGACAAGGGCTCAACTGTATATTTACCAGATAACTTTCAAGATTACTAATGAAAATACTAATTACCACGGACACTCATATTGGCCATCAAAAGCTAATAGACAAAGGATATAGACCTAAAGACTTTGAAGATAAAATCATTAGTGGATTAAAGGGGCAACGTGCCGACCTTCTTATTCATCTTGGTGATGTCGTAATGGGTGAAGATAACATGAATCACCTTAGATTAATGAGAGAGCTTATGACAGTCTCTCATAGAAGAGTCCTTGTAAGAGGAAACCATGACAAAAAATCTGATAAATGGTATCTTGATAGAGGATGGGGAATGGTTTGTGATTGCTTTATGAATACCTACTTTGGTAAAGATATAATATTCACACATGTTCCATTAGATGTTGAATTCGATTCTGCTGCCATAAATATTCATGGACACCTTCATGGTAATGATCATAGAGATGATGACTGCAAAGATTACTATAATGAGGATCATCACAAACAGATAGCGCTTGAGAACACTGACTATAAGCCTGTTGACTTAAAAAAATTCTTAGATAACCTATAATTACTTATTTCTTAATTCATATAAATATGATAACCCCATTAAATGGCTACTGTGTAATTAAGCCACTAGAAGCCGAAGATAAAACAGAAAGCGGATTAGTCCTTTCTGAAGACGCAAAAGAACAAACACCTTATGAGGGTGAAGTTATAGCAGTAGCATCTCAAAACATGACATCTAATGGAACAATGCTTCCTATAGAAGTTAGTGTTGGACAACGTGTCCTATTTGGAAGATTTGCTGGAGAGATCGTTAAAGTAGACGATATCGAATATAAAATTGTTGAATTATCAGCAATACATGCTATAGTTAAATAGTAATAATTATTAATTAATACATATAAAAATATGATAAACGGAAGACAAATTATACACGGGACAATTTGCCGTGAAAAAATTATGGAGGGTATTAAAACTCTCGCTGATACAGTTAAAATTACAATGGGACCAAGAGGTCGTAATGTTCTTTTAGAAAGAGCCTTTGGTGCGCCTATCGTTACTAATGATGGTGTAACCATTGCTAGAGAAGTTTTCCTTAGTGATCGCTATCAAAATATGGGTGCTCAACTTATTAAAGATGTAGCTAGTCGTACAAATGACGTAGCTGGTGATGGTACAACTGCATCAACTGTATTAGCTGAAGCTATTATTACTGAGGGTGATAAACTTATAAGACAAGAAAAGCTTAATCCAGTGCTACTTAAACAAGGTATTGAAAAAGCTGTAAAAACAGTTGTAGCTGAACTTGATAAAATGAAACAAAACATAGAAACTAATGAACAAATGAAGCAAGTTGCTACTATATCTTGCCAAGATGAAGAAGTTGGACAAGTAATAGCTGATTTATATGAAGAAGCTGGTCCTGATGGAATAGTACAAGTTGAAGAGGGTCATATTCCAGGTATTCATACAGAAACAGTTGATGGTTTACAAATAGATTCTGGGTTATTAAGTCCTCACATGGTAACTGATATCGAAAGACTTGAAGCTGATCTTAAAGATGTACATATTCTTGTATGCAATAAAGCTATTAATGATATTAGAGAAATTATACCTATATTAGATAAATTAATGAAATCTGGTGTTTCTCAACTTGTAATTATAGCTGATGAGTTCGCTCCAAATGTAACAGCTACATTACTTAAAAATATTCAAACTGGTGCCTTTAGAGGAATTTGTATTAAATCTCCATTATTCGGAGCAAAGAGATCTGAGATTATGGAAGATATAGCAATTTCTACTGGTGCAAGAATTATTAATAATGAAAGTGGATTAAGTTTAGAAAGTTTAGAAATCACAGATCTTGGAAAAGCTAAAAAAATTGTAAGCGATAGAAATAAAACTGTTATAATTGATGGTAATTTTGACAAAGAATTAATGAATGGTAGAATAGCACAAATAAGAGCGCAAATAAGCCAAGAAAAAATGGCTTTTGATAGAGAGCGCCATGAACAACGTCTTGCACGTCTAACGGGCGGTATTGCAGTAATAAAGGTATGTTCTTCTACAGAGGTTGAAACTAAGGACTTAAAGTACCGTATTGAGGACGCTTTGAACGCTACAAAGGCTGCAATCGCTGAAGGAGTAGTGCCTGGTGGTGGTGCTGCAATTTTTAAAGGATCATTTGCTCTTGATAAAAGAAATTCATCTTGGCCTAAAGAATATGAACTTGCTTATGATATAGTTGAAAAAGCATGTACATATCCAATTCTACAAATTGCAAAGAATGCTGGATTTGGTATAGATGGAATGATAGATAAATTTAAGGAAGAGTGGAATATTAATGATGGTCTTGGTCTTGATGCAAACTCTCCAATAGATGGATCATACCCTGTTAAAAATATGTTTGAAGCTGGTATTATAGATCCAAAAATGGTAATTAGATCATCACTAGAAAACGCTGCATCTGCTGCGGCAATGTTCTTAACTACTGAAGCTGCTATAGCTGAAGAAGATAAAGAAGAAAATAATGACAAAAAAAATTAAAATCCTTTCACTGGATATAGGAAATTACTTTGGTGTAGCTGTCTCTCTTGATGGGGAGATAGCTTTCACCGAAGAGTTTAAATTTAAATCATTCAAGCAAATTGAATGTAAACTAAAGGATTATATAAGACTATGGAAGCCTGATATAATTCTAGCTCCATATCCTACAAGGTTCTACAATACAATAATGAAACACTCTAAGATGCTTGGGGTGATTTGTCTTACTGCTGAAAAGTTTGAGCTACCATTAATAGAAGTACAGGATGCTACTTGTAAAAAAGCAGTAATTGGAACTGGTAAGGCTAAAAAAGAAGATATTGAAAAATTCTACAAACACCTTAATATTAATAGTGAACATATTTTAGATTCTATAATGTTCATAGATTGGTATTTAAAGGCCATAGAAGAATGATATTTAGATTAGACTTTGCATCAGGAAATAAAATGCACGTATCAGCACCTAGGCAAGATTTGCTTAGATTTTACGTTATGCAAGATTTACCGGAAATACAGGACTTTGAAAAAGAATTAATTATATCTGAAAGATTGGAGTTCAAAAAAAGAGCGCCTATAACGCTCTTTTATATGGATAACTATTTATCTTGATCTAGCTTTAGTGAGCTTAAATGGTACATTTTTACGTCCTTCTGCTTTTGTAATAAGTGCATGTATCTTATTAAGTTGTTTTATGGCCTCCCTTATTGTACCAAGTAGGTCAAGTTCTGTAGCGTGTAATTCCTTAAGGTCTCTTTCTGGGTCTTCTTTTAATGATTGTTGAAATCCTTGCCAAGTACCCCATTTCTCTTTAAAGAAATTTACACCAATATCCCATTTTCTTTTTGGTGCTATATCAGCGTGCCTAAGTACCATACTTGGAGATATTTCATTACGTTTCATAATATCCATACAAAGCTCTCTTACCTTATCACGTTGCCAATCAGTAAATGTATGACCATCACTTAATACCTCAATACCAATAGATGAGTGATTAAGGTCTTTAAGGTCTCCCCATTGAGAAGCTCCAGCGTGCCACGCTCTATCATTCTCATCTACCATTTGAACTATTCCATCTTCTTCATTTCTACCTACTACATAGTGTACAGAAATATAATCTCTTCTTTTAAAGAAATTTACAATATTTCTAAATAATGTATTTCTGCTACTACCTGTATGATGAATAATAATAGCCTGTTTTGTATTTGCTCCTTTCCAACATTCATTGGTAAGCATTTTATCTATTTTTAGCATATAATACTAATTATAAAATAAATTAAAAACTAATTCCACCTTGGCTAAATACTTGCTTATTTGGTAATCCAACCCTGGTTTGAATTGGTTCTTGTTTTTTATCAAGAGGTATAAAGATTGATTTAGTAAGACCTGTAGGCATAGCCATGTAATTTTTAAAACTTGTTTTACCTAATGCTGGACCTATTTTTGTCATAAGTTCACCCATCATTTGACCGAGACCTATTTTTGAAATAGTAGTACCAAATAGTCCTGATCCCTCTTGTAATTGTTTAGCTGCATTTAAAGCTCTAAGATCTGGCATTATTGAAGTGCCAGCAATTTCATCTAATTGCTCTAAATATTGAACTGTTACATTTTTATCTATACCAGAAACTTCAGCACTTCTTAAGAAAGATTCAACTGTTTTCTTATTAGCACTTTTAAGTGGTTTAAGGTTTGATTGTAACTCTTTAAAAGGTCTATATTTTGATTGTACTCTACCCCAAGAATTTTCAGTAACTTCATTTAAAACAGAATCAACACCATTATTTACAATGTTTTTAACAGCACTAAAATTATCACCAAGACTCATGGCAAGTTTCGCTTCATTAATTTCATTACCTACACGAATTGAAAGGTTTTTAACTCCATCAAATGTTAAATCATCCCATTGTCCAATAGTTTCATTTAATATCTTTCTAACTTGTTTTTGCTCTGTACCTGTTAATGTAGCCATTCTTGGATCTATAGCGTCTTGAATTTCAGCCATCATTTTTGTCTTCCATGATTGAGCTATTCTCATATTCTTATGATCTGGTATAAATTCATCCATTGCTTTAATCCATTCATCATTAGCTTGTTTTTGGATTTCAGGAAAAGCTTCTTCTGCACTTTTTCTAATAGAATTTAAATCCCATTTACCATCTAATACTTCACCAACTCTTCCACCTGTTTGTGGATTTAATGCAGTTTCTACAGCATCTGTACTAGCGCCTGTTAATAATGAACCACCAGCTTTAATAATTGGCTTAGCTAAAAATCCAACAGTACCAAGAGCAAGTTGTACACCAAGGTCAACTACAGAATTATTTCTAATTTCAGATACAGTAGGAGCATAACCACGTCCACCTCTTGCAAATGCTTGTGATGCAAATACACTTTCTGCAATAGTTTGTGGTGCTCTTAATGCTTGACTAAGTGCAAATCCACTTAATCCTTTTAAAGATAATCCAGCATTTGCAGCTGCTTGAGCTTTTTGTTGTGCAGATGTAAATTTACCTACAACATTACCAATATTTTTAACAGTACCAAATTGAGAGGCTTGAGCACCTTTACCTAATGATGACACAGCTTTACCGGCCATCATAGATGAACTGATTGTACCAATAATATTAGTCATCATTTCACCACCTTGAGTAAATGCGCTATTTGGATCAAGTCCTAATGTTTCTTGAGCAGTTTCTTGTATACCGCCTTTAATATTTTCACCAGCTTCTTTTAATACTTTTGATGTAAGGTTAGTAAATGTAGTTTCTTTACCTGTAGCCATATTTGCTAATTCAATAGGATTAACCCATTTAGAAAGCCTTACCATATCAGAGGCAATATTTCCTACATAATTATATACCTGTGAACTCATACCGGTTAATACTTCACCAGTTGATTTTAAAAACCCTTTAGATTGTTCTGGTTGTACAGATTGTTGAGCTTGCCCAAATGACGCAGCAGCTCCTTGTACAGTAGAACCAATTCCACCAACACCAGGGGTTGCAGTTGCACCTGGAGCTTGTGCTGATACAGCTTGTTTTGCTATTGATCTTAAATCTTTTATTGGCATATTTTTATTAAGTTAATTGTTCTAGTAACATTATTGTATCTGCTATATTTACTGCATTTACTTTATCTAAATTCATTGTTTTCCAATTTGGACCAAAGAACTTAGTAAATTGTTGGTCTAATAAATCAGATTCTTCTTGTGTATCCACTAACTGATTAGCTATATCAGTAAGATTTGTATTTGGATCTTCAGCTCTAATTGCATCTATAATATTATTCCTTCCAGTATCAAAAGCAATCTTTTGCTGTGTTCCAGTAAGTTGTGGTTGATCATATTGTGTTCTAAAGCTTTGTGAACCAACTATATTATCAAGCTTATCTTCAGGTATTCCAGATAATCTTCCAAGCTCTCTAAACTCTTGTACAACTGGATCAAATTGAGTTCTTTGAGCTTCTAATAAGTCAACAGTAGTTTGTAGGAAATCTTTTCTTTGAGCTGGTGATAATCTAGTACCTTCCATAATCTGGTTAAATTTAGCTCTAAGTATTTCAGGTACACCAGCAGAGTTTTGAGCATTTGCGAACTCTCCCTCACGTACAGTAGACCCTGGATCAAGTGTTTTCATGAAGTTGAATACTACAGCTAGATCACCAGCTGGATTACCTCCACCAGTAGCTAATACTTTAAGAGCAGCAGATTCAGCCTCTCTATATTCTTGCACCTCTTGTCTTCCAGAGAATTGTTTATTTAAATCAACAAGGTCTTTCTTTTGAGTCTTTGTAAGTCTTGTTTCAGCTTCAGCAATTCCACCGCCAGATGGATCAGTATAGAAACCAGCAGCACTATTTACTGGAACACGAGTTCTAACACCCCATTTATTATCACCTTGTAGATTAGTTTCTATTACATCCATGTATCTTATACCATTTTCAGTATACAACTTTGTTACATGAGCTGCATGGCCAGGTTTCATTCCAGTATCAAAGAAAACAGTAGAACCAGCTCTAATAGGTACATTCGGTTGACCATTCACAGTAGAATTAATACCATCATTAGAAATTTTAAGCTTATCTTCTAATGTATATAGACCGCTAGGAAGACTAGGGTTGAATAATCTAGCTCCACCCACACATTCACTATTATTACCTTCTTTTGGTCCATATGTTCCACCTATAGTAACATCAACACCTCCTACATTCATAGTTTGACCATCTTGAGCTGCTGACATATCAAATCCACCCATTCTAGTACCAGATCCAGGATCAAGCATTCCATAATTAGTTTTATTACCGAATTTATCAAATCCAATCCATTCACCAGTTTCTGAGTCTTGTTTCATTGTAACTTCACGCATAGTATTATAGTATTTCTCCATTTCAAACTCAGATTTGATTTGATCTGCATTTTTAACTTTATTACCTTCACCATCAGTCATATATGCTGGTTGTCCATCTGGTCCAATAACAGGAATACCACCATCAGCTTTAATAGCTTCTGATTGTACATCCCACATTCTCTCTTGTGCTGCTTGTTGAGCCTCAAACATTCTTTGTTCTTTAGCTGCAATTTCTGTACTCTTATCAGTAAAGAATTGACTAAATGCTTGCATTCTAAGTGTATCTGATTGTTTTTGATCAAGAAGTTCATCCTGTTCAATTTCATCCCATTTTGTAGATAGTTCATCTAATTTGCTAAGATGTTTTTCATCAATACTATCACTATATGTAATTACTTTATCAAGATAAGATTCAGCAATATCAATTTGTTTGTCATGAACAGCTTGAATTTTTTCATCAAAACTAGATAATGTTGCTTCTACACTATCATTCCAATTTGCCATAGAGTTAAATAACATTGTCATACCAGCTTGACCAGCTACAGGTACACCAAGTTTGTGCATTTGAGCTTTAGCAAAAGATTCATATCTTTCAGTTTTCCTAGAAAGATCTTTAGCTTTATCCTCTTTTTGAGAAAGAAGATTTTCTTCTTGTAAGGCAAGTCTTCTTTGTATGCGATCTTCAGCACTCTGTATTCTTTCAATGCCAGTAGATTTTTTATCAGCCCAGTAACCATTATAGAAATCAATATCATTCATAATACGTGATTTCCTTTGATTATATTTATTTGTAAGCTGTGCCTGACTCTTATCAATAGAAAACATTGCATTATTAAGCTTCATTAAGCTCATATCTGCACTTGTAAACGAAGATCCATCATTCCCTGTACTTTTTAAGAAATCAACCATTGTAGACATATTTTCAGATGGTTGAGCATAAAAATTAGATATATCATTAGCAATAGCTTGTTGTTCTATTTGTGCTGTACTTTGCCCTTGGGATGTATCAGGAGTAAATTGGTTCATTGGTTGAGCTGTATCTGTCATTCCACTAGGCGTAGCTGGATTATCTACAGTAGCACTAGATATTGATAATATCTCACCAATTCTCTTATTTTGCTCTTCTAAGCTAATTGAAGGATCATTTGCAACTTTGTTAATTTCAGCCTGTACATCAGGATTACTAATGTCTACAGCTTGATTTCCAAGTTTTGCAGCCTCACTAGCAACACGATCACCAAGACCAGCAACTTGACTATTAAGCGATTCAATAGCTTGTTGATTTTGATTTTTAAATTGTTCTAATTGTAATCCAAAGTCAGCAACTTGACCGCTAACAGTTTTAAGCTCATCACCTTTCATAGCATCTTGAGACTCATAAAATGCAGCAAGTTTTTCAGCGTCACTAAGCTTTCTTCTAAGCATCTCTTCTACAGATTCATCTTCACCTGGTTCACTTGGCTTTGGAGCATTGCTTACTTGATCAGAATACATTTTACCAGTAGCATCAGCAGCAGCTCTAGCTACAGCCTGTCTTTGAGTTTCATTTGCAAGAACTCTTTCACCAGTTTCAGGATCAATAGTTTCACCTCTTTGAGCAATACCTTGTTCAGCTCTTTCTTTTGCAGTAAGAGTTCTTTCATATTTATCTGTTGCAGTAGCTAGATCTTTTTCTAAAGCTGATCTTTCTACATCTGATAAATCTGTTGATTGTAATCTTTCAGTAGCAGATTCTATATCTCTTTGTGAAAGTTCTCTAGCTGATACTGTAGTATCTTGTCTTGGATTAGCCAAAACATAAGCTTGACCTTGGAGAGGTCTACTAGTAGAAGTTGTAATATTAGATTGAGACTGCTCTGGCGCTTGTTGTATTGGATCTACATTACCCATAAATTCACCAGGGTTAGGTTGTTCAAGAGTCTTAGGTGCAGAACTCTGTACATCTTGAGATGTAACACTTTGATTAGCACCAGTAGGTTGACCACTAGAACCCTCTTGAGCAGCATCAAAAGTTTTTCTAAATTCAGAAAGAGATATCTTTTGCCCTTTTTTCTCTGCATCTTGTCTAGCCTTATTATATGCGTCTGTGAATGCTGTCATCTATTTTTTGGTTAAATGAAGTTTATGTTTTCCGCTTTTAGTGGTGCGGATTTCCATATTTTGAGTTGAATGATAATCAACTTTTGTTTTTACATGTGGGAAGTTCATTGATTCTTGCCCGTCTGACATTCCCTTAATTTCCAGTGTTTCTGGATGATAAAATATTTTTCTCATAATTACATAGTAGTTAATTGTCTAACAACAAGACGTCCATCTCTACCATTTAATCCGTCAGTACCTGATATATTAGCACTTCCACCACTTGCGCTTCCACCTGTTCCAGCAGTTCCACCAAGATTATCAATGGTAGCAGATGAGTTTAGTGTGAGTGCTCCTTTTGAAAGAATATAGATATCAGAACCATCACCACCATTTCCACCATTTCCACCATAGTTAGTGCCACTTCCTGATGCGTTACCACCATTTCCACCGTCTCCACCTTGAGCATTAATTACAGCAGATGAGGCAATAGATATAGTAGTTGCTCCATGAAGTATTAGGCAAGTAGATCCACACGATCCATCTCCTCCATCACCTCCAAAAGAGGTAGTTGAGCTACCACTAGCTGAACCTCCATCTCCACCATTTCTACCGTTACCTCCATCTCCTGCCGTAACAACACTGGCACTACCAGTGTGATTAGCATCACCACCATCACCACCATCACCATGTGAAGAATTACCACCATTACCACCTACATTTCCTATACCTGTCGCATTTCCACCATCACCTCCAGCTGCATACCCATCACCACCATCACCACCATATGAACCACCTGCTCCACCATTACCACCATTTGCACCAGAAGATCCACCATTTCCACCAGGACCATATGCTCCTCCTCCAGTATTATTTTTACCATTAGCACCAGCTCCACCGTTACCAGTATCATATCCTCCTCCTCCAGATCCTCCAGCACCTATATCATTAACGCCAGAAGTACCACCACCAATACCACCAGCACCGCCATTGTTTCCAGAAGCATTACTTCCAGCAGTACCAGCAGCACCACCAGACTGGTTGGCACCTCCTCCGCCTCCTCCGCCTCCTCCAGCAGAGTTACCACCTGAACCAGCAGCACCATTTCCACCAGCTCCTGTACCACCAGCACCACCTATACCAGGCGTTCCTGATGCAGCATCTGAGTCACCACCAGCACCACCATCCCCAGCATCACTACCACTAGAAACGGTTGCACCACCAGCATTCTCTGTAAATGTATTTTGTGCAGATCCGCTAATAGCAAGTTCGTAAGAACCATCTACAGCTTCACCAAATGGATTATCTACAAGATTTCTAAGTTCAATAGTTCCAGAGATATCTACAGCACCTGTAGCATTAAGGAATACCCCAGCATCTGCACCTGTAAAGGCTAGAGTAGCTCCAGAAGCTACAGTAATAGTTGTATAGTTATAAACTTGTCCAGTATTAAGTGTAGTTGTTCCAGAAGTTACATTTAATGCTCCATCTGAACCATCTCCACCAAAATTAAGTATACCTGGAATAAATAATGGATTAGCTTTACCATCTGCACCAACTAAAATAGCCTTATTTTCATCTGCTGTTTGATCTAATACAGCATCAGTTACTGTACCATTACCAGTATCACAATCCATCCAATCAGAAGCTCCAGCACCAGATATATCAGTACCTACTGTTCCAGTAGATGTTTCAGTTACAGTAATAGCAGATGATGAAGTTGTATCTACACTTGATATTACAAAGTGATCAGTGCTCCATACAACAGTTTCTAAGTTACCAGTTGCAGCTCTTATGGCTGTTTGTATTGTATCAGCTACATCATTCATACTAGCATCACCAGTAAAGTCAATAGCATCAATATTGTAAGCTACACCATCAATAGTAATTCTGAAGGATCCGTTTGCTATTGCAGCCCAAGTAGCAAAAGATCCTTCAGCAGAAGCTCCACCAGTTAAATATGCTGGTGTATATGTACTTGGTGTTTTAACTGTATTTTTAGCTTGTACTACTAATGGTCCAACATTAGATTCAGTTTGAGAACCTTGTTGAGCTAGTGTGGCAAGTTCAACCTTACCAGAACTACCTTCAGTAGCATCTGGTACAGAACCACCACCTGACTTTTGAACCCAAGCAGCACCTTCACGGAAAACCATTTCATTTAATGTAGTATCATAAGCTGTCATACCACCAGTTGGCAGTCCAGGTATTGCTGCTAATTGAACAGTTGTACCAATAGGGATAACACATTCCCATTCTTGATTAGCACCACCTAAGGCATCATCACCCATGTGAACCCTTATTCTTTCACCGCTTTCATCATAATAAATATATGGTTGATCAGATTGATCATTTGCAAATAATAGTTTTATGTCAGTAGCTGTTTCATCACCTATGTATAATGAATTAGCTCCACTTGCACTATCGCCTCCTAAAAACTGCATTAAAGCATTAAATAGCTGTGCTACATTAACACACCCACCCTCAGATGCAGCAGAATGCTTCTTACCAGGTGAATTGTCACTAAAATCTATTCCATTAAAAGATAGATTACGAGATATATTAGTAATAGCAGAAACACCATTAACAGCAGCAGCAACTGTACCAAACAACATAATCTCATATTGAGAATTAGGATTATCTTCAGTACCCTTGTCAGCTACTACCAATAGATTTGTTCTATTATCAACATGAGGCTCTCTTGCCTCACCAGTAACTCTATCAAAAAACTCAACACTACCACTTGTTTGTGTAGTATTAACTCTTCCTACCCAACGGAACCCTAGATTAGATTCCAAGCGAACATTTGTAATTTTTGTCATATTATGCTAGTTCTAAATAAGCTAAATTTTGTGTCCGTGGATTTTTCGCTACATCGTTATTTAACGATTGTGGCATTATTCTATAAGATTTTGCACCCCATCCTTCATCTGCATTACTATTGAACATTGAGAATTGTATTTCAATACCCTCAATACCTAGTTTTGCACGCCCTCTCCAAGGTAATAATGGAGTTGATGTTCCAAAAGCTCCTCCACCAGTATATGCTTTTCCAGTCCAATTAGATCCAAGATAACCACCACCAATACCTTTAGTTAAATTTTTATCTGTAACTTTGAATCTTTTTACTTTATCATCAATTACAATATTTATATATATTGTAGATCCAACTGTTTTAACCCCCTCAAAATCTATCCAATCCCATCTTACAGGCTGACTGTAAGTCCATATTTTTGATAAATATTCCCTATTATAACCAAAACCATCATCATTGAATTCATTGTTGAATTTAAATAGTTTAGGTTCAGCATTGGAAGCTGCTATTATTATATCACTACCATCTGTGTCTGTAAAATTACTTATATCAGCAAAATTCATTCCTGAATATATTGTCCAAGCTCCAAAATCTATATGCCTAATAAAAGCATTAGTATTTTGTGTAGCACTTCCAAATGGTACTATACAAATATATCTATCATCAGTAAATTCAGAGTTAATTACATCAGCAGAATTAAAATTAACAGTTTTTACAGCAGAATTTATATCAGATGAAAGTTCTGCTGGATTTCTTTGACCAGAAAAATTTTCAATCGCACCATAACCTTGAAATCCTTTTTTAGATAAATAGTGAATCATTTCACCAAGGCTATTTGGAATACTTTTAACACTTCCAGGAGCTATACAACCACCGGAACTATCTACTTTCTCCTTAAATGCTATTCTGGCTAAAATATCTACATTATCAAATATAACTTCTGCTGGAAATTTAGACTCTTCCTTAAATACAGTTGCTTGATCATTTGCTTCAGTAATTACAGTTACCTTTTGACCAGTATCAGCTGGACCAACTGAAGTATTTGAAGCAATACCACCTGACCAGTTTTCAGGATCTCCAACATCAGACCAATAAAGTAAACCTGGAGTAACTGGATCAACTACTGCTAAACAATTATTAATTGTACCAAATACATTAGCATTTGGAGGAGATCCACCAAGGTCAGCTAATGTACTTGCATCCCATTTCTTAACAGCATTACCACTTTCTCCATTACCAAATATAGCTATATTATCATAAACAATCCCTCTCATTGGATTATCAGTACCTGAACCATAACTACCTAAATCTGATGGAGTTGGAGATGAGGCTGTAGAACTGTAAACTTTACCATCAGAACCAAATGAAAGCATATAATCACCAGAATTTGTACCGTAAGGTTTCTTATAGCGTAAAAGTCCTCTCATTCCACCTGTACTACCAGTATCACCCCATTCCTCATAACCAGTACGGCAAAGAACACGTCCTTTTTGAACAATATCCATATTTTCTATATAAGGACTCTGGTTTGATGCAATCTCACGAGGGTCATCTCTAGTATTAACACCTTGTGAGGCCATATCTGTTATGTAAATAGAATTATCTTTTGCCATAATTTAAGCGTATTTTTATTATATGGTTATTTATTAATCGTTTTCAGATCCTAATAAAGTCTCATCATCATAACGAGTAGTAATTTCAGTTGTACCCTCTTCTTCCGTTTCTTGTTGTCTTAATGCAGTTTCAGCATAAGTTTGAGCCTGATTTAACGTAGCTCCAGCAGCATCAAATTGTCTATCCCAAAATAAAGTGTAATAAGCAGCATAAGCAGCTAATGCTTCATCCCAATAAGACACAAAACCACTTTCATCCGTATCATCATTCATTGGAGTATGTTTCTTTATGTATCTCAAGCGTCTTTCTGTAATAGTTGTAGGATATATAAAGAATTTTTGAATATCACCATCATCCATATCAGCCTTTTTACACCATGTATTAGATATAAGATAATCAAACGTGTCATCATTAACTTTTTTGTATTTTACTCTAGGGCTATCTTTATCAAATAACCTTGAATACCTAAGATAATCAGATGGTATAGCAGCTATACCATCTGTAAATGTTAAATCTTCAGTTTTTCTAAACTCCTTAACATCATAATTAAGTAGTATATAATTCGCAGCAGTATTTAACCCTTGTTTTTTAGTATCATCAATATACATGGCTTCAGCGCCAAGCATTATATCTGTTAATGATAGTAATTCTGATAATTGAGACATATATTATTTATTTAAGCGTTTTGTAATACGTGCAATAACTAGACCTGCAAAGATAGTAATAAGATGATCAGGATTCCATGCTGTTAATTGAGTTATAACAAGATCAAGTCCACCAGCTATTACTTGTGCAAAAGCAGTCCAATAGATTGCTTTCATATCCTTACTTGTAAGGAAATTTTTAATAATTATATAGAACCATGTTAAAGATTCTTTTATTATTGTTGTAATTTTATTCATAATGTATTTAATTATTTATCATTTTGTATATGTGCAAATAAGGTTTTATCTATATCATTTACTTTATCGCATAAAGTATTTATTTTCTGGTCTATATGCGGTAAATGATTTGTCATTATTTTGTCTATTTTTTCAGTAATATTTTTTAGCTGTACGTCCATTACTGCCTCTCTTTTATCGTGTTTTGCATTTTGCTTTGTAATATATATTACTACTGCAATCACTGTCCCCCCCACCGTACTAACTACTGTTAATATTGGTATTATTATATCGGTTAAAAGGCTCATGTTGTTAAGTTGTTAAATATTTTTTAATACCATAAGGTCTTGAGTAAGCAATTTTATCTCCAGCGTCCATGTCTAAAATGATGCATCTTCCATCTCCATTATATGTTGATTCTGTTCCAGTTCCAACACTTACATTATTTATGAATAGTTCAAATTCATTGTCAATGTTTCTTGTAACATTAATTTTTAGATATTGAGATGGATTGTATTCTCCACCATTAATAATATTTACTCCTTTTCTTGTTATATAGACCATATCTGTGTTCCCCCACCTAATATCATAAGATTCTGCAGCACTTGTACTAGGTTCAGATGCATAAAAATAAATTCTTAAATTATTAGCTGAATTTATCTTATTAATATAAAACTCCCATTCTCCATAAGAAGCTTCTGCTGGTGTTTGCTTAAACTCTGATGTTGGAATGTAGACAGTACCAGCAGTTACACATTCTATAACTTTTGCATCTACTCCATTAATAGTATCTCTAGTTATCTTAAATGATCCACTACTAACTTTAAATGGACTATTTTCTAGTTGTTCTGTTTGGTTAGCTACACTTTCGTAAACACCATTACTTGTTTTAAACGTTGCAGCTTTAAGTCGTTGACCATCAGGAATAATAATAACATTAGTGAATTCTATATAATCACCAATAGTGCCGTTGGTTGCGTTCTCTCTTAATTGCAAAACTGTACTGCCAGCAACGAAATCTTCTTGAAAAAATTGCCATTCATTAGAAGCCTCACCAACAATATCCAAACCAGACGCAGTATCTCTAATTCTAGGTCTAGCAGAACTAACACCATCAGCTCTAAACAAACCAGTTATTCTATAACGCCGACCAGTTTCTAACGCACTAATCGCAGGAGTACTAATCGGGGCAGAACTAGTCGAATCTCTAATAATTCTTAAACATTTACCGTAACAACCACAATTAACTTTTTCAAGTGTACCATTAGCAATATTCCAGTCGTCAACACCTTCATTTTCCATGTCACCATCAACTAAAGTATTGTTTTGTTCGTGACCAACACTATAAGTTTTAGTATCAAATTTTATATTACTTAAGTAACAATATAATTCTGCATGCTCTGTAGCTGTAAGTTGACGAGGGAAAATAAGATAGGCTTTAGAATTATTATCTAATCCTCTATTCGCTGCGGCACTCCAGTAAGAACCTAAATATAAATTTTCTGTAGAAGCAGTAATTGAAACACTACCACTAAAATTTCCAACACTTACACCGTCTACGAATCCTTCTGGTATTTCTCCATCTTCAAAGTTGATTGCAAGATATTTACTACCATCTCTAGCACCTGAAATACTAACTCCTGTATTTGTGCTATCATTAAAAGATAAAGCTCCATTTGAAAGCCTAAAGTTATAATTATGTGCCGCACTCTGAGATTTAGATATTAATGTTTGGTTAGTTAGCACATTGTTATAATCAACAAATGCGACTAAAGTTCCACCTGTTATACTTAATGAATCACTACTAGGTACGATTAATTGTTGTGAACCTTCATTTAAAGTAAAGAATCCATCTCCTGTGAAATATCCTCCAGCTGTTGTTATATCGTTACCATTTCCACTTAGATCTTTAAATGATCTTGAGCGAAAGTCCCAATATCCTACTGCCTCTGATAAAAAACTTGGTTTACTCATATTATACTTTGTTTATGTTAGACATTAATTTAATGTGTAGATCCGCTGCTTGTACAGGAGTTAGTTTACTTGAAAAATACTTTATATCACGAAGCTCGCCAACTAATTTATCTGTAGGGATATCTGTTCTTGAACCTATTTCCATAACATCAGTTGTTGTTGGAGTTATCTCATTTGGTGTGCCAGAAATACTATCACTCTGATCTAACCCATTTATAAATATCTGACCACCAAGTACGCTATCGTATGTGACAACAAATGTATAATAAGTGCCAGATTGCAATTGACTGCTTTTAATTCTATAAGTGTTAGCTTCTATACTTAAATCTAATAAATTTGCTTGTACTCTCAAATAGAATCCTTTTGATTCTGTAAAATTATATTTACTTATAATTGCATGTGTAGCAGATGGATTATCGTATTTAAAAACACCAGCAAAACTAAAAGTATTAGTAGGCTCAATTTCAGAACCATTATTTAAAGATATATAATCTCCACCGTCAAATTCATATCCTTTCTTCTGTAATTTAGTTGGAAAAGTGCTTGCTGTAGTACCATCTCCAAGTAATCCATTGTTTTCGTTTCCTGAAATATCTAGAGTTCGAGACTCAAGTAATTCCACAGAAACATTATCAAATTGTATAATATTATCCCCTACTCCACCCTGTCTTAATCTAATACTTGTATTTGTCGCAGTAAAAGTAATATCAAAAGTTTTTAATTCATTAATTCCAGTTGTCCCCTCATAAATTTGTGTTGACCCATCATCAATTTTTGGTAGAGAACTACCAGTAATATTAATGTATTCACCAGTTAAACGATATTGTTTTCCAACAGTTAATACTCCAGTCTGTGTCGCATTTGGAAAATTTGTACTATTATAATCTATTTGTAAAACTTGAGAACCAGTAAGACTACTTGTTTCTTTAGTTAATACCGCATTATTTCCAGCAGTCCACGCTGAAGTATTAGGAGCTTCCATATCTCCATCAGTAACTAATTCTACACCTGTTGTATTACTAGGGTCGTGCTGACAAGCTCCCATAGGAAGATTAACAACAGCATCATTCATATAATCGTAAGTAGTACCGTTATAGAAGTCTAATGCTTCTTGAGCTGTTAAAAGTGAATTGAATATTTTAAATTGCGTAATTCTACCTGCAAAATTTGAATTTAAATCTTTACGAACACCAAACAATATTTTGTTTAAAGGCTCAAAAGTAAATGCACTACTAGCAGAATCTAATATCTTATTACCATTTAACCAAGCACTTGAATCACCTGACTTTAATGTTAAAACCAATTGGTTTTTTTCTCCTGTTTTCCAAAATGGGCTATATGTTTCCTCTGATATAGATTCAACTGGAGTAAAGCTACCAGCTCTTATATCCAAAACATTACCACTAGCATTATTTTTTTTTCTTATTAAAATTCTACCTGTTCCATTTCCTTCTGTGTCAAATATAACCCTCTCTGCATTTTCATCAGTACCAAAGTCTGGGCTAAATTCTATAAGTATACTGCACTCAGTAGTAAACTCTCCACCAACTAAATTATAAGTAATATAATCATTAGTACCATCAAAAGTAGCTCCATTACATATCTCTGCTTCTGATATCGTTCCTCCATTCTCCACTACACTAGCAGGATCTTTGAACAATTCACTAAAAGTGATTCCTCTCATGCGTTCCGCTGGTGTGCTATTTGTATTTAGTAAACTCATAAATTATTAAGTTAATTCTCTCCATGTTAGAGAGCCTTCTATATCTAAATTAGTTGAACCACCTACTGGTCTTGCACATAATACTATTTCATCTGAAACACCTGCTATAGTTGAACCTAGCCTTAAAGCATCTGCAATACCTCCTTTTATCTCTCCACCACCTCTAAATGAACTAGAGCCAAATCCTCCTGAAATTCTTGCCTCCCAAGCTGAAACTGTATTAGCAGTTGCACCTTTAGCTGTTTGTACAGCACTATAAGGTAAATCATTATAAGATAATGGACTCGCTAAAGTTGGATTTAAAAGCAACATCCATTCATAGTTTTTAGAGCCTGTATGTTCTGCAATTTGTGCTTCTAGTATCTTTATAGTAGCCCCTAAATAGTTGTCTTTTAGTTTTATACCCATAATGGCGTATATTGTATTTTCCGTTGCACAATCTACATGAGTTCCACGTGTACTATCATATCTTTGAACCCCTAAATCTTGACTTCCACCCTCACTTATAACAGTAGAACATATTTGTACTAAACTATTAATAGAACCTGTACCATCATTGCTTATTTCACTTCTTAAAGGCAAGTTAGGTGTTTGCATATAAACAACACTTAAGTTGTTTGCGTTATTAAACTCATGAGCATAATAAATTTTACCGTCTACAACAAAGCCCATTCTTACACGTCCAACTCCCAACCATTCATAGTCTATAAAAAGTATTTGTGTTTTTGTGAAATCTAAAGTAACTCCACTTGGGCCTGTACCGTCCATTGGATCAAGATTCCAGTTGTCTTGTGTAACTTTATTATCTACAACAAGACCTGTAGCCTTTGTACGTCTTACAAAGCTAAAAGTTCCTTCATCATCTTCTAGAAATAATCCATTATCATCATCAAATATACCTTCTCTTTTTGT